>SDBT01009658.1_pt1 | contig 15628 bp, 11 predicted proteins | sample 2277101 | NCBI WGS metagenome assembly SDBT01 (sample SAMN10404973, study PRJNA504765) | marine sediment metagenome | isolation source: marine sediment core GS10_PC15, 103 cmbsf | place: Arctic Ocean: Southern Knipovich Ridge | collected 2010 | reverse complement strand
TACGGACCTCCGGGATTGGGAAAAACCAGCCTCGCCTTTCTTATTGCCAAAGAAATGGGCGTTGGAATCAAGCCCACATCAGGCCCGGTCATTGAGAGGACCGGTGATCTTTCGGCTATTCTTTCTAACTTACAAGCTAAGGAAACTCTCTTTCTCGATGAAATCCACAGGCTGCATCCAGCAGTCGAGGAAATCCTCTATTCGGCAATGGAAGACTTTAAGCTGGATATTGTTATCGGCCAGGGTCCGAGCGCCAGGAGCCACAAACTTCAACTAAAAAAATTCACGCTTATCGGAGCCACGACAAGAGCCGGCCGGATCACGCCGCCTCTGAGAGGACGATTCGGCATAATCTACCGTCTTGACTACTATGATGTGCCCGAATTGGAAAATATCATCAAGAGGTCAGCGGCCATCCTTAAAGTGGATATTGACCAAAACGGCGCCCAACAAATTGCCCTTCGCTCCAGGGGGACTCCGAGGGTGGCCAACAGGCTGCTGCGAAGAGTTCGAGACTATGCCGATGTGATTGGCGAAGGAAAAATCACCCAACCTGAGGCCACCAAGGCTCTGGATATGATGGAAGTAGACGTTCTCGGACTCGACGAAGTGGACAGAAAAATTCTAATGACAATTATTGAAAATTTTGGCGGCGGCCCCGTGGGAATCAGCACGATCGCTGCGGCCATTGACGAGGAAAAGGAAACGATTGAATCCATATATGAACCATTTTTGATGCGGATCGGATTCCTCGAACGTACAACACGGGGACGAAAAATCACTCAAAAGGCCTATGAGCACCTCGGTTTCGCTCCTCCTCCCTCTTCCCAGGCAAAGCTCTTTAAGAAATGATATAAAAACTCCATGCGGCTTTCAGATTTTGACTTCTTTCTCCCTCCCGAGCTCATCGCACAAAAACCAAAAAAAGAAAGGGATGCATCTCGAATGATGATCCTTAATAGAGATTCAGGAGATATCACTCATTCATCTTTCCGGGAATTCCCTAATTATCTGCACAAACAGGACACGCTTGTTCTCAACAACTCCAGAGTTTTCCCCGCCCGCACCTGGGGAAAGAAGGACCACACAACGATAGAATTTCTTTTTCTCCAAGAGACAGAGGAAAAGACATGGGAGGTGAACTGCCGGCCTGCAAAAAGAGTCCGAATGGGTGATGAAATACAATTTTCTCCCGACCTCCAAGGCCGTGTTGTTGGCTTGGGGACAGAGGGCAAAAGGCAACTCCGGTTTCAAGGAGGGAATGTTCTTCAAGAACTCAAAACAATCGGGTATGCTCCCCTTCCCCCTTATATTAAGCGAAAACAAAACCAGCTGGGTATGAAAAATTTCGACCTCGCACGCTACCAGACAGTGTTTGCTCGAAAAAGAGGATCCATTGCCGCTCCAACGGCAGGCCTACATTTCACAAAAACAGGACTGCAATCCCTCCGTGATAAAGGTGTGAATTTGGCTGAAATCACGTTGGATGTGGGTCTGGCCACATTTCAACCCGTCCGTGAAGACATCATCGAAAACCATAAGATGCTTAAAGAGTCATACACTATAGATGATCAAACCGCACTTGTTATCAACACCACCAAATCTGAATCCAATCCTATTATAGCTGTCGGGACAACTTCTGTACGCACCCTTGAAAGCGCAGGCGCGAAGGGACAAGTTCAGGCCGGCACACAAACGACAGATCTCTTTATCTATCCGGGATTTTCCTTTCAAATCGTCGACAAGCTTCTAACGAATTTCCACCTTCCAAAATCGACTCTTTTAATGATGATTGCAGCTTTCGCCGGACTCGACCTTGTCAAAGAGGCTTACACCAGAGCCGTCGAACAAAAATACAGATTCTTCAGCTACGGCGACTGCATGCTCATACTATAGAGGTCACACTGGCATGTTTTCGATGTCTATTTAATAACTCCACAGGTAGGCTTGGTTTTTCCTAAGTAAGGATTAGCAATATCTCCCATTTTTTGCAGCCAATTAGATTTGACCATAGGGCAGTTTACTTTCATTAATCCGTCAGGAAGCTCCTGCTCTGCCAAGAATTCAGAAATGGGTTTAAAGGCTTCACGAATGGACTTGAGATCCGTCGCATTTGAGGCGTCCTCAGACAATTTTTTTAATTCTCCAACACTTTTTTCCGCTAGATCTGCGATCGCGCTTTTTGCCATCTCGAAGTTATCTGCAAAAAGTGCTTCTTGAGCAAGAATATAGTGTTTGAAAATCAATGTGGTGTCATCGGGAGCCGACTGGCTCATCAATAATCCTGAACTGATCCCAAGAACGAGTAAGAGAAATAGTGTCTTTTTCATAATGACCTCCATATTCATTTTTCTTATATTACTATACCCCCCTATAGTACGTCAATAGAAGAATCAAAAGAAAAAATTGTATCTCAAACTCAGTGCAACACCTTCTTGAGATACAAATCCTTTTTGTATAGAATAGGAGGAGGAAAAAACAATGTCAGAGTGGAAAAATATCGGAAAGGAAGAGGTCAAGGAAGAAAAATTGGATTCCATCCTGCATCCCAGCACCCATGCCAAAGAGTTCAAAATCACCATCGAATTCGGTTATAAAACGTCTCCCAAATATGAAAAAGCCGTCGATCTAGCCAGAAGAACGCCCACATACAGAGAAGAAGGAAATGGAGATTGGATACGCCATTCTGCAACGTATACACCCGAAGATGTTGAAGAATTGTTCACACTCTTTAACCTTGTCCATGATTGGGACAAAACTGAGATCCTTATCAATCACAAAAAACTTCCCTACGGACACCAGCTTTGGCTCCCTCTCATGTGGTTTTACCGCATCAAATAGTTCACGTAAATTTTAGTTAGATTTTTTTGCAAAGGAGATTGTATAGTGCTCATCCGAAGCCTTCTATTTTTCACTATTTTCTCGTTCTTTCTATTCATGAACTGCGGCAATCAAGCCGAAGACATATGGATCATCTCTGCACCTGCAGAAAGACAATATACGTCCATCGATCGCAGCGGAATAACCATTATCCCCAACGGAAGACAGCTGACTCCCCTAGGAAAACAAATAGAAGTAGCCCCCCATCCTTACGGACTCACCCTGAGCCCAGACGGATCTGTGGCTGTCACGGCCAATTCCGGAGTTAGGCCTTTCTCAATCTCCATTATTCGTGATGTTACCGGCAATAATCCATCCGTGCAGCAAGTCCCACCGGGGGCCCGAACAGACAGAGGAATCCTCGCTGCCGTTTTTATGGGGCTTGCCATTTCTCCAGATAATCAGAAACTGTATGTTGGAGGAGGTCAAGAAGGCAAGGTCTTTATCTTCGATCTTTCTATAGGCGAAAAGCTGGGTGAGATTGTCTGTAACACGACATTTAACAAAATAGAATATGAGGACAGTTATATCGGTGACCTGGTACTCAGCAAAAATGGGGACACTCTGTTCGCTGTCGATCAAACGAATTTTCGTATTGTGGCCATAAACACACAAGCAGAAAAAATTGCAGCCAGTATTCCTGTCGGAAGATATCCATTTGGAATCACACTATCACCCGATGAAACACGGGCTTATGTCGCCAATGTTGGCCTATTCGAATACAGCCGGATAATCAGAGGCGATAAGGCGGATCCGGAACGAACCGGCCTCCGTTTTCCTCCATTTGCCTATTTGTCAAAGGAGGCCGCCGAAGGGGTGGATATCGATGGCTTTAAAGTTCCGGGCTTAGGAGATCCCAACGTCCCTGAATCCTTCTCCGTGTGGGAGATCGATATACAAAATCTCGAAAATGTATCGGTTACAGCCAGAGTCAAGACGGGCATACTCATCGGCCAGATTGTCGAAGATTTTCCCGCTGTGGGAGGGGCCAGCCCGAATTCTGTGGTGGCCACACATAACCGCGTTTTTGTCAGCAATGGAAATAATGACAGCATTTCGGTCATTGACACAAAGAAAGACGAAGTCATCGACACAATTGAACTCAAAATTGACCCGCGGCTGGGCAATCTGCGGGGAGCCATCCCTTTTGGCCTGGCTCTTTCCCCAGACGGCAAGCGGCTGTATGTGGCTGAAGCGGGCATCAATGCCGTTGCGGTCATAGATATTTTGACACATTCCGTTCTCGGACATATCCCCACAGCCTGGTTTCCTTCAAAACTGGCCGTTTCTAAAGACGGGAAAAAACTCATTATTGCCAATGCCAAAGGATTTGGGAGTGGTCCAAATGGAGGCCCGGCGTTTGAACCCGGTCCCAAAGGAAGCTACATCGGCAATCTGATGAACGGGGTTGTGTCCATTTTGGACATCCCCAAAGATAGCGATCTGAGAGAAAAAACGAAAACAGTTTTGGCTAACAATTTCCGGTTCAAAAAATCCTCTTCTGTTGAATTCGAGGACCGCGCAAACAATCCTATTCCACTCCACCCGGGAGAAAAGGAATCCCCCATAAAGCATATCATCTTCATCGTCAAAGAGAACCGCACCTTTGATGAAGTCTTTGGAGGACTGGACAGCGTTCTGGGAGAACCATCCCTGGCCCGTTATGGAGCCGGAGTCAGTTTCAGTAACAGAAAAGGAACCCAAACTGTCGAAAATGCCACGGTCATGGTCAACCATTTAAATTTAGCAGAACAGTTCGCCATCTCAGATAATTTCAACTGTGATTCCGATGTCTCGGCAGACGGCCATCGTTGGCTGGTGGGAGTGTATCCCAACGAATGGACAGAGACAAATGTGGCGGCGAGCTACGGAGGAGGGAGAAGGCAAAACCTAGACTCCATAGCTCCCGGAATGCTGGCGCTTACGGGATCGTCCGGTGTTCCCATCCCTGAGGATTACACAGAAGCCGGAACAATCTGGGATCACCTTGACCGAAACGGAATCGATTTTTTCAACTTCGGTCTCGGATTTGACTTTGCGCCCAATATCGAAAAACCCGAATTCAAATATACCGGTCTCCGTTTTGTCATCAACTACCCCATGACGGCTCCACTCTTCGAAAAAACATCTAAGATTTTTGCCACTTATAACATGGGAATCCCGGATCAATTCCGGGTTAAGATGTTTAAGCAAGAATTTGAAGAGAGGTGGCTGTCCAAAGATGAACCCCTCCCTCCATTCATTGTCATCTATCTCCCGAATGACCATGGAGCCGGAGAATTTCCTGAGAATGGATATCCTTTCCGTGAAAGCTACATGGCCGATAACGATCTGGCTCTAGGTCAAGTGATCGAAATTCTATCTCATTCCCCTTACTGGAAAAACATGGCTGTATTCGTCACGGAAGACGATCCACAAGGAGGAGTGGACCATGTCGATGCACACCGCAGCCTGCTCATGGTGATTTCTCCCTATGCCAAAAGGAATTATGTCAGCCATGTCCACACCAGCTTCGGCAGCATCATGAAGACATTCTGGCACATCCTTGGTGTCCCCCCCTTGAACCAGTATGACGCCGGAGCTGCAGATCTGGCGGATATGTTTACACATGAAGCTAATTTTAAGCCATATACTGCCCTGGATGTGGACCCCCGAATTTTCCGTCCGGAAAAAGCACTGAGCCCTTTTGATGAAAAATTCAATTGGGATGCCATCGAGGAATCTCCTGAACTGGATAATCCGGCTGTAATGCAGAAATGGATGGAAGAAGAAACAAGAAAAAAAAGAGGACAAAATAAAAAATAAGAAAAAATTGACCTCAAGGGAAACCGGCCCCGGCGGCCTCCTTTTTCACCAGTTTCTTGCAAATTGAATTTATTTCAATATAATTTCCCTATCGCACCATGAAGGGCAGCCGCATTTTTAAATCAGAAGATGATCGAAGGACTCAAATGAACAAATCACTTTTCACTATGGAAGGAGGAGTTTATGTTACCAGGTGAAAAAAAATACCCGCACATCTTCAGTCCGATCCAGATCGGGAAGATTTGGGTTAAGAATCGCATCAAGTACGCCTCGACTGAGACAAACTACAATTACAGTGACGGTTTTATCTCCGAGAAAGAACTGGCTTACATTGAGGCCCATGCCCGGGGCGGTTCGGGAATCGTGACCACTCAAGGGGCCTACCCCGATCCGCGTGGCGAGGGTCAGGGCTATGTGGGCATGATGGGGATATGGGATGACAAGTTTATCCCCGGATTGAAAAGAATGGCCGATGTTATCCATGCCGGAGATGCAGCGGCCTGTCTTCAATTGATGCACTGCGGGCGGGTGGGAGGAATTAATCTTCCCTACACTGTAGGGCCGTCGGCCATCAGACAAAGGCTGAGGCGTTTTCGCCCCCCTCAAAAAATGAGCATCCCCGAGATCGAAGAATGTATACAAGAGCACATCGATGGCGCCAGGAGGGCCGTCGAGGCCGGGTATGAAATTATCGAGATTTCCGGGATTGTCGGCTATCTCATTTCCAACTTTATCTCCAAATACACGAACTGGCGGAGCGATGAGTACGGAGGGGACATCCATGGCCGGTCCACGTTCATGAGGAAAATAGTGGAAGGCATCCGGAAAGAAATAGGTCAGGATGTGGCCCTCGGTATACGTCTCTGTAGCTGGGAGATGTTGGATGATAGGGAGGGAAACACCGAAGAGGAGAGCATGGAATCTCTCAAGACTGCCGAAGCGGCGGGCTGTGACTACATCAGCGTCACGGTCGGCTGGCAGGAGTCCCTCGGTTCTGTCATATCCAGGGATATACCCATGGGGAAGTGGCTCTATGTGGCCGAACGGACAAAAAAAGCCCTCAACATACCGGTCAGCATGGCCTACAGGCTTTTTGTCCCTGAGATTCCTGAACAGGCGATTGCCGATGGCAATCTGGACATTTGGGAGATGTGCCGGCCGCAAATCGCAGATCCTGCCCTGCCCAATAAAATCATGTGGGATAAACAGGAGGACATCGTCCCCTGTGTTGCCTGTCAGGTCTGCCTGGCCCGGCTTTTCCGAGACGCCCCCGTTACCTGTACGGTCCGTCCCTCATGCGGTCACGAAGGTGAACGCGAGTGGGGGTACTACGGTTTTCCAAAAACTGAGATCAAGAGGAAAATTTTTGTCGCCGGTGCGGGAATCGCCGGCCTCCAGGCTGCCAGCATTGCGGCCGAAAAGGGACATGATGTCTCGGTCTATGAAAAGACCGATCACATCGGCGGGCAGTGGTATTACGCATCCAGAAATCCATGGGGAGAGGCTTCGGAAAAATATTGGGACGACCAAGAATTCATGAGATGGGTCAATCACATGAAGGCCCAGTGCGACAAACACGAGGTGAATTTTGTAATGAACACGCCGGTGACTAAAGAGCTTCTGGACAAGGAGAAACCGGATACTCTGGTCATCGCCACCGGAGCCGTACCCAAAGTTCCCGATGTCCCGGGAGCCGATAAACCGCACGTGATCAACATGTTTGATGTTTTTTCAGGAAAAGCAAATTTGGGGAAAAATGTGGTCATCCTCGGCGGATCCGGTGCGGCCATTTCCCTGGCTCTTTTTGTCATCGAAAAGGTGGAGAAGGACGGAGTAAAGGATTTCAGTCTGACTATGATCGATCCGGCCTCGCGGTTTGGCGCAGATGTGAATCCTTCGTACATCTGGAGATACCGGCTTAGATTGAGGAAGGCTAATGTTCTTCAGCTGACTTTTGGAAAGGTCAAAGAGATTAAAGATCAGGCCGTTGTTGCCGACTGGAAAATTGTGGACAGAAAGACAAAGGAGAAGCAGGAATTTAAGGATAAGGAAGTGCCCGCCGACTCTGTCATCCTGGCCACTCTCGTGCCCAATCAAGATTTGGGTTATGCTTCATTCACAGGAGATACGGCCATGATTGGGGATTGTGTCTGGATCAGACGAGGCATCGATGCCATTCAGGATGGGTTTCGCTTGGGAACGAGGTTTTAAGATGAGTTTAGAAACTAAAAGGAGAGATTTATGATTTTACCAAAAATATCGAGTGCACGACCCCAGATTCCTGGGACTCAATTGAGTGTCTATCCCCACTCCGGCTCGAGCCATTTGGGACTCTACCCCTGGGTCGATGCTTTCCGCTGTAATGGATGTGGAGCCTGTGTCCGAGCCTGTCCACCCGGAATCGTTGGGCTGCATAGGGAGAAGGCTGCTGTAATTCTCGATCTCTGTCAGCAGTGCGGAGAGTGTTTCGAGGCCTGCCCGGTAGAGGGGGCCCTCATTTACAAACTCCCTCCCGGCTCACCTGAAACCGGGAATACTCCCTATATTTCTAAATTTTGAAGGAGAAAATGAAATGCCGGAAAAACTGAATACAAACTTCGTCGATCATATTTGCATCGCCGTCAACGACGTGAAAAAGGCCGAAAAAGATTATGTCGATGCCTTTGGATGGGATGTGGCCTATCGTTATGTGGATGAGCCCGAAAAAATCAGAGTGACCGGTTTCATGGTCGGACAAACAGCCATAGAGATCATGGAGGATTCGGACGGCACCGGCGAGGTGGCCAAGTTTATCAAAAGGGCGGGCGAAGGAGTGATGCTCATCAGCTATAACGTGGATAACTGTAAGGAATCCCTTGAGCTGCTCAAAAGAAACAAGGTCAGGATGATAGACCAGAAGCCAAGATTTTTTGCCGAGTACAAGAGAAATTTTGCCTTTATCCACCCTGCGGCCACACACGGCATCCTGACCGAGATTATCGACGGGAAATACTAGCCTGTCGTGAATTATACAGGCTAAAACTGAAATGGGAAAAAAAATAAGGGTCGTTATCGCCAAACCAGGCCTTGACGGGCATGATGTGGGGGCCAAGGTGGTCGCCTTGGCTTTAAAAGATGCGGGAATGGAAGTGATCTATACCGGGCTTCACCGGACCATCGATGAGATCGTTAAAACGGCACTCGAAGAGGATGCCGATGTCATTGGATTGTCCATCTATTCGGGAGCCCACCTTCCTCTGAGCAAAAAGCTGATGGACAACCTCAAGGACAAGGGGATTTCTGATAAATTGATCTTGGTCGGCGGGAATATTCCCTCCAGGGATATTTCTAAACTCAAAAGTTATGGTGTGACCGAAGTATTCCCCATCGGATCCAAGTTTGAAAAAATAGCGGCCTTCATTCAAGAGAGGGTGTCAAAGAATGAAGAATAAGCCAAAACCCGAAGAACTGGACGAAGTTATTCTGGAATCGGGCATCAAGGTCAAGCCGGTCTTCGGACCTGAAGACATCGAAGATATTCCCTTTGAAAAAAAAATAGGCCGGCCGGGAGAATATCCCTTCACACGGGGGATTCACCCTTTTATGTACCGCAAACGGCCCTGGACTATGCGCCAATATTCGGGTTTCGGCACGGCCAAAGAGACAAACGAGCGGTTCAAATGGCTTTTAAGTCAGGGGCAGACGGCCCTCAACGTTGCTTTCGATCTTCCGACCCAGTTAGGATTGGATTCCGATGATCCTTCTGCCGAGGATGAAGTCGGCCGGGTGGGGGTGGCCATCGACACCCTCAGAGATTTGGAGGAGGCCTTTGCCGGGATCCCGATTGATAAGATCAGCACCTCTCTGACCATCAATCCGGTCGCCTCGGTTATGCTGGCCATGTATCTGGTGGTGGCCGAGAAGCAGGGGATTTCCTGGAAATTTGTCAGAGGAACGACACAGAATGATATTCTCAAGGAATACATCGGCCGGGGAACCTGGATTTTTCCTGTCCGGCCTTCGATCCGGCTCATTGGAGATATGGTCGAATTCTGTTCCAAAAATGTCCCAAAATTCAATCCCTTCAGCGTCTGCGGCTACCATATCCGGGAGTCGGGCGCGACTCCTGTTCAGGAAATGGCCTATGCCTTCGCCATAGCCATCACCTATATCGAAGAAATTCTCCATCGAGGATTGGACATCGACAGTTTTGCCGGCCGAATCGCCTTCAACTTTGATATTCACGGCAACTTGTGGGAACAGGTGGCCAAATTCAGAGCCGGAAGAAGGCTCTGGGCCAAAATCGTCAAAGACCGTTTTGGAGCCAAGAATCCTCGCTCTATGTTTCTGCGTATGATCGCCGGCGGAGGCGGTGGAGGCCTGACGGTCCAGCAGCCAGAAAACAACATTGTCCGCGGCGCCTACTATGCGCTGATTTCGGCCCTGTCCGGAACACAAACCATGGCCCTCTGTTCCTATGATGAGGCCTACACCATTCCCTCAAAAAAAGCGGCTCTGCTCAGCTTGAGAACCATGCAGATCCTGGCCGATGAGATGGGACTCAAGGATACCGTCGATCCACTGGGCGGCTCTTACTATATCGAATGGCTGACCGAAGAGATGGAAAAGAGGATTGTCGAAGTTTTGGATAAGGTTGAAGCCATGGGCGGCATGGTCCGTGCTGTTCAGGAGGGCCATATCCAGAGGGAAGTCAGCCGTCAGGCCTACCAACGAGAAAAAAAGATACAGTCCGGAGAAATCCCGAAAATCGGGGTGAATAAATATGTGATGGATGAAGAAGAGGTAAAAATCGAATTTCATCCCTCGAGTCCCAACGTGGCCGAAAAACAGAGGAAAAAGCTCCAGGAAATTAGAGCCGAGAGGGACAATAAAACGGTCCGTTCCTCTTTGGAGGGGCTGAGGAAGGCGGCCCGGACAAATAAAAATGTGATGCCCTTTATGCTCGAGGCCGTCAAAGCCTACGCCACTCTGGGAGAGATGACCAAGGTTTTGAAAGACGTCTTCGGGGAATTCAAAGAACCCATCGGATTATGAACTCAACACTCAATACAGGATTAAGGATTAGAGGATTAAGGGGTAAGCAGAGAAGAAAACTCATAGCTGATAGCTCATGGGAAGGCAAGGATTAAGGATTAAGGATTAGAGGATTAAGGATTAAGCAGAAGAACTGTAAATTAAAATGAACTATAAAATAGGGATCGATGTCGGAGGAACCTTTACCGACTTTCTTTTGACTTCCGATGGGGAACATGCGGAAATTTACAAGGTTCTGTCCACCATGGACGATCCATCGATCGGGTTGATGAACGGCCTGGCCGAGATGGCCCAAGCCAAAAAGCTTTCCCTGGAAGAATTCATAAAAAAAGTCACAACCATCGTTCACGGAACCACGGTCACGACCAATGCCGTCCTGACACGGAAGGGCGCCAAGACCGGGCTTCTGACCACAAAGGGACTGAGGGACGCCCTGGAAATGCGTCGGGGGATAAGGGAAGAACAGTATAACAACAGATACACCAACGTCAAACCGCTGGTTCCCCGATACTTAAGGCTTCCCATAAAAGAGAGGCTGGATTATAAAGGAGATGTTGTCACTCCACTCCAAGAGTCCGGTGTTCTGGACGCTGCCGGGCTTTTCAAGAAAGAAGACGTGGAGGCCATTGCCATTTGTTTCATGAATTCTTTTGCCAATAGCGGTCATGAAAGAAAGGCCGCAGAGATAATAAAAAAAAGGTTTCCCGATGTCTATTTAACGACATCGTCTGTTTTTCTGCCCAGTATTCGATTCTATGATCGTCTGTCCACGACCGTACTCAACTCTTATGTGGGACCTATTCTCAGGAATTATCTCCAAAGCCTAATAAAAAAATTAGAGGATATAAACTTTGGAGGAGTTCTCCTTATCATGCAGTCCAACGGCGGTGTGGTCTCACCCCACATTGCCATCGAAAATGCAGCCGTCACTCTCCTTTCCGGCCCTGCGGCCGGGCCTGTGGCCGGGATTGAATACACCTCTATTCAGGGATACACCGATTGTCTGACCATAGATATGGGAGGCACGAGTTTTGATGCGGCACTTATCAAGGACAAAACCCCCCTTGTGACAAACGAAGGGGCCATCGAAAGACTCCGTATCGCTCTCCCGATGTTGGGAATCGTAACCATCGGCGCCGGAGGCGGGAGCATCGGTTGGGTCGATGAAGGGGGGCTTTTGCGCATGGGTCCGCAGAGTGCCGGTTCCGATCCGGGGCCAGCCTGTTATGCATTGGACGGGGAACTGCCGACCTGCACGGACGCGGATCTGGTGCTGGGGTATCTGGACAAGGATTTTTTTGCCGGCGGAAAGATTCCTCTCGATTATAACAGAGCCGTCAAGGCCATAGAGGAAAAAATCGCCAGTCCATTAGGACTGGATGTTTTTGAGGCGGCTGCGGGGATGTACCGGGTGATCAATGTCAATATGGCCACCGGAGTCCGGGAAGTAAGCGCTAAAAGAGGACACGATCCGAGAGAATTCCCTTTAGTCGTAGCCGGAGGTGCCGGACCGGTTCATGCCTGCATGATCGCTCGAGAGTTGGAAATCCCGGTTATGGTCATTCCCAAGGAATCGTCCATTTTCTGTGCGGCCGGGATGCTGATGTCGGATTTGAAGCACAACTTCGTCAAAACTTACACGACACTTCTGCACAAGATAGACAAAAAAAAATTCAGGTCTTTGTTCCGGGAAATGGAGGAAGCAGCCGGCAGGCTTCTCAAGTCAGAGCTTATTCCCGAAAATTCGATTGACCATATCTTTTCTTTGGATATGAGATACGTCAAGCAGTACCATGAGGTCAATGTCAAGATAACTCGAGAAGAAATTGAAGACGAAAACATTGAACTCATGGCCCAAAAATTTCATCCCGTACACAACCGGCTCTATGGGTATTCATTGGAAGAGGAGAACACACCGGTTGAGTTGATCAACTTGAGGCTTTTGAGTGTCGGGAAAACGGTCAAGCCGAGATTCAAGCAGGAAGAATATGATGGAGAGGACCCAACAAAAGCCTTTAAAAGGAAGAGAAAAATTTATTTGCCAATCGAGAAGACGTTTAAAGAAGTCTCGGTCTATGACGGACACAGACTTCGATATGGCAACAAGGTTGAGGGGCCGGCCATCATCGAACAGATCAACACGACAACTCTGGTCACATCGGAATTTTGCGTTTTGTGTGATAAATATGGCAGCTATACGATGTATGTTAAAGAGAAAGAGGACTTCATCCGAAAAAAATTAGGGATAGGCGGATAACCTGGATTATTCATAGGATAAAAAAGAGACATAGGAATGATTGACAAAATACTGGCTTCTGTTTTCCAGAGGAAATTCAAGTCCATTACCGAAGAGATGAGTATTGCCATGACTAAAACAACCCGTTCGCCCATCCTCTGCGAAGCCAAGGATTTTGTCACCGGCCTCTATGAAGGCCAAGGGAAAATGCTCGAGCAGACCGAAAACCTCCCCATCCTTTCCTTCTCTCTGGGGCCTGTCTGTGAATACATCGTCAATTACTTTGGAGACGAAATCTTTCCCGGTGATGTCATCTTTCATAACGATGTCTTTTCCATGGGAAACCAGAACAATGATGTGGCCGTCTACAAGCCCATATTTTATGAAGATAAACTTATGGCTTGGGCTGCAGCCAAGGGACACCAGGCAGACATCGGAGGGGCCGTCCCCGGTGGTTATAATCCCAAGGCCACAGAAGTTTGGCAGGAAGCGCTCCGGATTCCACCGGTTAAAGTCTATGAAAAAGGGAAATTTAAAAAGGATGTCTGGAACCTCATTTTCGCCAACATCCGGTATGATATCGTCGCGGCCGATATGAGAGCGCAAATAGGCTCGTGTGTCGTGGGGGAGCGGGAAATCCTAAAGCTGGTGGAAAAGTATGGGTTGGACGTTTTTGAATCTCATACGGAATATCTTTTCGACTCCACAGAAAAGATGATGCAGGCCGAAATTCGTAACATTCCGAACGGAGAATACCGGGGAGAAGCCACGGTTTATTATGATGGAAAGACACCGGGCTCCATTTATAAGATTAAGGTTAAGATTACCGTCCATGATGAAGAAATCACTTTCGATTACTCGGATACCGATCCTCAAACCGATGGTTTTGTAAACGGGACCTACACCTCATCGGCCAGTGCCACACTCTTGACTTTCCTCCAGATGGTCAATCCCGACATTCCCCACAACGACGGAATGGTCAGACCGGTTCATATTTTCATTCCGGAGGGGACGATTCTGAATGCCAGGTATCCCGCGGCCACGACCTTCGGCAATCATCTCTGTCCCCCCAATGCCGATGCCATCATTCGGGCCTTGTCTCCCGTTATACCAGAGAGAGTCACGGCCGGCTGGAATCAGCTTTTGTGTTATCTGATCAGTGGGTATGATACCCGAAAAAAGGACAATTATGTCGATATAGGATTTATGGGCTTAAAAGGAGGTTCCGGGGCGACCAAGGGAGTGGATGGATACGATCACATCGGAATGATCGATGCCTCGGGAGGAATTTTGGATCAGGATTACGAGATGTTCGAGCAGCAGACTCCACACCTGCTCCTCCACCATGAATACTGGCCCGATTCGTCCGGGGCTGGACAATGGAGAGGAGGACTTGGAGTTGAAACCCGTTTTCAAATCAATGGCGAAAAAACTAAGGTTGTCACTTTTGGAGACGGAGATGTCGAACCCGCCTTCGGGCTGTTTGATGGGAAAGACTCGACTCTGAATACGATTGAACTCCTATACAAAGATGGAAAAACCTATAAAACGACAAGCAAAGATCTGGTCGAAGATGTTCCGGAAGGGACTGTTCTCTGCCAGCAGGCCGGAGGCGGAGGCGGATACGGGCATCCTTTCAAACGAGATTCCGAACTTATCGCTCAAGAAGTCAAAAATGGAATTATAAGCCTCGATAAAGCCAAAGAAGATTATGGAGTAGTGATCGATCCTAATACTTTTGAAGTGAAAAAAAAAGAAACCGAAAAACTGCGGGGATAACAGGCATTCAGCCTTAAAATTTGGAGATGAAACACGAACACCTGCGATGCAGGCTGGATTAGTCAAAAAACAGCTCAGTTTTCGTGAAATCTTTACTTCAATGGAAATCCTTTTTTGGTGGTTTTTCATTTTTTTGAGAACTCCGGTCCGAGTAGAGAAATTTACGTGGATTTCGACTCAGTAACAACAGTTAATGAAGGAAGCACCAAAAATTGTAAAATCAAACGATATCCGGTTCTCCTATCAGATGTGGGGATCTATCCACTAATGAACAGTGACTCGAGCAGGCTCTCCTTCATTATGGGAGGAAGTGGTGGCCACAATCTCGTAAATGTAGGTCCCGCTGCTGTTCACATTCCGGTGCCAGTACTTAAATACATCTGAATCGAGCCTTTGTATGAGCTCCCTGGCGCCACCGCCTATTTTGTAGATCCGGTAGTAAGCGATGTTCACAGGACTGTTCATAGGATTGGCTTCCCATCTAATGACATTAATGTATTCTCCTTGGGAGAGGGAGCGGTTGAATACCCTCTTGGCCGTGTAATTTGCCGGTTTATAAATCTTGGAAAAATGGGCGGTCATGGTCCGGTCCTTGTCCATAGTAATTAAAAGAGTCAACAGAAGGGGATCGAAGGGATAGAAGTCCCCGGTCCAGCCTGTAAATCCATGGTACATATTCTCGATGGCTGAGACATAGATCTGATGTCCCGGGTCAAAGACATGGATTCCTGGCGTAGGATCAGTCGTCCCCCCGGCCGTGGTGCTGACCGTCAAAATATGGCTCCCCTTTGTGACATCAAATGTCATTGTATTTCCGGTACTACTGATATTATAGATATTAATATCCGCGTGGACTCTATGCCCCCTTGTATTTCGGAAGATAACATGCTCGGT
>SDBT01009657.1_pt1 | contig 15628 bp, 11 predicted proteins | sample 2277101 | NCBI WGS metagenome assembly SDBT01 (sample SAMN10404973, study PRJNA504765) | marine sediment metagenome | isolation source: marine sediment core GS10_PC15, 103 cmbsf | place: Arctic Ocean: Southern Knipovich Ridge | collected 2010 | reverse complement strand
CGTGAAAGACTTGATCGCCAGGCTGGAGTCGCAAGCACGATTCCAGTCGGTGTATCCGGTGCAGCTTACGGGTGATCCGGGCGCTTCCATCGCCAGCGCCAGGGCCATTACCGCATCCCAGGGTGCTCTTGACGCCCGGCTTGCCCAAGCGCACCGGGACTTCGAGTGGTTCCTCGGTCATGTGAACGAGATGCTGCTCCGCTTTGACGAGGCCTACTGTGACGCCCCCAAGACCATCTACGGGGACAACCGGGACACCAAGAACCCCGAGCATTGGTCCCCCAGCCGGGACATCGCCGGGGCCTACGAGGTCACCCGGTCCTACGGCCTGGGTGCCGGTACCGACCCCACCAACAAGGAGACTCGTCTCCAGCTCCACCTGTCCTCGGGCCTCATCTCGATGAAGACTGCCCGTGGCGAGCTGGACTTCCTGGAGAACGAGGACGACGAAGAGAAGCAGGTCGCCAAAGAGGCGATGACTCTGGCCGTGAGCCAGGGCCTGCTGGCCACCGCCGCACAGGACGGGGGCAAGTCAGCCATGATCTACTACAAGCTGCTCAACGACCCCAGCCTCAGCATGGAAGAGGTCATCGAGGCCTTCTTCGAGATGCAGGAAGAGATGGCAGCCGCCGCTGCCCAGGCTTCGCAGGAACCCACAGTCGGTGGTGGGGGCGACCCCCTCGCAGCTGTGAGCGCCGCTGAGAGCCTGTCCCGTGGAGGCATCCCCGGCAACGCCGAGGGTCTGCCCGCAGGCGCCGCACTCCCCAGCCTACCCGGCATCATGGGAGAGGGTGCCCCGGCTCAGGTGATCTAGTGGACCTCATCCATTGGACTCAACTCGCCAGCACCAACGGTGATGGCACGGGGACCAGCGACTTCATCGGCAACTACAGCTCCACTGGTGTCGTAGGCTACATCAAGGCTCCTGCTGGACAGACCTGGGATGTCTACCGCATGATCGTCCGCATAGAAGATGAGGCCACCATACATGCCGAGAAATATGGTGCCCTCGCCGCTCTCAGTGAGGGGGTTGATCTCAATATCCGCTTCGAGTCAGGAGGGGCTATTGTCGGGAGCCTCGATGGGGGGATACCTGTGAAGACTAACGCTCAGTGGGCTTCTCTTTGCTATGACACTGATGTGAAATCGTGGCGTACTGGAGGCGCAGGCGACGAGCTACTTGTGGCCCGCTACACCTTCAACCGACTGGGAGGACCCATTCAGATAACAGGTGAAGAGCGCATCGAGCTGGATTTCGATGACAACTTCACTGGCATCATCAGCCACACATTCCTCTTCCAGGGAATTGTAGTGAGCAGAGCATGAAGCAAGAAGTAGTGAGACGCCGCTGGCCCTTCAAGTCGTACACCATTTGGTACCACCCGGTCCTTGACCAGTGGTACAAGACCACCTACCGCAAGAGCCGCAAGAACAGAAAGACCGTGGAGGTCAACGATGCCTAGTGCAGACGAAATATCCCGCTCCATCGAGCCGGGCAGCTTGGAGTCAGGCAACCGCCAGGTTGTCTCTGACCGCATCTCGCAGATCGTAGGACCCGGTTCCCAGCAGGCCCCACCCCAGCCGGGTGCGGCTTCGACTGGTGCCATGGACCGTCTCGGTCAGGGTGGCGTCTCCGACAAGCCCATCACAGACGGCCTCACAGTTGGCCCCGGCGCAGGCCCGGCCAACACCCCACAGATCGCCAACTCCCCCCGTGTCAACCAGCTCCGCATCGTCGCCAAGGAAGCCCGCAGCCCCCGGCTCCGGGCACTAGCCCGTGACCTGCTCAGGGTCGAGGCGAAGAAACTCTAGTGCCACGCACCCGAGGGGGAGACTCCACCGTAGAGAGGTTCGAGTACGCCGGACCAACAGGCCCGAAAGCAGCAGCTCCCCCACCCCGTTCCGGTGGCCGGGAGAGCTTCTTGCTCCCCGAGGACCGCAAGGCGTATGCCATTGCCACAGACCCTCGCCAGCAGACGCTCGCCAAGAAGGCCCCAGCCTGGCAGGATACTCTGCCGGAGCTGATGTATCAGCAGGCCTCTTCCTACCCCGAGGGGATACCGGACATCTTCGCCTTGGGCCTCGACATCCTAGCGCAGGAGGGTGGCGCAGCCGCCAACCGCCGCTACGGTGACACCCTCGACCCCTACTACCGCAACTCCGACGGCTCCCTGGACGAGACTAAGCTGGCCGAGGACAACTTCATCCTTGAGCTGGAGGGCGCCTACTATGGCTCCCGTGGCCAGGTGCCCATGGCCTGGTTCATGGATCACATCGAAGACCTGGCCCTGCTCGGCCCCAAGCACGCTGACGTGGTGGAGCAGATGTACGCCTACGACCGCACCCGCCAGGCCATCTCCGAGGCCGAGGGGATGCAGGAAGAGCGGTTCATGGCCCAGATCGAGCGGGGCATGAACACGTCCGGCTACGGCCGGGCCAAGGTCGAGACTCTCTTCAACGGCTACACCGAGATGGTGGACCAGGTCCGACAGGACCTAACCGAGTGGTCTATCCAGGACAAGATCAGCTACCTGGAGGGCAGGGAGTCTTTCAGTACCAAGGCCGGTCAGTGGGTTGGCGACTGGTTCCGTGACACCCCCGCACCCCCCACTACTCCCGAAGAGGTCGCTAGCCTGGACGCCCGGTTCAGCCGTGCCCGTGCCAAGGAGCTGGCCCCCGAGTACACCCAGGGCGCCTTCTCGGAGGAGTTCACCGAGACTACCTTCGGGGATATTCCCGCCGCAGGCCTCGACCTTGGCTCCCTGCAACGGATGTTCGAGAATGAGGAAACTGGCCTAGAGGGCACCACCGCCTTCGTCATGGAGCTGTTCGGTGGTGTCGGCTCTGCTCTCAACCTGGGCGCCGATGGTATCGGCTGGCTCAGCTCCCCCATCTGGAGCGACCAGCGGGGCAGGAACTTCCAGACCCGCTACGACTCCCTGTTCGGTGGCGACATCAGCGGACGGGAACAGGAGGCTGTTTACAAGGAGCAGCTCGAACAGACCCTCGGCATGACCGACGATGAGTTCATCATGCAGATGGGCCTCGTCCCCGCCATGGATATGTTCGCTGCCCTCCCCCAGATCAACCCCGAAGAGTTCAACCTCCTGATGGCCATGGCCGGAGGCGACGAAGAGCTGGCCGAGTTCATGCTCGTGGACATGGTCCAGAACGACCCTGAGCGTCGGGCGGCTTACATCGAGCAGGCCCAGGCCGTGCGTGACGAGGCCGCCGTCCAGCTGACCCAGATGCGGGACGAGAACTTCACCCTCGGTGACGCCCTCCTCGACCTCCTCGCAATGTGGGGCGAAGGCACCGAGAACCTGGCTACCTCCCTCCTGACCGGGGGCGAGTACCTCTTCACCGGCAAGGGCAACATGCTCGGCACGGCCGAGTTCTGGAACGACGTGCGTGAGAACGACACCCCCTCGGGAGTCTTCGGCCTCGAAGGCACCCTCATCGGCCTCGGCATCGACCTTGTGGGTGGCGCTGCTGTGGACCCCCTCACCTATATCTTCGGCCCCCGGCTCTCGTCGGCTGGCCGTGCAGGCGCCACCACCATAGATGACGCCGTCCGCATCGCCTCGTCCCCCGCCTCCCGCCAGATGATGGAAGAGATCGTCATGGTCGGCCGGGGCAACGCCACAGGCCACATCGCCTACCAGGTCCCGCTGGACACCATGGCCGTCACCGGCCTGGACCAGCTGATGATGGCCGCCAGCCGTGGCTCCGTCAAGCCCATCACAGGTGTCCGTCCCTACCTGGCCAAGTTCGGCCGGGCGACTGACGACGTGGCCTACAACGTCATTGACGAGTTCATCGACCCCGAGGCCCTCTCCCGCAGAGGCATCGACAAGGCCACTGACCGCATCAAGAGGGAAGGCCTCACCGAGCCTATCGAGCTGACCGTCAACCCGGACACCGGGGCCGTCGCCCTGACCCGTGGCGCCGACGACGCTGTGGCCCTCCAGCTCGCAGGCATCGACGCCATCCCCACCACCATCAAGCTGGACACCAGCTTCGGTGTGGCCATCTCCGACGACGTGGCCGAGTGGTCGGCCAAGCTGGGAGTCCAGGACGGCCGCATGTCCGTGGACGCCCTCACCCGCCTCCGTCGCTACGACTTCGACGCCGAGATGCAGACCTCTGCCCTGCCCGACTCCCCCCACCCCCTCGTGGAGGATATCGCCGCCAACGGAGTGACCAAGCCCCTGGAGGTCATCGTGGACATCTCCAGCTCGCCTCCCAAGGTCCAGCTGATGAATGGCAACCACAGGCTCGCCGCCGCCAAGGCAGCGGGCCAGCCCGACGTGCCCGTGAACGTGCGGATCAAGCGCCGGGACCTCGACAAGATTCCAGGCGTGGACGACGGGCGAGCAGCCCCGTTCAAGGCCGCCGAGCAGTTCGACTCCCCCATCGCCGTGGACGATGGCATCGTCACCGCCGAGTGGGCTAAGGGCATCACGGCCGAGGGCAAGCCCCTCATAGACGACGCCCTCCACGCCCGCCCCCGTGACACCATGGGCCGGAACATGATCTTCGGTATGGAGGATGACACCTTCCGCCTCATGGAGGACATCTACCAGCGCCACCTGATGATGGGTGGTGACCCCATCAGCGGCAACAAGACCGCCATGGCCACCAGCGTGGGACATGCTGTCGGAGAGGTCCTCCGTACGGCCAAGCCCAATACCGTCGCCGACAAGATCAGTCGCTTCGTCACCCCTGTGCTTGCCAACGTTCGGGTCGAGTTCACCGGCACCGGCTCCGCCAGCGTCATCAACCAGCTCGGTGCCCGCATGGGTGGGGCCGTCAAGGAGGCCACCTGGTTCGAGCCGTTCGCAGCCCGCCTCAACAACTTCTGGGTCAAGCGGGGAGAGGCCCGCCTGGCCGACCTGCGCCTCACGGACAAGGCCCAGCGCCTCCAGTCCGAGTGGGACGGGGCCATGAACTTCCTCGGTGGGGGTCTGGACGACTGGGCCGAGCGCTTCGGGGTGACGCTGGATGACAGCGTCAAGGGCAACCACCGGCAGGCCACCGATTACATCCTTGACCTGGAACGCCAGCTCGATGATGTCGCCGCTACCTCCCGTGAGCTGGCCACCGACCTCAACAACTACTCCGAGCTGACCACCATCATGGACGACATGATCGGAGACTACAAGACCAAGTACATCGACAACAACCCCAAGTGGGCAGACCACCTGGTGGATGGCGAAGTCCCCATGGAGCTGCTCAACGGTGGCCGCACTGTGGACAGCATGGAGACTCTCGTGGATGTCCTCAAGGTCGCCGACGACCTGGGTATCAGCCCCCGCCAGGCTGCCGCCGCAGAGAAGGCCTTCATCCCCGAGGCGATCCTCGCCCGCCTGGACGACGTGGGTGGCGAGAACGTGGGCAAGTTCCTGGACGAGGCGATGCACTCCCTCCAGGGCAAGACCGCCTATGTCCTCCCCGCCTCCCCGCTGGAACTGATCGCCGCCGCCTCGGGTGGACCCAAGGCCATGAGGGGCGTGATCGAGAAGGTCGTCGGTGCCAAGTGGGCCGAGAACTTCCACACTGCCCACACCATGTGGATGCTCGACAAGGTGATGACCCCCCGCACCGCCTTCGTCGTCAGCCTCGATGAGCTGATGCGGATATGGCACACTGGTGGCAACAAGGCCATGTTCACGTACATGGATGACAAGGCCGCAGGCCTCGTCGCTCGTGTGACCCGAGCCAAGCAGAATGAGGCCATCTGGGGTAAGCTGCCCAACCGCTGGAAGGATCGCCTCATCGCCCTGGAAGAGTACCCCACCTTCTACCGGCAGCTGGAGCGCTCCTTCATGGAGACTAACGGCGTCGGTTTCGATGAGCTGGTCTGGCGTAAGGGCCGCCCCAACGACGAGTACTTCACCGCTGCCCGGCGCACCGCTGGTCAGCTCAACTCCGACGAGGGCTTCCAGATGTACCTCAAGGGACAGACCGCCTTCCGGGAGTGGTTCGAGTCTTCCCCCAGGGCAGCCCGCCTCCGGGACTCAGAGTTCTTCGATGTCGGCACGGGTACCCGCCGTGCCAACGGCAACTGGTCCGACTTCTACGCTGGCTATGACAGCGTCTTCGAGAAGTGGGCGCTTGGTGGCATCAAGGACAAGAGCAAGGTCGCAGCCCGTGACGCCTGGCGCAAGGCCTCCGACGCACAGCTGGCCAAGGGTAGCACCGCTGCCGGAGTCTCCGAGCTGCCCGAGTGGGTACTCCAAGGCTTCGAGCGTGTGACCGGCAACAAGCAGGCAGGCAAGTTCAACAAGGGCATCAAGACCGTCAGCGACGGCCTCTTCCAAGGGCCTGTGGACTACCGCCGAGGCTTCCTCGCCGAGTGGGTCCGCAAGTCGGAGCACGCCCGCCTCTCCCGTCTGTACGAGAGCCAGGGCATCAAGGTCCTCTCTGATGCTGACCTGACCCGAGCCATCAAGACCAACTACCCCGGCCTCCCCGACGAGGTCCTCCAGCCCCGCCTGGTTGCCCTCAGCCAAGAGCTGTTCGAGAAGCAGGGCGTCGTCAGCGCCCGCTTCGTGGATGAGCTGGTCGAGACTAAGGTGGTTGCCGAGATGGAGAACATGCTCTACTCCTTCCACATGAACAGCCGAGTCGGCCGGTCCACCAAGGCCATCGCCCCCTTCGGCAAGCCGTGGGCAGACATGTGGGGCTTCTGGGGCCGAGAGATCATGTCCCGGCCACAGCTGCGTGGCTACATCAACGACACCAACTTCGCCAACATGGGCAACATCGCCAACAAGGTGGTGGACCAAATGCCGTTCAACCCCCGGACCACGGCCTTCATGTCCCGCCTGGCAGCGACCGACTTCGACCTAGAGAACATTGCCGACGACCCCCTGGTGGGTGGCCTGGCCAAGATGATCGGGCTGTCCTCCCTGGACGTTGGCCCCGCCATGTTCCTTCCCAAGGGCGGCGACAACCCGTTCCTCACCATGGTCCCCGGCTTCGGGATGCTCCCGCAGGCAGCGATGAACTTCGCCTTCAAGAGCCAGGCACCGGACCCCGTCGATGACCCACTGGCCTACCAGCAGTACCTGGACCAGTGGAGCCAGTTCCTGCCGGGCCTTCGTACCAACTCCGGGGGAGGCACCCCCGCCGAGACTGCTAGAGACATCGTGTTCAGTGGTGGTGCCCTCAACCGCCTCAACGCCGGGGGGCAAGCAGCGCAGGGTGCCATCTTCGATGCGGTCAGCCCCTCCCAGTCCACCGTGGGCCAGGACTGGACCGTACGCATCGCCGCCGACCGCCAGGTACAGGTGGTATTCTCGGACCCGGACATCTGGACCGAGCTGGCCGACCTGCCCCTTGAGCTGATGGACCTCGGCATCTCCGCCCTTCTCGATGAGAAGCTGATGGAGATTTCCGCTGGTGCCAGCCGGACCGCTAACCAACAGGAATTGAAAGAGGCGATGCTAGAGATTGGTGTCCCCGTCCGTGCTGAGTTCAGCACACAGCGGGATGACCTCAACTCCGTGTGGATGGACGCTGTCGATTGGATGGGCCTAGAGATACCTCGGTTCCTCCAGGGGAACACCCAATCGGCGCAGAACGAGCAGGCCGACTGGGCACGAGGCCGCTTCTTCGATCTGGAAGACTGGGACCGGGATGCTCTCATCGTTGAGCATGAGGCACTGGCCGTCAACATGGTCAGCATGTGGGAGTGGTCGCAGAACGCCAAGGACCTCGGCATCCCCGACTCCGGCCTGCCCTACCGCAGCGGCGGGTCCAAGACTGACCTAGAGCGTCAGCAGACCTATCGTGAGCTGGGCTACATCCAACCCGTCTCCACCCGAGCCTTCGCCGAGCGCATCATCGGCACGGTCCTCCAGGCCCGTGTCCAGACTGCCCGTGGCTTCTACACTGAGGGCGTGAGCATCATCAACGAGCAGCGCTGGGAGTACGTCGTCAGCCCCGAGTGGAAGTCCTGGCTGGATGATACCGCAGCCATCCTTGAGCACGAAGAGCGCCTGCCCTACCACACAGGCAAGGAGCTGTGGGAGAACTACAGCGACCTCCAGGGTGTCTTCGATGACCTGTTCCCGGAGTCCGACCCCATCGGCCTGCCAACCAAGCAGCGCTCCTGGGGCGAGGCCATGCCGTCCGATCGGGAGAGCCTCCGCAGTGAGTTCCTCCCCGACGACGACGAAGGTGGTGAGGCGGCGAGCTATCAGCTCCCTGGCATCACTCCGCAGTTGCAGCGCCAGGCCGATGCCCTTGGCATCAACATCTCGACCGGGATGCACATGGCCGACCTTTACCAGGCCACTGCTGACGAGATCGCAGAGAACTACATGGAGAACCCCATCTTCGCCCACATCGGCCCGGAGTACAAGGCGTTCCTCCAGCCCCGCTCCGCAGGCCACCAGGCCGCACAGGAGTTCATCGGCCGCATCCTCGACCACGAGGATGTGAACCAGGAGAGCCGTGCCTTGTACAGCTCAGCCCTCGTCTACTTGGAAGAGACAATCGACCGCAGGTCCTCAGGTGACAAATCCTGGCTGGACATGCGTGAGATCGCTGTGGACAAGTGGAGCCGCATGGCACAGGACGATGTCTTCAAGAACCAGGACATGGACGTGATATGGGACAACGCCTACGGGCGGAGTCTCGGTGCCAAGGACTGGACGCCGGACGAGCCAGCGCCCCTCCGCTTGGAGGACGGGTTCAACCCCGACGCCTCTCCCGTCTTCGTGCAGAGGGTCATCGACGGCGACACCATCGACGTGGCCTTCCGCACTGGTGGCCTGATGCCCGGCATCGAGGTCACCCGCATCCGCATGCTCGGCTACAACCAGCCGGAGACAGACACGCAGGCGGGCAAGGACGCCAAGACTGACCTCAACACTCAAATCCAAGACGCCATCCAGAACGGTATCCCCATCAGCATTGTGCGGGACCCTCGCTATGGCAACACAGACATGTACGGGCGAATCTTCGCCTGGGTCTACATCGGTGAGGACGCCGTGTATGCCCCCGAGACGATGATCCCCAGGAGGTAATCATGGTACACGAACCCAACAAAGGTGGTGGAGACTCCACTGCGGAGACTGCACTTCGACCACCCCCCTCTTCTAGCTCGGAAGGGAAGACCTTCACACCCCCGAAGCAGGGCTTCGAGGAAGTGTACCCCTTCGACTGGCGTACCAAGTTCCGCACCGACGCTGTCTCCATGGTGGAAAGGTGGTCGGAAGAGTTCGGTGTGTCCAAGTTCGCCCTCGACTCCTTCGTGCGTGACAACATGGACAATGCGCTGTCCTTCATCAACGCTAACGTCATCTCTCCCAACAGCCTGCGAGGTCCCCCAGTCGGTGGCCATCAGACGGGAAGGACCGAGTTGGTCGGTGGTCACCAAAGAGGCAGATGGACCCCACAGACCCCCGAGGATTTCGAGCAAATCTGGAACGCAGGCATCGCCAAGTTCTCGATGATGCTCGGCTTCGACCTCCAACAGGCGAAGCCCAGTACCTCCAGTGGCTCCGGTCGCAGTGGCCCCAGCGCCGCCGACATCCGCAACATGTTCGATGAGGACCAGCTTACGGAGGTAGCCAACAACATCTGGCAGAGCCGCCTCGTGGAGGACGCCCCCGACGCCCGTGGTATGGCCAAGGCCTACATCGAGCAGATGGTCCGTAGCCGGGGTGAGCAGAAGATTGACTACGAGCAGTTCATCCTCAACAAGGTGAATGGCAGCGCTCGCCACGAACTCATCTACTCCAACAAGCCATCGGGCATCTCGGACCTGGCCCACATCCAGCCCTACGTCCAAGCGGCCATGCAGGCCATGGGCGGGACGGGGCAGCTCGGATCGCAGATGAGCGACGTGGCCGTGGGTGGAGCAGCCCTCGGCGCCAACGCAGGTGCCTTCCAACAGAGGTTGGCCCGTACCTCCGCAAATCAAAATAGTCAGGGATTCATCAACGGTCTTGAGGACCGGGTCCGTGGCGTGAGCAACCTACTGAGAGGCTGACATGGCAACCCGTAAAGAGATGGTCGATTTCTTCTTCGACACGTTCCCTGGACGTTTCCAGGGTGACCCCGCCTACTGGTACGAGCCACGGGGCGAAGAGGACCAAGACTTCATCAACGCCTTCAATGACGTGTTCAACAACCTCGGCCCCTCCGAGCGCCAGCTGGCGGCTGACTTCCTGTTCGAGGAATCCTCGGAGTCATTCAAGGGGGACGCCTCCTACTGGTACCAGGACCGTGGCTCTGAGAACGCCGACTTCGTCGCTGCCTTCGGGGAGGCCTTCAAGAACCCTGTGGCTAGTGACCAAGGTGGTGACCTCACCACCGGCCCCGCCGATGAGGACCAGCTTGAGGCTGAGGAAGGAGCCACCGAGGGTATCGGTGGCAGGACAGATGAGACTGTCAGCATCCTCACCAGCCGGGACATGCAGTGGCACTTCGATCAGACCTCCGGCAAGTGGATGGTCAGCTACAAGATGCCCAACTCCGATCGGCGCATCTTCTTCGAGGCCTCCGGCGAGCAGCTGGATGCCATCTTCGGTGACGGCCAGCGCCCCCTCGACTTCGAGAGGATTTCCTTCGCCGACCTGTCCCAGCGGGAAGGCATCACCTTCGCTGGTGACATCGCTGAGATCGAGGGGGTAGGCTCCTTCGAGAGTGAGGTCGAGGCGACCATCGCCCGTGCCCTAGACGAGGGCGTACTGCCCGAGTGGGCGCAGCGGGACGGTGCCGTGACAGACTTGCTCTACCTCGCCGTGTCCGAAAACAAGAGCCAGGAGTGGCTCGTAGATCAGATCGCCAAGCTGCCCTCCTTCAAGGAGCGCTTCCCCGGCATCCAGTCCTTCGAGAACCTGGGCCTCACCACCGTCGAGGCTGTGACCGGCTTCCTAGAGTTGGAGTCCGGCGTCAAGGAGATGGTCATGCGTGACGGTGGCAACCCCGCCAGCATCACTCCCGCCATCATCGGGGGGATTGTGGCCAAGGGGCACAGCCTCTCGGACGTGCAGTTCGTCTTCGGTGCCTTCGACAAGATGGAGAAGAACGCAGGCGCACTCTCCGCATTCAACGAGGTCCTCGCAGCTAAGGGTATGGACCCGCTGGACGAGGATGGCCAGTTCGACTTCATGGCGGGCACCGCCCCGGCCGAACTCTACAACGTCTGGGAAGAGGCCAGCCTCTACAGGGCGGCCATCGACGCAGGCCTAGACATCGGTGTGGGTGGGGCCATCAGTTTAGCAGCAGCGACCGAGGGCCTAACATCTTACGACCAAGCTTTGGAGGGTCTTAACAATGCCGCCCGGCAGCTACTCCAGTTCCGCAACCAACTGGCCTTGGGCCAGTATGACCTGGAAGAGCAGGACCTGATCGACCTGAGCCTGGGGCTGGCACCCAGTTCCGGCAACTCACAGGCCGACATCGCCCGCAACATTGACAGGGCCGTGCGCTCGGCGCAGGCCAACATCGGCCTCCAGAGGTCCAACCCCTTCGTGAGATTCACGGAAGAGGGTGTTCCCCAGGCCGCAAGTCTTTCTAGGCAACGCCAAGAAAGTGCTTGACAAACAACCAAATCTCTGCTATACTAGCAGTTACCGCTGCTGGACACCTGAGGTCCAGCCACCAGGCCCGTGAGGGAGTAGCATCAGGAGTACAATTGAAACCCCGACCACCACGCCCCTCGAAGTGGTCGTAGCGTAAGAGGAGTAATAGCGCAATATGAGCGAACAGCAAGAACCGAAAGAATTGCGAGAGGCTCTGGATCGAAGCCGAGAGGCCGAGGCCACAGCCATCAGTGAGCTACGGGAGTACAAGGCAGGAGTCCTTTTCAAGGATGCAGGCCTACAACCCAAGCACGCTGAACTTTTTCTCAAGACCAACCCTGATGCAGAGGTAACGGCCGAAACAGCCGCAGCCTTCGCCGACGAGTACAGCCTAGCACCCGTGCAGGTCCCGGCCTCCGATGCCCCTAAAGCGGGAGAGGAAGCCAAGCCAGTAGAAGGTGCGCCAGTCACACCAGCGGCAGCCCCGGCAGACGCCGGATTGGCAGCCATGGGTGAGGCAGCGGGCAGTGCCAAAGGCGGCACCGTACCGGCAGTCGTAGCCAAGATGTCCAACGAGGCATTTCAAGAGCTATTGGCCACCAACCCGGCAGAGGCAGCCAAGGCATACACGGAAGGTCGTGTGGAACGCAATTCACTGAATGTTCAAGCTGACCAGCTTGTGCAGAAAGGAATTATAAACCACTAACCCTTACGAGGTACACATATCATGGCAGCGGTTGACTTTACAAGCAACCCATCAACCACGTCCACATATGATGACACCGTTTACTCGGCCATCATTGCGGACATTGTGTTGGATGCTCTCATGGCACATGTGGTGACTCCGCCACTCCTCCGGCGCTTCGACCTGAGAAATCAGCCGTCCAAGTCCGTTGACGTTCCCAAGGCCACCAAGTTCACAGCAGCCGCTGTGTCCGAAGGCTCGGAACTCTCCAACACAGCCCTGACCACTAGCAAAGCTACTGGTCTTGCCGCTGAGGTTGGAATTATGGCGACCATCACCGATGTCCTGGAAGTTTCCGACATCCCCGCAGCTCACGCTGCAAGACTCAAGCAACTTGGCCGTGCGATTGCGGACAAAATTGACGTTGACATTACAGCCCTCTTCGCTGGGTTCACCCAGGAAGTTGGCACGACTACAGTAGACCTGGCTCTGTCCGATCTACTGACAGCGATCTTCACTCTCGAAGTGGCGAACGCCCCCAAGCCGTATGTCGGTGTCTTGCACCCAATCCAAATCAGTGACATGCGTGTGGCATTGGAGAACAACGCCAACGCACCGTTCCGTTCCATGGGCATTCAGTCCGGTACTAACGAGCTGGGGCCTGCGGGCAACGGTTTCGCTGGTGAATGGTTCGGCCTGCCCCTCTACTTCTCCACGAACTGTGCCGCCGTCAATGGCGATGCTAACCGTTCAGGAGCAATCTTCTCGGTGAACTATGCCCTCGGCATGGTCGAGAAGTGGGCAAGCAAAATCGTCCCCATGTACTGGCCCCCAATTCGTGGCTGGGTCCTGACTGCGACCGCCAACTACGGCGTCTTCGAGATCGAAGACACTGCTGGCGTCGAAGTCATCACCGACCACGAAACGGACTAGTTGGTAGGAGGCATATAACATGGCAACTACCAAAATCTTCTCAAGGAAGAGAAAGGGCACACAGGCTAGCGCTAGTGCTGCTCCAGGCAGAGTCAATGCTGCCACGTTCGATTCGGACGGGCTAGCAGCAGTCGATAACCCATCAGCCTACTTGGCTGCGTATGGGGATGTTGGCCTTGCTGGTACTGTTCACGTCGAGGTCGTACAAGATGCGGATGGCACCGCAGCTGAAAGTGACACCTACACTGTGCCTACGGGCAAGCAGTGGCGGATGCTCTCTTTCTACTGTGAGCTGAATGCCGATTCCAACCCTGCCAACCGTGTGGTCACAGTTGTGACTCGCAACAGCGCAGATGAGGCTATCGAGACGTTTTCGCAGGCTACGCAAGTGGCAGACGCAACGACTCGGTACTCTCTCGTCTTTGAGGACGACACACAGGGTCTGCTCCGTTCGGAGCCGACAGGCACTCTCACTATCGCCGTGCAGATTACTGCTGGCGACACCATGGACATCAACGGCAAGCGTATTACGTTTGTTGCGGTTGACGGCATCACTGCCGAAGGCCAGATTGAAATTGGTGCAACTGAGGCAGCTACGAAGGTCAACATCAACAAGGCACTCGGCACTACTCGTGCCAAGGGTAAGCACAGCATTGGTGAAACCTTCTTCGCTACACTCGAAGTGACCGCAGTGGACTTCACTGGCGGCGGCGCCAACGACAATATGGTGTTCACCTACGCCGGGCCGGGTTCGGCCACAGGCGACGGTGAGGCTCTGACGACCACTGAGGTCTTCACGGGCGGCACCAACGTGTGGGGTGCCACCACTCTTGGTGACACATCCGCAGGTGCTGGAGCAGGTACGCTGGAAGGGAGCACTCGCTTCCCAGCCAACGGTACCATGCTCGAAGCAGGAGAGGACATCAACATTAGTGTTGTTGCTGGCCTCGCTGGCGACGATCTCGATTACATTTTGACGTACATCGAGTACGACGTTTCCGTAACGTAACCAATTTGGGAGGGGCGGGTCAGCCGCCCATAAAGCATTGCAGCAATGGGGCGTGAGCGCTGCCCCTCCTAAACCATAGGACTACCCGAGACAGGAGATTACAATGGCCGCATACAAGGTCAGTAAGACGGGAGTGACCCTCCCCAACGTGGACAGAGAACTGTTCCCCAACCCCCAAACCGCCTACGGGGCTGTGATAGAGGAAGACGAGAACGGCAAGTCGGTTTTCGTTTCGCTCGCTGAGGACCGGATTTTCCCCTTCAACAAGCCCGGCAAGCCAGTGAAGCACGACGTTCTCTACACCGTGAAGGCTGTCAAGCCGTCCGGTGCTATCGTTCAGCTTCCGATGGAAGATCAGATCAACAACCAAGGTGCCTCCCCCGAGAACATGATCGGAGTCGCCCCCTACGTCCGCAAGGACTTCATCCTCCTGTGGGATCAAGCCACAGGCAAGGGCGTGTTCTGTCCTACCAAGGACTGCTGGGCCAAGTGGAACGACAAGTTCGCTGGCTTCTGCCATCCTCAGCACAAGGCGATCACGAAGCCCGAAGGTGATGGTTCGTTCAGCGAAGGTGCTACCACATCCCGCACCTGGCAGCTGTAATGGGCCGACACTTCCAATCACAAGCTAAGAAGCGCCTCATGGAAGGCGACATCGGCACTCAAATAGCTGATGGCTTCTGGATGCAGGACCTTGGCCGTCAAGAGTCCGAGGGTGATGAGGCTCCCCTCATCATCCCCGGCCATGTGCCCCTCAAGCCCATGGGCCGAGCAGGTCGCCGGAAGGTGGCAGGCACCATGGCTGCGAGGCTGATGGACCACTACATGCTGCCGGAGAACCTCAACGACAGCGCAACACTCAACCCCATTCGAGATGGCATCCCCCAGTGCCGTGCCCACCCCTTCACCAAGGGGAGTCGCACGGAGATTGGCTGCATCCACGGGTGTGGTAACAAGCAGCGGGACTACCAAGGCGAGCTGCCTGTGGCCCGTGACTACACAGTGGCAGACGTTTGGCAGTGGGCTAAGGCCCTTGTCGAAATGGCTGTCGATAGACAGGACATCAGAGCGGGCTATGCGGCAAAGCCTAACCTGACTCCAGGAAGGTAACATGGCCGTCACTCAAGCATCACTCCAGACCGCAGTTCGACTGCGTGTGGAGTCCTCGGAGCCAAGGCTCCGCCCCTATCAGACCACCGTGACCAATGCGGCCGGTACTGGTACTACGATTAGCGTTGGCGATGGAGACGCATGGCAGGCGGGGGACCTCCTTGAGGGACCCCTTGGGGAGCTGAGCCTCGTGCTCTCGAAGTCCACCAACGACCTCACGGTGAAGCGCACCGTGGGGGCCACCAGCGTGGAGACGCTGGCCTCCGGTGATGTGGTACGCAAGAATCCCCGGTTCAGCATCGACCAAATCGCTGGCGAGATTCTCGCCTCCATCCGTGCCCTTAGGGG
>SDBT01009656.1_pt1 | contig 15629 bp, 35 predicted proteins | sample 2277101 | NCBI WGS metagenome assembly SDBT01 (sample SAMN10404973, study PRJNA504765) | marine sediment metagenome | isolation source: marine sediment core GS10_PC15, 103 cmbsf | place: Arctic Ocean: Southern Knipovich Ridge | collected 2010 | reverse complement strand
CCGTACCCCCTTCGGTTGACCACATCACCTTGAATCCCTGCAAATCGGTCAATATCTGCGTTAACGTCCGATAATACTTGATATGTAACATCATTTCCGTTGCTACCACTATACTTACAACAATCAGTGTCCTTATTGCAGCTGAATACACTAACATTGACGCTGGATCAGCAATGCAGGTGCAAAGCGTACGCAAGCCCAAGTGTTCAATTGAAAGCACACGCTTACAAGAGCGCTTCACCGTCCACTGCTATCGCAGTTGCTGCCCAACACAGCGTAGCACACTTCCCGGAATCGTGCTACTGTGAACACAGACTATCTTGGTCAGCTTTTTTGCCGATGCTTGCCCTGTCTATACCCTAGCATCACACTCGGGTATGCGGAATTAGTAAGATAACCCTTTTAATTGTTTAAGACGTAATACGTGTTAACAGACTATAGCTTAATTATAATATTAAGTTAACAGCGTTAATTAATAAATATAGCAACTGCCATGCCAAAGCAACGGCATCAACGCAGGTGGACAACAGCGTTACGGATAGCATTACAAGCAGTGGGCAGTAGCAGTATCAGCCAATGGTATCAGTGTGGTCCAGTGTACTTGTGGCAGCATTACAAGCGATAAGCGGGGAACATTACATAAGCGCGCAAGATCAAGCCTGGAGCAATGGTAGCAGTGGATGCAGCGACACGCTGGGGGCATTACAGACCCGCAAGGCAACACGCAGTTGCTCGAATCCACGTAATTCCAAAGTATTTACGAAGTTTTTTTATCTAGGATAGCCCTGCAATCATTGTGTTATCTGCGCACCGGGTAAAGTAATTGCACTATAATCCTACAATGTGACTTGACGGGCCGATACACGTGGGATATGATAAGGGTATGCTAACCTATAGTATAGCTTATCTTGGAGGGCCGGGAAGATGCGGAAACTAGGAAAGCTAACTGAATCGGACCTTGCTATCAGTCGTGAACTGGTATCGGGCGGTTGCCGGAACTATAGCGCTAGAGCCGCTCAGATTGACCTTGACGCATTGTGCGGACGTGGATTCTACGCCATTGACGGGGATACGTACAATGGCTATTTTATCCGCCACGCCGCCAGCGGTAGAACGGTTGTCAAGAACTTCAACCCGCGCGAACTGACGATTCTGACAGTCGGTTTGTTTCGCTCTGCATCCGAGCCGTTGGTTTTCAGGGAGTCGGGAAGATGAAGACTTTGCACACGCCGTCAGACGTAAGCGAATCGCAAGTGGACTCGGTTGTTGAAGACGCGCTGGAGCTTTCAAGCGCGCCGGAGAACTGGCCGGAAGCCTCGGATGTGGACGTGTGCTCGCTTACAGCGGATGAGTTGCGCGCGGTGATTATGGACGAAATGGTCATCGCCAACGAGGGCGGCACAGACCCGCACAAGGCCGCTGCTCAGGCCGTCGCCGCGCAAATCAACAAAGCAAGGCTTTGGGAGCGCACTGCCTAGCGCTTAACGGCTTATTTGGAGGATGTGAAAATGGCGATGTCGAAACGGGAACGGGCGCTCCGCAAGGTGCAAAGAGCGATTGACGCATTGATTGACATTCAGGACATGGGCGAAAGCACGAGAATGGGGACAGTGCAACATATTCTTGACGAACTGAATGCCTTGGTCAGTTATTACATGGAAGACTAACGGCTTATTTGTGAGAGATGAATATGACGGAATCTATGGCAGCATATGAAAACCTGCTCAAAGGGCTGGACGTAGCGAAGAGGACTGCGGGTAACGCGGCATTGGCGACACAGGGGCTAGATGACAAGTTACGGTTCCAATCACTGGCGCGGACAATATCAGACGCGCGAAGCAAGCTCCGTCTCATGTATAACGAATATGAGGACGCCTGCAATGTTGTTGTCTCGAAATGTCCGCATTGCAATTCAGTTGTCTAACGGCTTACCCTCCGGGCTTGCGCTGCGAGCCTGGGGATGTTGGCCGTTGGGATACAGGTTATTTGTGAGGGCTGATTATGGCGAAACATAGCGAAGGAACTTGGCGGGTATCGTTTGGGGATGGTTACGCGGACATATACGGGGGGGACGGTCACGGGAGAATCGCAAGGGTGTTCCTGCGCGAGTCCAAAACCAACAACGTTGAAGAACTCGCCGCAAACGCCGCCCTTATTGCCACAACGCCCGAATTGCTGGGCATGCTTATAGCTATTGTGGCCCAAAACGACGCATGCGAAATGCACCTTGTCAATTGGGAAACGGCCCGCGAGCGAATCGCAAAGGCAACAACATAAACCGGGGCGCTGCCCCACAGCGGAGGGTGAGAAGATGAAACGGGTAGACGATAGAACGCAGGAACAGCGGAAAACGCATCGGTGGGGCGTTGTGGCGCGTGACAAGTTTATGTCAGGGTGGGGCCAGTGCCCGAACGGGTTCAGCCGTTGCGCTTGGGCTTGTGCGCCGGACGTGAACCTTGACAGGGTTTTTGGTTGGGTGAAGTCGCGCGCCGAAATGCGCTACGTCAACATTGTCGACCTCAACACGTACAGGCCGCCACGCGGCACGGATCATTTCCACATTTACGTGTGCAACGCCGGACACCCGGCAACAGCATAATCCCAGAGCGGGCCGCGCATGCCTACGCGGAGAGAGGCGGAGATGATGAAAGAGGACACGCGAAAAGCCCTTGTCAGAGCGCATGATTTGGTATACCGCAGTTGCCTGATTGCGTCTAGGGCCGCAAAGGGTAACGTGTACCAGGCGGCCATAGGGCAAGCCGTTGACAACAATATGCTTCTCAATGCACACCGCAATCAGTGGCGGCACGTCCAGCGGCTGATTGACGAGGCATCTGTAATTCTGTGTGAAGTAATTTCATGCAAGGCGGGAAAAGGAGACTAAAACATGGCGCAGTGCTCGTACTGTGGCAGGGAGTTACGCGAGCCGATGGGGACAGTTAGCCTGTTTGGTTGGCGGCTGTTCTGCGATGCTGTTTGCGCGTTCAGGTTTTACGAACTGAAATTCAAGGACGGCAAGGCCGTTAGGAAGCGAGGGAGTTGTGGCTAGACGCTACGGGCAACGGGCCGGTAATCCGCGGGGTGCAAAAGAGGACACTGCATATTGTATTGCAGAGGTCTGGAGCGATATGCGGGCTTATCAGTGTGGTCGTAAGCGCGGGCATGGCCCAAGCGAATTTTACTGTAAGCAACATGCAAAGATGGTTGCAAATGGCCGAGCAGTATTGACAGGGGGGGCATGAGCAATGGCGCTCAAACACGCATGGTTTGCGCCGGGCCGCGTCACGTTCTTCGAGGCTTTCAACTGGCTCGTGGTCATGGGTGTCACTTGGGTCTGGTCCCGGTTCTGGTTACTGTGGCAGAAATTGCGAAAGGAGAATTGAACGATGGGTCCAGATACTTGCGTTAGCTGCGGGGGCAAACACTTCGGTATCCCGCTTTCGATAATCCAGTCCAAGACAGGCAGCTTATCGCACATAAAATACAGAGGGAAGCACTGCCAAGATTGCCGTGATAATTTCAGGGCTGGTGGGTTCAGGGTCTTTGTCGAGGAGAAGGACTCGTGAGCTACCACGACAAGGGCCGCATCGGAATGCTGCGGCTGGAAAACAGGATGCTGCGGATCGAGGTTGCAATGTCGCGCAGGCTGCTACGCTGGGCTGCCAAGATGCTGCTTTGGATTCTTTGGGAGGGATGTTGATATGACGAGCGAAGAACTACTCAAACTGAGGAAATCGACCGGACTCACGCAGCAGCAGTTCGGTGTAATTGTGCTCGGTGTCACCGGCGAGACTGTTGGCAGGTGGGAACGCGAAGAGTACAAGATCAGTGACTTGATGGCTGTTGGGATTCGTACGCAAGTTGCCAATTATCTGGAAACAAAACCAGAAAAGAACGGAAGCTCTGATGGAAACGCCTGAAACTGAAGAATGGCGCGAGTTGCGGTTTCGAGCCGAATATGCCGCGTTGTGCCGGAAGCTCCATGTGTTTATCGGCGGCTGTGGTTGTTGCGGTTCGCCGTTTGTTGACTGCATTGACCGTGCGCCCACATGGGACAGCGAGATAGAAGAACACCTTGAACACATCAGAGGCACATAATTGCACGTCCGGCCCCGCTTCCAGTCGTTCCAGATGCAGGAAGCGGGGATTGCGAAAAAGTTTTTTTCTCCAGATCAGTCAATGATTGCAGTACCCCGCGAGCAGACCGCAAATCAGCAGCCAGATTTTATTCTTGCAGTCACGTTAGCATGGCGTAAAATTGAACATGTCAACGATGCCAATAACGAGGGCAACACATGAACGTTGAAATGGCGCAGACAATACCAACCGCGCCCGTATCGGCAGGGGCATTACGAGCAGCATACATAATCATGTTTGACCGTGACGGGTGCATGGCAACCCGCGCAGGCAACTTGGATATGCGCCAACTCGCGGAACTGATAGACAGAGAAACAGCCTCACGGAAAACCCGCGACATATTATTCCAAGCACTCCAAGCATTGGATGTCAAAAACACATGAACGTTGAAATGGATTGCGATTGGGGCGACGAGGGCAACGATCTGCGAATCACCGAGACGCAGCGCCTGCGGCGTATCGCACACGCCAAGGCGAAGGAAGCTGAACGCCAAGAGCAGATAAAGCAGGCCGCTGCCGATGCTGATGACGACGAGGGCAACGACGGCACCTGCCACTGGTGCGGGACGCCGCTGCGTGCGCCTGTGGTCTACCACCGCCACCATGGTGAATTCTGCGGCCCAGGCTGTTGGGACAATTTCAAGGAGCATTCGCTATGAGCGATGATATCCAATGCGCTATTGATGGCTGCATGATAGACGCCGAAATTGAAGTGGTTCGTAAGGGTGCGGTTTTGTGGATTTGTGGCAAACATCATCGCATCTTTATTGCTCCAAACAAGCGCAGCGCGGAGCTTGAGGAACTCCTTGAGCGGCAACATATCCACTACTGCGAAAGTGTCCGAACAGCATTGCGAAGAGTGGGGGTTGAGCGTCCCAACACAGAATGCCACGGGCCTCTGGTTGCTGACCTGTGTACCGTCGCTCGTGATGCCAAGGCCCGCGCAGAGAAGGCAGAGGCCGAGCTTGCCGGCATTCGTTACACTTTCTCAGAAGAAGGTGCAGAATGGACAGGCCGAGAACAACGAATTGCTGACATGGTACATAGGCTATTCAACAAATTCTGTAGAGTAAAGTCCCAGAACGCGAAGCTGCTGCCATAGCCACGGTCAAGAAATTGGAGGGACAGGAATGAAAGACATTGCCGCAATCACGCTGAATAACGTGAACAAATCTATGCGAAGATCAGCGAACAAAGGGCTGCCTATATTCGTGCGTGCCGTAGAAGCACTGGAAGCTGGCCAGCGCGCATCGGAAAAGGCGAGGAAGGATAAGGCGAAGCCATGAGCGATAAATGCCCGAAGTGCGGAGCGCTTGTCGTCCCCTTGGGTGGCGGCACGATGTTTAGCTGCTCAAGCCACTACGCGGGGTTTGTCGGTGAGGACGGTGATTCATCTGTGTTCATACAGTCGGACAAATGCCAAGTCAGGACTGCAATGGTGCTCATCGCTAGGCTTGTGGCCGCACTGAAGTGGTACGCAGACCCCGGCAACACAGTACGCGATTGTATGGATGGTGGCAGTTGTGCGAATTGTGACCATTGTAAACTGGCACAAGAAACGCTTGGGCTGGATGAAAACGGCAAGGAGAAGTGATGACCGCTACCGCTGAGATGGTGAAGTATGATGTGACAAACACGATGATCGCAGAGATGTCCGACAGGTACATGGGGCTGCTCGTCAAAGACCCCAACGACGCCGACGGGTTCAAGGTCGCGCACAATGCCCGCATGATCGTCAAGGGCAAGCGGATTGAGGTTGAGAAGAAACGCAAGGAACTCGGGGCCGACGCGCTTGCTTATGGCAGAGCCGTTAATTCTGAGGCGAAACGGATCACGGCGCTGCTCCGCCCAATCGAAGATCATCTTATCAGCCAAGAGAGGGTTGTCCTCGACGAGAAGGAACGCAAGGCAGAAGCTGAACGTGTGCGACTCGCGGAGGTCGAAGAGGCCAAGCTGCGGGCTGAACGTGCAGTCTATGAACAGAAGTTGCGAGACGAACGGGATCGGTTGGCCGCTGAACGCGCTGAAATGGACGCCGAGCGGGAACGGGTCGCAGCCGCGCAGAAGATCGAGCGTGAACGGCTTTCTGCCATCGCAGACAAGCAGAAGGCCGAAGCAGACAAGCTGGCCGCAGCGAAGGCGCGTATTGAGCAAGAGGAGTACGAGCGGCTGAGGGCTATCGCGTTTGATCAGGAGAAGGAAGAGGCCGTTGCAAGGGCCAAGGCCGACGCAGAGCAAGCAGCGGAAGAGGCCAAGGCACGCGAGGAAGCCGCAAAGGTGGTCGCCGAGCAAGACCGTAAGCGCCTCGCAGCCATGCGGCCTGACGTGGAAAAGATACGCGCTTACGGCGAAGCGCTTTTGTCAGTACCCTTGCCTACGATCAAGGACGAAATGGCACGCAGCCACCTTTTGATGGTTTCGGAGGCGGTAGCGAAATCGGCGTACAGGTGTAGGGATTACTGTCTGACAGACCTGCCACCAAACAAGGAGAAGTAATATGAGGCTGTACGACATTGCAGCAGACATGGAAGAGATATTGGACCGCATCGCAGCAGCAGCAGCCGAAGAGGACGGCGGCGAGATCAGCGACGCGGACTTTGACGCGCTCGACGCTACTGAACACAGCTTCGCGGTGAAGGTCGAGAACACTGCGAAGTATCTCGAAGGCGTTGAGGTAGACGTGAAGGCGTTCAAGGCCGAAGCGAAGCGGCTGTCAGAGCACGCGCGCGCACGCTCCAATACAGTTGCACGGCTGAAAGCCTACCTGATGGAATGTCTACGCAAGGCCAAGACCGACAGGGTCGACGGCGATGTCAAGAGCGTTCGTATTCAGCGCGGAGCGCCGAAGCTCTACATCGAGGACGCAAATATGACGTTCCACGTAGAATACTACACAACCCCGATGCCCGTTCTCAACAAGGCCGCGCTGAAAGATGCAATCGCCAAGCATGGGAAACAGATTGACGGCGCAAGTGTCGTGGATAACTTCTTCGTACGCATTGTGTAGGAGCAGGCTATGATAGCGTACAAAGCCCCTGTTAAACAGAGAAGGGGGGTTGCCCAGATAAAGAGCAGTTGCTTCGCTGTACTGAGGACAATGACCGCCGCGATCACCAGAGTTAAGGGTAAGAGATTATGTCGCGGGCTTCTGCGGATTGTGCTGTGGGAGCCGCCTTCTCTGTGCGGCGTTGTCCCTGGGGCTCAAGGCACCACAGCGAACGTGAGTTGCACTCTTTTTGCGCGTAATTGTCATGACGCAGGGCGTAGGCACTCAAAACTATCCCTTTCCGCGGCTTCTTTTGTCTCGCCAATAAAAGTATACTATGCGTTCCAGCGATTGTCAAAGCCAAGTTGGGGGGTGCCCCGTTATCGGGGGGCCCAGGTCTCTGCTTGGGTTATTGTCCACTGCCCAACTTGGTCATGTCAATGTCAAGGGCTGGAGCCCGGTTATCCGGTAACACGACAGTAGCAGCCCGACTCACGGCGGGCGTCGTGTCCTAACCTCTGGCCCTTGGCGTTTTTTTTTATGAAAGGATGGCAGCATGGGAAAAGCATCTGTCGAACTGATCCATACCAAGATCATTGCAATCATGGCCGAGGTCGGGCCGATTGCGAAGGAACGCCAGAACAAGCAGCAGGGGTATAAGTTCAGAGGCATCGATGACATCTATAATGCCCTGCACCCTGTGCTGAGCAAGCATGGCGTGTACTGCCTGCCGGAAGTCCAGGAACGTGAAGTACAGGAACGCACCTCGAAATCAGGCGGGGCGCTGTTCTACACCCGCATGACAGTCAAGTTCAGGCTCGTCTGTGCTGAAGACGCCAGCAGCGTTGAGGGGATCGTCACCGGCGAAGCGATGGACTCAGGCGACAAGTCAGCGAACAAGGCCATGTCAGCAGCCATGAAATACTTTTACTTCCAAGTGTTCTGTATCCCAACCGAGGGCGACAACGACGCTGACGCGAAGACGCACGAACCTGCGCCCAAGGCGCCACCACAGCCGCAGCCACCACAGGAAACGCCGCAGCATGCAGCACTCGCAGACGAGGCAGCGGAAGCGCTGTTCGGTGACACGCCACCAGACAATGAGCCGCCGTTCGGCAATCCTGAACCGGAAGACCCGTTCGGGTCGAACGCGCCGCCGTCACAGCCACCTGGCAGTGTGTTGCCATCCATGCCGCTGCCGAAATGCCCAACATGCAACGGCGATATGTGGGACAACACAGAGGGCCGAGAGGCTGCACAGGCTGAAATGGCAAGCAGCCCGACCAACACATACACGATCCAGTTCGGCAACAAGAAAGGCGAGCAGTCGAAGTACCCGACAGCCGCATACACATGCAAGGACAAGACCTGCAAGGACGGCCAGTACACAACCGCTATCTGGTCACAGCGCGAAGCGTTTGTGTTGAGTTTCATGCAGCAGCACAAGATCAACAACGACGTTGAGCCGTTGCGGAAACTGGCGACGTTTATGGCGACCATCGCGGTTTCGCCGAAGAACTGGCGGGCAGACTCGAAAGGCCCGAAGCTGGATCAGATTGTTGACTTCATTGTGAAGAAATTACTATGACGAGCGGCTGCGGTGTGAGAGTTAGGGCCGGGTACCCGGAAGCCTACGGACACACGCCGTGCTGACCAAACGGGGTAGCTGCCCGATAGGTACGGAAATGTCGGTTCGATTCCGGCCAGCCGCTCGTCAAACTTGGAAGGAGATGCCACTTGAAGCAACACACTTACTCAACAACGAATGTGCAAGTCGGACGCGGGGCGTGGCTGTCGGAGTTCAAGGCCGAGATCCATGCCGCTGTTAAGGAGATGTTGGAGTCGCAGGGTGGCGTGCATTCCGGGCCTGTGTCGCTGTTGATGTGGGTCTACATGCCGCCAGTGATAACTGAACCGATGTATCGAGTACGCAGGTTCAACGATGATTGTTCCGGCAAACTGTACGACCGCGGGCCGACCATACAATCGCTCTACACCGCGCTTGTCGGCGCGTTAGGTGGTACAGGAGTATGGCGTCATGTTGAGCAGATTGCAGATTTCGACATCATCAAGCGCGTGGTGCCGGAGGCCGAATCGCGGATCGAACTCGTCATCCAGTTACATGAGAAAGTGAGGTCAGCCACGAAATGAGCGACACCCTACTCGGCGTGCCACGCGACACGCTGCTCCGGGCGATGGAGATTTGTCCGGTGCAGATGGCATGGTACAAACTCGCGTCACCGACTGGCTTCTTAGGGTGGCGATGGCAGTGCAAGAAGCTAGGCGCTGGTTTTAGCCATGACCGTAAAGCGTTGACGGCCAATGAAGCTGCCGCCCACATCGAACACGCCTTCCGCGAGTGGCTTGTGGAGTACAGTTGCGAAGTCGTTAGCAACCTCGTTTGTAACCTGGTATGGCTACTTAACGAAAACGGGAAAAGGATAAAAATAATCAGCAGTCATGGAAGCAACCTAACCGCGCAGGCTATGGCGGTTGTTGCGAGTGGAGTGAAGCCTAAATGAGCTTGGGGTTAGACCCGCTGTCCCCGAGCGAATGGTTATCCGACAAGGCGATACAAGCGGCAGACCTTGAAACTCGCGGTGCTTGGCACGAAACACGATGTCACATGCGCCATAATGGAACAGGTGAATTGACCAGAACTCTGTCATCATGGGCTCGAATCTGGGGGTGCAACCCCGACACTGCAACTGCGCTGATCGGGAAGCTCGATGGCATCGCGGTTGTCAAGGCGAACGGTGTCTTCATCACGCTGCGCTGCCCGAAGATGTATAAGCGAGTACGGGCAATGCAGCAGAACCAGTTGCGGGTACAGAAGCACCGTGGCACGCTCGAAGATGATCACCCGTTCCCCGCGAACGCACGCGAGTATGATGAATCGTCGATGATGCAGGAACTTACCATGCTTGTCGCTCGGTTCAAGCGGCTTGCGAAATGGACGGGCGACCGAATCGCATTCGAGCAGATCAAAGGACTGATTGAGCATTATCCTGAATCTGATATTGGAGCAATAATCGAACGGTACGCGAAGCCAGGCATGAAGCCTTGGGAACTGTCCAAGATACTCGCCACGCAGACAGGTAGCGATCCTGAACGCATGAAACGATTGTTTGGAAAGAAGAAATGAATAACTTAGACTTCAACGCAGCGTGTCTGGATGTTGGGCTAAAGCCGAAGCTCGGCCCCTATTCGCTAGAAGCGCCACGTCGCGTAGGGGACATGTGGGGAATCGTAGATAATGCGTGGAGACAGAATGTGCCAGACTGTGTAGCCGCTGTGCTGAACGCTGACGAGTTGGAGCGGGTGCTGCTCATAGCGCAAGTCTCGGTTCACGCAACGTGGAGTTCAGCAAAGTGGAACTGGTACTACTCGATGGTGAATGGCCCGGCGGGTGAACGCTTTGTCTGCAAGCGCGAAGCCCTACTCGCCGCGTACAAGGCTGTGAAGGAGAAGAAATGACACGCAGTGAATTCGACGACATTTGGGAAGGCATCATTCAGCCTGCGTTCAATTACAAGGAGCAGCAAAGTGAATTGCTGTGGATCAAAGCGCAGCGACTGTCCGCTGCCAGTTTCAAAGAGGCTGCAATCGAGTTGGCGTATAACGGTGACTCTCGGCATAAGCCCGCACTACGGACCTTCGTTACGATGGCGGCTGGCAGTCATGCAGATGCAAAGCCGGATGATTTCGTGCGGGAGCCCATGACGCTCGCCGGGACGCTCGCATGGGCGTGGATCAAAGAATTCCTGAAAGTCGACACGCCACAGGCTCAACTAGATTGCATCAAAGATTACATGGGCAAACGACAGGCTGCAAACTGCGAGTTTTCTGACAGTGAAATGACCCATATCAACGGCATGATCGAGAAGCTGCACTTGAAGATGTACGCTGCACAGATCAGCAAGCTGCCGCCGAAGGTGCAGACCATCGGCAGCGCGCTAAAAGGTCAAACTGAAAAAATGGCCCCCGCTTCAGGGGATGAATGGGTAAATCCGTTTTAGCTGAGAGGGAAAGCGATGAAGTACAGGAAGAAGCCGGTCGTTATCGAGGCAACGCAGTGGTTCAAGACTGGCGACCATCCAGAGGATGACCGCGATACGTTCTGCGTGAAGGGTGGCGAGCCGTTCCTTGGCGAAGGAAAGATCGTTCGCTACTACCGAACACCAGGGCTTGATGGGCAAGACCTCTGCGACCATTGCAGATTTATAATGCACTTGCACGGGTGGATTGACACCCTCGAAGGCGGACACATCGTATGCCCCGGCGACTGGATCATCACCGGCGTCAAGGGCGAACACTACCCATGCAAACCAGACATCTTCGATCTGACGTACGAATTGGTGGAAGCTGAGAGGGAAAACGATGTGTGATAAACCAGACGGCGGGCTGGCATTTCCAGGCAGCAGGCAAGAGATTGTCGATCTCACTGACGATACGAAATCATCCCAGATGGTAACTTACTCAGGGATGTCTGTCCGTACTTGGCTGGCGGGGCAGGCGATAGCAGGGATCATGGGCAACGTATCACAAGACGATAGTACGTGCGAGGAGAGCGCCAAAGAAGCATGCAGGCAGGCCGACGCCTTGATTGCGGAGCTTGGCAAATGAAACGACCCAGCATACACGTAGCCAAGAAAGTTCATAACTGTGAACACTGCGGGTTTACTCACGATTCCATCATGGAAAGTAGATTTTGCACACGCATACATCTTGAAATGCGGGCGCAGGACACGGATATCATCCACATTGATGTGTTCCCTGTCGTGACGCTAGCCAAGGGGATCAAGTGGAAGCTGGACTTCGGCGTGTGGAGGCACAGGGCGGAAGAAATGATCGGGCGAGGCGGTATCGAGGAACTTGTTGTTATGGTAACTGTCTGTGAATACATCGACGTGAAGAGCATGTTCTACGCGAAGAAGTCTGACTTCAAGCTCAAGCGCAAGCTGTTCGACGACGTGCATCCTGCGTCGTTGAAAGTTCTGTGTCTCAAAGGCAAGCAATGGGTTGAACTTTAATAGGAGAAAGCTATGCTGATCTGTGACTTCTGCCATGAAGAACTTTCCGACGACGGGAACAACTGTGAAATTCGGTGCGTTGGGTGTGGGTGTTCCTGTTGCGAGAAATGTACTTCGCCGGACGATTATTGTGAAGACTGCGGCCAAGAGGACTAATACATGAATCAAGCAACGATTAACTTCACGCCGCAGCGCAGTGGCCATATTCATGCTGCCAAGCTGGACAACTGGCGGCTGCAACGGATGCTGACACTGCTCAAGAGCGGCAAGCGATACACGACACTTGATGTCACACGCGCAACAAAGATTCTGGCCGTTGGAACAGTAGCATCAGAACTGCGTGCAAACGGTATTGATGTCCAGTGCAAGTGCATTGGACGCGGGCGATTCGAGTATTGGTTGGAGGAAAGCTGATGAAGAATCTTGAGAAAGCGTTGGAGGTGATAGAACGTGGATCACTGCGCGGCACCAACCCATGCAGCATTATGCTCGGGGCTTTCCGCGCCTACCACGACGAGCAGGAAGGCACCCGATGTTGTCGCTGTAGCAAGTTATTAGAGTGCCAGGTCGTCGTATCCTGCAAGCTCGGCAAGGAAGGGAGGGCCATACTAGACTTCGTACGTTGCGAAGCATGCAAAGAACCGGCGCTACGGGGATGCACGTTGCATCCCGAACATGAACACGGTCATCATAAATGTGGGAAGTGCAAGCACGTAACCATATTCGGCCACGCACCGAACTGCCGCGACGAGCAGGAGAAGGCGACGGTTTGTGGATATCTAGGCTGTTTGTCTTCTGCGACGTGGCGCCCACCGCTTGATGATGGCCGTCGTATACATCTATGCCATGAGCATTACATGAAGGCACAGGAGAAGCTGCTGTGCTCTCGCTGCGGCACGGAGATACCAGACAGGACAATGCTTCCGGCGCACATGGAGAAAGGCCGCGTGGTGTGGATCAAGCCGATGTGCTTGCTCTGCACGACTGCACCTGAACCCGCGCAGGACATGAAGCTCGAAGCGGGGTGCAGGGTGGTGGACACAGATGGGGTGGGCACGTTCCCAGGAGAAGGCACTGTCATTTCGGTGGATGGCGATATGGTTTGGGTGAAGTATACCAGCGGAGCCGCGCATAGAGGGTGGCACTCATCGCACCTCACCGTCACCGAGGCCGCAGTGCCAGAGGTTGGGGATTATGTGTGCGCCGGACATGCAAAAGGAATCATACATAAACGCGCAGTTGACGGTGGGTGGTGGGTAAAGCACCAATACGAACATCATGTATACGATGCCAAAGACTTCACAATCATCTGCAAAGGGAAAGGAGCATAGCTATCAGTAAACTTCTTGCCAACACGGTCTTCGAGACTGAGATTGACCTTGAACGTGACGCCATTGCGCGCGGGGTCGAACGCTACAGCAAGCTCGTTCGTGATGCCGAGAAGCGGGGCGATGCAGCCAGTCTGCATGCGTGCGATCACATGCTCACGCACTGGTACACACGCCTCAAGCGCATGATAGCAGCAGAGAAGGCGTGCTGTACAAGAGGAGCGCCCGGGCTTGGCCGGAAGATACACGGCAAGTACCTGATCGAGCTTCCAAGCTCACAGCTTGCAGTGATTGCCATGCACGTTGCCGTTGGCAGGTGCCTGTCGTCGCCGCAGGGCACGCCACGGACAACCTCAGTTGCGATTTCCATCGGGTCAGCGGTGAACGCTCAATTCAACAAGCCAATTATTGAGAAGCTCGGCGGTAAGGCATGGGAAGAGTTACGCAAAACGTCTCGCGTACGGTTGAAGCCAGCACAGATCCTCCGTGTGGCGCGGAAGTGGGTGCCCGCTACCGTCTGGCCGCTGACTGCCAGAACGCATGTCGGTGGGTGTCTGCTCCGGCTGCTTATCAAGGCAGCAGTTATCACGCTCCGCGATAAGTCGTCGCGGCCCGCGTTCAGCGTCAAGATCATACAGCGTCGGCGGCACCACACGCCATATCATTTGATTATGACCGACGAGGCAATGACCGCGCTGGACAACGCGCATGCCTACCGCAGCCTGTTGCGGCCAACATATCAGCCCATGGCGGTAGCGCCCTTGCCGTGGCGTCAGCGGTCACGCGGTGGCTATTACAACCATCAGGTGCCTGCTGCAAAGGCGTCCAGGACCGCGCCCGAACACGTACACCCCAACACAAGGGCGACCCTGAACGCCTTGAACAAAACGGCATGGCGCATCAACCGCAGGCTGCTGGAAGTTGTTGAGGCACTGTGGGCAGAGGGCGGTGCAGTCATCAAGCTCCCACCCGCTTATGACAAAGCGAAAGACCCTGTCCCGCCCGACTTTGATACAAACCCAGAGTCCAAGAAAGCATGGAAGCTGCATGCGTATCGTACGCGGCAGGAGAACATCAAACGCAAGTCTGATCGCATGGTGTTCGGCCACAAGCTCCGTATCGCACAAGAGTACAAGAACTTCAACCGCATCTATTTCCCGCACTTCCTGGACTTCCGCGCGCGCGCGTATCCTGTCCCGCTGTTCTTGAATCATCAAGGTGACGACGTGTGCAGAGGGATGCTGGAATTTGCCGACGGCGTACAGCCTGATGAACGATGGCTGAAAATACACCTTGCAAATTGCTACGGGATCGACAACGTGCCGTTCGATGAGCGGGTCAAATGGGCTGACTCGAATCCCGACATCGAAAGGTGGGCTGAGAAACCGTTAGAGAATACAGGATGGATGAAAGCAGACAAGCCGTTCCAGGCTCTCGCGGCTGCGTTCGCGCTGCATGACCACGATGCCGCGTGCCACTTGCCGGTCGCTGTTGACGGCTCCAATAACGGGCTGCAACACTACGCTGCGATGCTCCGCTGCCCCGTCACTGCGAAACTTGTGAATCTATTGCCAGCCGATGAACCGTCAGATGTGTACCGCGTTGTGATGGCGAGAGCTATCCAGATTGTCGCGGGCGACTGCGAGGGTACAATCCCCCCGAGGCCAGCCGACTTCGAGACAAGCAATACGGCAAGAACAGCGTGGATCAAGGCTGGTGGCTATATCGAGTACGCGCGTCAGCTTGAGGGTTGGATCACGCGCAAGGTGGCGAAGCGCCCAACCATGACGTACGTGTACGGGGTCAGGCATTCAGGCGCTCGGAAGCAAGTCGCGGAATGCTTCCGTGATGCAGGGTTCCCCGCTGATTCTTTGTATCCTGCCAGCAACTACTTTGCGCGGGTTGCGCTCAACAGCGCGGGCCAAGTCTGTATCGCCGCACGCCGTGCGATGGAATGGATTCGTGCATGTGCGAAGCTCATTGCTGCTGCCAACAAAGAGGTATGCTGGGAAACTCCGTTAGGGTTCGAGGTCATACAGCCCTATCGCAACAGCAAGCGGCACCAGGTACTGACATTGCAGCAAGTTTTCCGTGTGAACGTCTGCCGCCGGACGCTACCCGTTTCACCCCGACGCCAGATGTCAGG
>SDBT01009655.1_pt1 | contig 15630 bp, 15 predicted proteins | sample 2277101 | NCBI WGS metagenome assembly SDBT01 (sample SAMN10404973, study PRJNA504765) | marine sediment metagenome | isolation source: marine sediment core GS10_PC15, 103 cmbsf | place: Arctic Ocean: Southern Knipovich Ridge | collected 2010 | reverse complement strand
CAAATATGGTCTGACTGAGAGATCTGATAGCTTCATTTACCCCGATAAAGCAAATCAACTTAACGATTCTTTCAAGTTATTTATGTTCATAATTTACAGATTCTTCTATGCGGAAAACCAAAAGGGTAAAGACATATACAAATATTTATTGCCCATATACAAGTTCTTCGATCCAACTGGAAATATAGATAAAATCTTCGATCTACGAGAAACTATAGATCAACACAACGACCCAGTATATTTCTTTAGTGCTCCCCCAAACGCATTGTATTCCCACGAAAAACTTATAGACTTTATTTTGAAAAAATACAAACTTCCCATATTCTATAAGCCAAAGCCAGGGTTTAAGTATCTCAAGTGTGCAACGAAAACAGAGTGCCTAATTAGTTTTAAGGATTACTTAGACGAAAATAAACGATACACACCGTATGATGTTTTAAAGATGATTCGTGGCGATAGTTTGGTTAAAAGTGTGGAGGCTCTAAATATTTTGAAAAAGGGGTTGAGCAGATTTACTGATTTATATGACAACTTTGAAGGTCTAGTTGACGATATTGACAAAGTAGTATTAGAATATGAATATGATATTAAGGAAGATAAACCACAGGGTACATTAAGTAAGTTCGTCAATTATTTGATAGGCGAAACCAAAAAGACAAAACAACAAATAAATCAAGAAATATTTGATAAAGTCGGTTTAGATTTACTGAAAGTTCATTCAGCCTTTCATCGTTATAACGATATGCTAGTTCTAAGAGATAGTTTGTTTTATATTTATGATCATTTCGGGGTTTTAGACGAGAAGGAGTTAATGAAAAAAATGAATGTGCGTTTCCAAAAATCCTACGCTAAAATATACAGGCTTTTGAAGTTCTTTACTAGATTTAGCCACGAAAATCAGATTTTATATAAGAACGAAGAAAACCGGCTTAAGGTTAAAGCTGATAAGTTTGGGGTCCTAACGCCTTCAAAGTATTTAATTAGATTGTCCAATGAAATAGAGAATTTGTTAGATACTTTAAATTATCGGAGTGGTCTAGTAGATATTGGAAAGGTTGTGTAAAGGTCTAAAAAGACTAATAGCATTTAAAATGTTATTAGTATAAATAAAGATAATAAAATAGTGGGCAATAAAATGGGAGATTTTAGTCAAGATGATATAAGTAATCTTAGTAGTAACGCTAGTGCCGGGGGCAACGCTAGTCCAAATACAGGACTTAGCGGTGGTTTAAACAATATAACTCCACCAAGTGATTTTCAAGGAAATTCGGAGATATCGTTTGTCACTATTGTGATTGCTATTGTTATTTCTTGGATTTTAGTAGCATTGTGGACTCGTTCTTTGGAAAATTTATTTTATATCAAACTCGGTTTTAATGGCGATTCTTTTTGGCAAACTACTTTAGTCGCTCTCATAGTTACCATTTTATTTTTTGTCCTTATTTGGTTCGTAGATAGTTACGAATTAGTCTCAAATAGAAGCTCTGGGACAGATGAAGAAATAGAATCCTTCGGCGCTCCCATCATCGGAGGTCTCGGCGGTAATCCGGGTACTAACTTTCAAAATAGCCAAGACGAAAGGAACACAATTTTCTCTTAATATATTTCATTCAATATATTATCAGTGATTCATTTTACTCAAATCTGTACATATCTACCAATCCACCGTTGATATTTTCTCCAGGTGTTCTGATAGTAAGATATACGTTCTTGGGGATTTTGTGCCTTAATAGAAAGGGTAAATCTGATTCAACGTAATCAACGTTGAGTAAATAAGATGGAATTTTAATCACCGCTCTTTCTTTTTTTTGCAGATCATTCATACGTTTGCATATCACATCGGCAAATGATGCATCGTTCATTTTAACACTCATTGTTGTGTGAAGTTTTCAGAAAAGTTTATTTATCCATATTCATTTTTACTCGGATTTACTCTTGGACGTGGAGTACCTTTTGTAACTACCGAGGGCAACGAACACAAAACCCAAAATTATAAAAAATGCAACCCACCATTTAAGATCACCAGCCCAAAATGCTAACAAAATAGTTATAACAATCAAAATTATTCCACCCAATATCATCCAAAACCACGATTCTTCCCAATGATGTGGTTTTTTCTTCAGTTTAATCGAGATTTTTTTGGGCACATCTGACATCTTCTTTTTTACTTTCTTTTTAGTAAGAATTATTTTAATCCCAACTCACAAAAATAAGTAATTTACTTATTTGAATGAATTTTAGTTATAACGCTTACTATTTTTTAATCGCATCTGCGGTTTGACCAAAACCAATCATCTCTGATTTTTATTGGATTTTTGGTTCCAAGATTGGAAAGTTCGTCTCTAAAAGCATCGTTAATGAACTCTCTGATCTTTCTAATCTTGACAAAGAACTGTCTGACTATATTTTGAGGCTTTGTCTGATTCGTAAACTTATTTGGAGACTGATTTGGAGACCTACCGTGATACTTTTCTTGTTTCCTCACCCTTCTCAAATCATCGTATAAACCGTTGATACACTCAGTTCCTAAAGTTTGATATGTTTCCAATATTTTAGTGCCGGCTCGTTTCCTATCATTTCTACGCTCTAACAAAAAGATTCGTCTTTTCCAGGTTTTTTCATCGATTTGTTTGACCAAAAACAGTTCTCGGAATTTATCTAGTGCACCATTATCAGGTCTAAAATAGGTTAGCAAAAGTCTAACTTCAGCAACACTTTGATATATAGTTAGAATCTTTCTTTTGCTACGACCCGCGTATGAGTCAACAGTACCGAAAAAGAGCTGGGAAGGTCGGAGTCCACCACAACCTACGCCTCTTCTAAGATTTTCCTCACCTTTTTTGTTTCCGTTGGCTCTATACCAAGCTATTGCGTGGGGGTTGTGTATAGTTCCCGATACTATAGTGCCGTTACGCCAACTAAATGGAGTATTACACGATGTACACCACATCTGATCACAGCCACTTATTTTGAAAATCCGAGCCGCACATTCCGGACACGGTCTAGTTTTTTTCTTTATTTCCTTAACACTAGCTATATCACCTTCATCACAAACATGAGTGGGGTTTTTGGGGGTTTTGGGATTTTGGGGGACTAAAGTCCCCTTATCTTTTTTGCCCCCACCTTTTTTCCCACCCTTACCTTTAATGGAGAAACATCTGGTGCACACTAAAGTATCACAGAGAACACAAACTTTGGTCTTGGCGTCTATCATACCTTTACATGCGTCGGCCGGGCAGGGACACAAGAAAGCGTATTTGCTTCCAGTTTTAGTGAAATTCTTATCTCTGATCTTTGTGCACAACATAGTGTGTTGATCTTGGTATTTTCGTAACAACTTTCTCAATTCAAACATTTTTTGATACACCTCATCGCGTTGTTTAGTCATTTCGTATATTTTTCTTTTACCGTCAGCTAATTCGGCCAAAGTCTTAGGTATTTGTGATCTTTCTCGATCGTATATCATTTCCTTTTTTATAGATCTATAGGAGTTTTTACCACTACCAATAGCCCAAGATTTTGAAAAGTTCTCAATCAGAAAATTCAAACCCCAGCCGCTATTACACTTCATACAATGCGCTTCTTGGTTGTTTAATCTCAAATAAGACTTGCAACAAATCACGCACACAATAGTACCACACGTAAAGCACGCAATCGTTTTAGTTTTATATTCTAAACAAACAGTACATACCTTAGGTTTGGGTTTGGGTTTGGTGGCGACGTTTTTGCTCATCGCGGACTTTAGGTGGTACTTTTTCTAGAAATGATCTTTTTTAGCGATGAGTAAAAGAAAAGATCATTTTCCGAGACGAGCGTTTTAATAGACCAAACTATAAATTATAAACTATGTGTAAATCTAAGGAATGTTCGCTGGTTTCTGAAAAGATTAGACGATCGCATCGGCGAATACAAAGGGAAGCCAATCTTAATACACCTACGCCTAAAATCAAACTTATAATTGATTCGTATAAGCGAAATTTCCCTGGGACGTTTATTATGATTTATTCGAAGAGTTTGAACTTTTCTAAGGAGTTGGTCACCACTATATTTAAGGAGAATAAAAGTATAATACAGTACGTCAAAAATTTAAAGATGACATTTTTCGCCTTACACTCAGATGATATGCTTCTCTTTTTAGAGGCTGTATTGACTTTGTCGGGTTTGGGGTTCGATTTCTATAACAAAAAATTAATACGGTTGTATCAAGTGCCCTGTGTTCAAAATATGAGCACAATCTCGAAGTTGTTTGTTTCAATTAAACGAGTAAACGACCTAATAAATGAATATAGTTAAAATTATTCTAAAAAAATCGCAGCGACGGTGAGTCGAAAAAATCAACCAAAGATGACGGACCAAAAAATAACCAAATCGATCAAAGATCTACCGATAGAACTGAAAGTAAAGTCCCTCGCTCCCGTAACGAGTCTGACCAAATCGATCAAAGATCTACCGATAGAACTGAAAGTAAAAACACTTGGTTATGTGGATCCTGAGATGGCATTTAAGATTTTATCTTGTAACTTGAAATTATTTACAAATCACATAGGTTGTCTAGTTAAACCCCTAAAACCATATGAAATACTTAAATACGCATCTAAATCCAAGCTTGACCAAAACCAATTAAGTAATGTGTTATTGTATATATTTGAAAAATTCAAACTTCAAAAACTAAGCTTAACACTTTGTGATGGATGTACAATTTTTACGACCAAAATTAACAAACTCTGTGATTGGCATAACAAATACCATAAGTGCTATACGGGTTATATATCCGAAAAAGATGATCACACTATTCCTGAATTTAACACGTACGTTGAATTGCCTGTATATGAGGATGAGAATGGATCTATCGAATGTATAGATCAGTTCAAAAACAGTTCAAGGCGTAATTACTTTAGAGATCCATACGATAGTGATAGCGAGGATGAAAGTTCGATATATGCTAAAAAATATTTTGATTCTTTTGTATGTGATCTTTGTGGTGCCCCAGACTCTAAGGAAAAATCACATTTTTGTCCAGGTTGTCTTGGTTACAGAAGGTATCATATCAGTTAAATTATTTAGTCGTTGCGAAACGTGAACCACCCGACTTTATAAATACGTCATAAACGTATTTTCTATCGTATTTCGTCAAACGATTTTACTTTTTACTTTTTCTAAGGAAAATACGATGGAAGAACTAAGAAAACAAATTAAAAAACTTACTTCGGAAAACCGAAAACTTGTTTTGGAAAATCAAAACCTCTTGAAAACTGGAAAACAAGAGATAAATAAGTTTGCTGCTCTTAATTTTGTTCTTACTCAACATCATCAAAAACTGAAAGAAAAGATTAAAAAGATGAAAGATATGCCGGTTTATAAATTTCGTTTAGGTCACTCAACCGGCGCAATCGAGTCAGGTTTTTGTTTTGACTTGACTGAGGCTGCAAATTCTATATTTCCCGATTATGTAGACGCCAAACTTAAGGGTATACAAATTCACACTGTAAAATGGGGTCATTCTCTAAATTACGATGGTTGCAGTTGCAGTTGTGGTGATCGGAAGTGCAATGCAAAAAAGAAAGATGAAAAGGTGTCCTCGAAATATACGATTTTAAAGAGTGATACACTCACTGTTAAAAACAAAAAAGTCATGATGTTGTATAAAGATATGAAACTTGCGATTTTTGATATTCATATTGACGAAGTCGAACAAAACGATTGGAGTTCATTTTTTGTTAGGACTATAGATAAAATAGTTGACCTGTTTTAAAAGCCCAAAGTCGATTAAATACGTTTTTGACGTATTTAAAGGTAAAACAATAAAATCTACTCTTTTATACCAAATCGGCCGACTTGTCTAGACATAGCTTTTTTGAATTCAATTCCGCCGGGTCGATATCTAAGATCTACTATTTCACTTTTTAAGTCTTCAATTTTTTGTTTTAACTTTTTGTTTTCTTTCACCATTTGCTTATGCGACTCAGTTGGATTTATCATAGCTAATATGAAATTTTTAACTATATCCCATTGGTACATATCTCCTGGATATTCAACATCTGATACTGGGTCGCTTTCAAGATCAACCAACAAACCCGTTACTCTGCTTTTAAAATCTGGCAACCCTATATATAAATCTGGGAACTTTGAATAAATTATGTATAATTCTTGTTTATTCTCGCAAGTATAATGTGATTTCAAGAAATCATCAATAAGCTCAACGGCGCCAAACCTTAAGAATGTAATTATAATATTCCGATATGATGTTTCCATTGGCCCGGGTGTGTAATCTTCTGAACAATCTTCTATTTTGTATCTCATTTGGAAATATTCAAGAATAAGACTGTTTACTTGTTTGTCTGGGTTTTTCTCGAGATCCTCGAGATCCTTTTTTATTTTATTTGTGTTCCCAAAATCGCTGAGCAGTTTTTGAAATTTTCCGGTTTTGAGTTTTCGCATCATAATTCCCTTTGCATTCCCGATTCGAAGTCTACCAACGTCGCCATCAAACAACTCTGAAAAATACTGATATAAATATTGTAATTCCTTGTAAGCTTCTTTGTTAGAAACAGCCACTTCCTGAAGTACTTTGCTTGCAATTTTGGGTTCTCCAAAACTAGCTAAAGAATGTAAATATACGATATAATCATAATATAAAGAATTGAAGTCTATGTTGTGAGACAAAGTAGGTTTCTCATATTTTTCAAGAACTTCAATAATGTAGTCTATTTGGTCTTCTGGATCTTTTTGTATCGTTTTTGCATATTCTAATCCTTGTTTATAATAACCAATAGCCTTAAGATAAGCTATGGCTTTTGGTGAAAACTCTTTAAAATTATCAAAGAACTTTAACAACCGTGATTTCAAGGAATCATAGTCAATCCAACTTTTTTTTGGTGAGACAGAGTAGGTAGATCTTAAGTACTTTCCCAAAGAGTCAGGGAAATCTAGTTCAGAGTTTTTGATGTCGCCAGATTTGTATCTTTCATACAAAGTACTGCGCTGTGGAGTGGAAAAATCAGATCCCTTGAGATGATGATTAAACGATTGCCAACTTTGTATTTTTTTGCTCATTTTTAATCAAAAAAATAAGTGTTGTGAGATTTTATATCATTTTTGCAAAAACGATACAAAATAGAAAACTGGATGAGAAAATAAAGAATATACATTAACCTATTAAGAGCTTAATATGACTACTTCGTCTACTTTGTTTGTTTCGACTACTTTGCCTTCGTCTACTTCGCCTTCGACTACCTCGCCTTCGACTACCTCGCCTTCGACTACCTCGCCTTCGACTACCTCGCCTTCGACTACCTCGTCTTCGCCTACCTCGTCTACCTCACCTCCTTCGTCTACCTCACCTCCTTCGTCTACCTCACCTTCTTCGTCTACCTCACCTTCACCTCCTTCGTCGGTTGATTCATATCTTCTTACTGGAGTTCTTCCACACAATATTCTTCCTAACTTTGAAACTTTGTGGAATTCTCATCCTACAGAATATGGGAATATCGTAATATACGGAAAATCTATACCTACTCCTAGGTGGAGTGCTTCATACCTGAATGATTACACTTTCAGTGGAAGCACCCTTGGTTCTATGAATACAGCCCTTCCTTCCAGCGCAAAGAAACTTCTAGACCGGGTAAATCAAACTCAGAGTTTTAAATATAACCAAATTCTAATTAATTGGTACCAGAACGGTCACCATTATCTCGGGAGACACTCTGACAATGAAAAACGAATTGTACAAGGATCTAGTATTTTTAGTCTTAGCTTAGGAGCAGTAAGAAAGTTCCGTATCAGAGAAAAGAAGACAAAAAAGATTGTTAAAGACATCGAGTTACAAAACGGACAATGGATCGTTATGCTTCCCGGAATGCAAGGACTCTTTACTCACGAGATAGTAAAGATTGCTGGAAAGAAAGGTGAGAAAGTAGGACGACGAATAAATATCACCTTTAGAGTTTTCGAATAGACGTCGTCATAAATACGTGTTTAACGTATTTATTTACTATTTCGTTCTACTTATATTTAAAATTTAAGAACCGTGATCGAACTTAATTTCGAGTACTAATTTATTATCCTTTTTAGTATTAACTATTTTACATCTGGCATACAATTCGTACCAATAATCGAATTTGTGACTTTTGATTCGATGTAGAGCGATTGATAGTTCGTGTAGGGTTAAAGGAAATTTCAATTCTACTTGTGGATAATATTTAAGATCACCATCAAGATTCTCGGTTCCTCGACTACGACCATCAATTCCTGTTTCGTTTTTGATAACTAAAGTATCAATCTTTCCATTGTGATCAATTATATTAACTTTATTCCAATTAGTCTCTTGTATATTATCAAATAAATCTAACTCACGTACTTCCTCAACGTCATTGTAAGAATCAACATCTTCATATTTCATAACATACAAAATCTCGCCCGGACCTTTACCGAGACCATGCAAGCGACCATACTCAATTTGATCATCTTTGTGGTATTTTTCATCTTCAAAAACAACATAATCAATTTCAGACACCGAATATAAAAATCTCACAATACCACAAATGTTTCTCTCAAAATCGATATTGTAATCTTTCTTTTTTGGGAAAATATTTTTTGATAGTTCCTTTATTATATCTGAGTGGCCGTTTTGGCTGGCCCATCTGATAGCTCTATTATCATTAGCGCTAGGATCAACTCTTTGATCTTTTAATAATTCCTTCACCACACTCAAATAACCGTTTCTGCTAGCTTCTATAATAGGATAATTGTTCCTACCAGCCGGGTTAATTTTTTTGCTTTTTAATAATATTTTCACTTTGTCTAACATTCCCCTTCTTATTACACATTCAAATAGACCACGTCTATCCAGATTTTGGTTCTTCATCAAAGTCTCAAAATCAGAATCAGAAAAAGCTTGACACGTTTTTCTATTGCTTAGATCAAATGGATATGAAAGGAGATTTTGTTTCGAGTATTCTTTCTTATATTTTGAAACTTCTACCATTTTCTTTTCAGGCATAAAACTCATAATATTACCCATAATATCTCCATATAACCTAGGTCTTTGGGTTTTTGGTTTAGGTTTAGGTTTGGTTTTTGGTCTGGGTTTGGTTTTGGGTTTTGGGGTTTTGGGTTTGGGTTTGGGTTTAGGTTTGGTTTTGGGTTTGGGTTTGGGTTTGGGTTTAGGTTTGGTTTTGGGTTTGGGTTTAGTTTGGGTGATTTTTTTGAACCTAATATCCACTCCCTTGGAATTCTAAATTCCAGCTTTAATTAATATCTTATGTGTGGGCCCATTCAAATTTATCTTCTTTTTACTTATTGGATTTACGATTTTTGACACTTTTTTACTGTCTTTTGGCTTCGAAACTCTTGGAACTCTCGTGACGGTACGTTTTATAGGGGCAAAATCCCAACCTGGTGATTTTCTTCTCTTAATCAAACTCATTGGTTGTACACTTTTAATACGTTTTTTTTTATCCGAAGAAAAAAAACACATAATAATCTTAACCATAAATACGTACCTCAACGTATTTGCTATTTAGTATTTAGTATTTAGTCCTGCTCTACCTCATTACCCAACCTCTTTACCCACCTCTTTCCCCACTCTTTCCCACCTCATCTCCACAACTTTACCCACCTCCATCTCCACAACTTTACCCACCTTTTTCCCACAACTTTACCCATCTCATCTACCACCTCTCCATCTCCACAACTTTACCCACCTCTCCATCTCCCACCTCTTTCCCTCAACTATTTAAAACTTAAACTCCTTACTAATTGAATTCAAAACGGCTGATATGTTCTTGGCGTCTGTGTGTTTCTTCAGAATATAAGTCAAAATGCCGGTATGTATTGTTATATTCCATACTTTGTTTGAGTTCTGACCTATGCGATTAATTCTACCTTCCAGTTGCTCACGAACTGCGTTGTTAGACGGATAAACTCCGGTTATCATAACTTTTAATCTGGTCAAACTATAACCTTCGACTTTATTCTTAGTCGTAATCACTACTTGATAGTCCGTTTGATTTCCATTTTCAACTTCATCATCAGTCAACAAAATACTGCTATATTTCTCAATCAGAAAAACACTATCAACTCCTACCAAACTTAACTTATTTTTTATTACGTTTTGATGTTTAATATCCTTAGCCACTATGAAAACTCCTTTCTTTAAATTCTTCAGAGTTTGCTCTACGATACCGCGAGTAGTAGCTTGGTAACACTCTCTCAAAGCTTTCAAAGTATCCTCTGGCTTGGGTTGTGTATTATTACCTCCCAATTTAGGCGAAACCGATTGTCGGTAGACTTTCAACTCATCTTCATTCATATCAACTAGAATCTCACTAGCGACTACTTTAACCTTAGTTTTTAACCTTTTAGATATCATCGCATTTGCTGCCACCCAAAAGTTACTTTCATTCACTTCAAAAGAAACTATTTTAGACAACCACCAAATTAGTTTGTAAGTGTTAGTATCTATGATAGGCGTTCCGGTCATGGCTACAAACTCTTTAGATAAAACAGAAAGTTGTAACGAGACTTGTGTTCTCTTAGTATTATTAAACGCTTTGTGCACTTCATCCATAATAAAAATACTTTCAGGCATAAACTTATATAAACTCTCTTCACATCTTCTGAGGTGGTCATGTTCTATCAAGTTTATAGCGTTTTTCTTAAGAGTCGGTTTGAGAGAGTGGATAACATAATCTTTTCCTCGGTAAAAAGGTTTGATAGCCTTTAGGGGCAAAATAAGTGTAAAATCTAAACCAAAAGCCTCGATTTCCTTAATAATACTCTTTATAGCGGAGGAAGGCAAAGTATAGAGAACGTAGTCGGGAAGTTGATTCATTTCTCTTAAGTATTGCAAATACGAAAAAACTAACAGAGTTTTACCCAAACCCACAGTCATATAGACGAAATTCCCACTCCGACCTTTGACGTGAGAGTCCTTGAGTTCGTCAAGAGCTTCAGTTTGATGTGGATGAAGTTTGCGGTTAGTCCTTTCACTAAATTTAGGCCAGGTAGAGATTTTAGAGGTTCCACCTCGCATACCTCTAACTATATTTTGGACTATATCCTTAATACGCCACATCAACGGTCCAAACAAAACTTTAAACTTAAGAGAAGTAACTCTTTTGAAAGCACTGGGACACAACGTAGACAACTCTAGGATAAACTGATAAGCACCACAGTCATCTATAGTAACAACTTTATCAGTCGAGCCGCCAGTTTTATTAACTCTGGCAATCTCGAAATAACCAGATCGGTCTGAGATATAGGTTAGAGCCCGATTAATTTCACTTATTTTATATTTAGCCACACTTTCTTTTATTTTTTTCTCAAAGTTTTTAACCACACCCGAACCTTCATATGTCAAGGAATTCATCAAACTGAACTCAACATCTTCTATATAACTCATCGACTCAACGCCTTTTTTCATATTTTCCCACATAACTCTTTTGGATCTTCTACGCTCAACCCAGTACATACCCTTATCAAAGACTAAACGACTACTTTTCAACTTAGGAACGGGAGGCAATGTCTTATTCATAGCTACTCCTTGTCTTAACTTTTCTTTAGCTAGAGCGATAGCCCTAGTCTTTTGTTTTTCATTTAGAAGAGCTGTTTTCATATTTCTGGACGGTTTTCTGACTGCCACCAAGTCATACGGATTTCTAGGATTCAAAGAAACTAAGCTAGTCGGTCTGCCTTTGATTTCAATAGCCCCAACCATCCCAGCTATCCAACCATCGTCCAAATCATACTCAAAGTTATAGTCCAAAACCAAGTCTGAATCACTACCCAAGTTACCACCCAAAACACAGTATTTTTTATTAGGTTTGCTTTTAGCCAGTAATACTAAGGTTTGAGCTTGCCGAGTCATCCTAACGAATTCCTTACTTTCAAAATCATCAGTATAGCCGGTCGGAGTCATAGTCCTACCTTTTCTCAGAGGTCTTCTAGGATTAACGCCAGTCACTTCGCTGAACAACTTTATAAATAACTTCGAGAAAGGCCGAGACCCTTCAACTTTCAAAGTCCTAACAAAATCTTTAGGATAGAAATAAGCTATTTCAGGGGCCCAATGCTGATCTATGCAATGCAGTAAAGGCATCATCTCAGGTCTAGATTTGAGTTGCGTGTACACCAACGCACCAGAGTAAAAATTAGTAACAATATCCCGAACCATTCCCAAATCCGAACCAAAAGATCTGATTTCTTCTAGCAAACTACTAACCAGTTCCAGAGGCTTAGAGTCGGGGCGCAGCACAAAAGGTTCCAACTTCAAACCTCTAAGGATATTAAAGTTGTAAGCCTTGGGCGACCGTAAGGCCTCTTCAATAAGCTCTAATGAATAATCAGTCAAATAAGACGGCGGTTTCCAAGATGGCAATCTTTGCGCTAAAAAAGCACCTAACATTATCGAAACCGCCTTGTTAGTATCAGAAACAAAAGAGTCTTCTAACAAAATTACCACTAACCTTTTAAGAGCGGACTCGGCACCAGTAACAAACCTTTGAATGTCAGGAACAAAACTACCAGAATTATTCATCAAAAGTAAGAAAGTCGACTTTGCCGCTACTAGAGAATCCACTATGGTCCCGCCACCTAAATCCACTTTCTTAGACCGAAAGCGTATTATTTTCTGAAGAAGAGATTTAAAACCAGCCGGAGTAAACCTTCGAGTAGCCGCTCTCACTTTCTCATTTATCGCATAAGAAACTTTAGTTTTCACTCCGTCTCCCAAGTCTCCTCCAAATCCACCTATGCCTATCTTCTGATGTTTAGACACTATAAATCCTCTTTTTTTAACGTATCCACCAGCAAAGGAATCAAACACTATAACCTTTCCCCTCGACCCCACCTTCGATACTTCGCCAGCTTTAAGATCTATAACAACTCCTTTAAAATTCTCGATTTCTCTGTAAAGTACGAATACTTTCCAAATTCCTCGTCTCAAAATAAGGGTGTGTCTGCCTAACAATCCATTGGAACCGGGTTTCTTAGGAAAGGCGTTGAATATGTCTCTAATACTAATATCTGAAGACGCACTTAGAGTATCTACCGTCTCTTTTGGTAACTTTAAAAAATCTCCATTACCCAGTTGAACAACATCCACCCTTAAATCTTTTACGTTTTCTAAGTAAATATCGGCCATCGATTGATGTTGTAGAAACCACAGCTCTTTCTCTGCTTCGCTCTTATTTTCAAAAAAGTCAATGTTAGTCAACCTGACCAGAAAAGTTTTCCAGAGTTCAGGAAAAGATCTTAAAATATCCAAAGCTTGCCAACTAGGCGGAATTACTTTATTTTTAACTTTAAGAATAGCATTTTTAGACTGATTTCTCAATCCAATTATGTTCTCATTCGGTCTAGAACCAGTCAACAGAATCGACATTTCATCTAACAGTTTTTCTGCCAAACTCTTATCTTTCGATGGAGTTCTAGGGTCGGTCGAATACTTTTTAACTAAAAAATAGTACCACTCTGCAATTCCAGTGTAGTCCTCTGACTTTTCTAATGCACTGATCGCGTTGGAAAAGTCGACGTCGCTTTTTTCGCAAATATTCTTCAAATAATTAGTCGTCTTGAAAAACGCTTCCTTTTCATTTTCTGATAGTCCTTTCAACTTTAAAACACCTTTAGAATATTCCATTTCGGATTATAATTTAATATCTTTTTGTATTTTTTTTCTATCTTAATTTCATTTGTTTGTTCACAGACTTCGTTTGGGAAATCATATAAACATAAATTAAAAATACGTAAAAGTACGTATTTTTAGTTAGATTCGAAACAAATTATCTTGGGAGACTTACTCGTTTGTCTTTTAAAAGTTCTTTTACTACTTCAGAGTGACCATACCTACTAGCCCAACGAATAGCATAATTGTTATCATCAGAAGGATCAACTCGAGAGTCTTCTAAGAGAGCCTTCACTATTTCTAAATGACCATACCTAGAAGCCAACTGAATAGCATAATTACCACGATCAGAAGGATCTACTCGAGAGTCTTTCAAGAGAATCTTTACCACTAAAGTATGACCATTTTCGGAAGCCCAACTAATAGCATAATTGTCATTATCAGAAGGATCTACCCGCTCGTCCTTCAAAAGAACCTTTACTATTTCTAGGTAACCGAATCGAGAAGCCATTTGAATAGCATAATTGCCACGAGTTGAAGGATCAACTCTGGAGTCTTTTAAGAGAACCTTTACTATTTCCAAGTGACCGCTCTGAGAAGCAAAACCAATATTCCAATTATCATCCCTCGAAGGATCAACTCGAGGGTCCTTCAAAAGAATCTTTACTATTTCTAGGTGACCGTATCGATAAGCAAAACCAATAGCCCAATTATCATCAGTAGAAGGATCAACTTTAGAGTCTTTTACCAAAATCTTTACTTTATCAACCAATCCTCTCTCAACAACACACTTAAACAAGGCTTGTCTATCCAAATTTTGGTTTTTAATCAAAGTCTCAAAATCAGAATCAGAAAAAGCATTACACCGCTTCTGGTTACTTAGATCAAATGGGTATGACAAAAGACTTTGTTTGGGTTTCTTAGTAAGTTTTGAAACTTTTACCATTTCTTTTTCAGGCATAAAACTCATTATATTTCCCATAACATCTCCATACAATCTGGAAGATTTGGGTTTAGATTTTTGGGTTTTAGATTTTTGGGTTTTAGGTTTGAGTTTTTTGGATCTGATGTCAACTCCATCAACGTTTAGAACTTTTTCTCTAATCAATCTCTTGTGAGTGGGACCATTCAAATTAATCTTTTTTCTGCTTATTGGATTCACTATTTTAACTATTTTGACTATTTTCTCACGACTTACTACTTTTTTAACCCTCCTAACTCGCCCCACACTCCGTTTTATGGGAGTTTTACCCCAACCCGGAGATTTTCTTCTTCTGATCAAACTCATCGTTTACACCTTTTAATACATTTTTTTAAAACTTATAGTCTCGCTAGTTTTGAAACACTTGGAACAAAAAATACGTACTTTACGTATTTTTATCGCTAAATATATAATGTATATCCATCGCCAACATCTACTTTCTAAATTCTATGTTGGCAGCCATATTAATCAGCTTAACTAGATCTAAGTCAGCATTTTCATTTTTATCTGGGTGGTTTTTAAGTAACCATCGTCGCCATTGTTGCACAGTGTGTATGCCATGTGAAGCCAACAGTTGTTTCGGTGACATATCCTTCGGTTTTGGTGGCGATGGACCACCGTTTGGTCTACTACCGTTTGGTCTACTACCGTTTGGTCTACTACCGTTTGGTCCACTGCCGTTTGGTCCACTGCCGTTTGGTCCACTGCCGTTTGGTCTACTACCGTTTGGTCTACTACCGTTTGGTCTACTACCGTTTGGTCCACTACCGTTTGGTCCACTACCATTTGGTCTCGATCCACCACCATTACTCCCCGACCCACTCCTATTCCCCCCATTACTCCCCGACCAACTACCCCGTCCACTACTCCGCCATTTCTCCCGTTGTTTTTCCCAGCCATTCCGTCTTTCCTCTCTCTTTCTTCTACAATATTCACTGTATTTTTTCTTGAAACGGTTGATGTATATGTTCTCGTATAGGTTTTTGTTATCTTCAGCCTTTACCAACTTAAAGATATCCTCAAA
>SDBT01009654.1_pt1 | contig 15631 bp, 19 predicted proteins | sample 2277101 | NCBI WGS metagenome assembly SDBT01 (sample SAMN10404973, study PRJNA504765) | marine sediment metagenome | isolation source: marine sediment core GS10_PC15, 103 cmbsf | place: Arctic Ocean: Southern Knipovich Ridge | collected 2010 | reverse complement strand
GCACAGGTCGCTCACCACCCGACCGCGCCGACAGCGACCGCCATCATACCGAGGACAGGCAGCGCAACGCGCGGCCAGCCCTCCATCGTGGTTGCGAAAGGCACAGCAAGCAATGCCGCACCCGCGATGACATAACCAATTCGCATGGGCTTGCCGATGTTGGGGATGATTCTCATCGAGGCTCTCCTGTCGATCCTACCTCCCCCCCGTGAGTTTAGCTGCGTCATTGATCTTCGTCTTGACCGAGTGCCAGCAAAGCAGTCGCCTCCTTCGGTCGGTCAGCCAGCCGCCTTCGTCATTTCGACCAGCTTCGACACCGTTCGCCAGTTTCGGAAGGTGCTGACCGTTGCGAGCGTAGCGTCAAAGTAGCTGTTGGTGAGCCTCGTTCTTGCCGCGCCGTTCGGAAGGTGAAGATATACTTCACGCCCCACAACTTGAAAGGCATCTACGCTCGACCGATTCGGGGCAAGGCTGGCGACCCGGCGCGAATCCGGCGCGGCGGCCAGGAACGCGACGTAGAGTGAACCCGTCCCTCCATCCCACAGAACCGCCAGTAAACCGCCAGTAGCGGTTCCGTAAGTCCTTTATTCGCAATAGGTTACGAGTAGACGAGTTTCTTGCTGGCATTCTACCACTGAATTACGCCCGCAAGTGCTTTATTGGCAAGGGGTTACGAACGTCTCCGTAATGTCGTTTGTTGCCAGAAACCGTCCAAGATCGCCCCTTTTTTGCCGCAATGTTGCCAGTTGCCAGCGGTACCGTTGTGTAGATGGCAGAGCAAAAGCAATCTAGAAAACGCCGCATACCGAAGCTCTCCGACAAGCCGGAACCTGGTCTTGGCCGGTACCACACATCTTACCGTGATCCCGCCGGCAAGCCTAGACGAAAGCGGTTCTCGAAAGACCGCACCGAATCGGAACCGGCCTACCATCGGTGGGTGGTCGAGAACAACGACCAAGCTGCGGACATTATCGCGTCGAATGGCGACCACGACAAGGGGAACGTAAACCAGAGCCTCCCGGCGATAGCCAACGCCTACATCCAGCATGAGAAGCAGCGAGTGAGGCCGGAAGGAGCCAGACGGGCGAAGGGCACAATCAGCCTGCGCGTCTTCGACGACAACCGCAGGCAGGTGATCAGTATCCTTCAGTGGTGCAAGCAGCGGTACGCCACTCGGCTGGGCCGAACGCCTTTCGATCAGCTCTCGTGACGGCCACCGACTACGAGTCCATGATGCTCTCCTTCGTGACCCGGCTGAGCGATTCGCAGATCAATAAACACCGCCCGCGTTTCTGGGAGATCGTCCGTTTCGGAAGGCGCGACCCATTCGGCATCCGGCTGCCCTTCGGCCCGGAGGGCGTGAGGAAGTTCGGCGGCACCGAGCTGCGGAAGAGGCGGAGCATCCCCCCGGTCAAGATGATCCAGGAGATTCTAAAGACCGCGACCGCCAGGGAACGCCTGTGGACATGGATGGGCCGCGGCCTGGGCTTCGGTATGTGCTGCCTCAGTCGGAATTGGAGAATTCGGCCGTTTGGGTTACACCTATTGGACCCCGGACGAAGGGGTAATCCATGCCGAAGCAGCGACGGAGTTTCAGCGGGCCGGAGAAGATGGCGATTGTGCGGGAGCACCTGATCGAGAAGACGCCGGTTTCGGCGGTGTGTGACAAGCACGGTCTGCAACCGACGGTGTTCCTCCAATGGCAGAAGAAGCTGTTCGAGGACGGGGCCGCGGTCTTCGAACAGCCGCGCCGCAAGACGCCTCGACGGCTGTCGGCCGAGGCGCGGCGTATCGAGGCCCTGGAAGCCAAAGTTCAGGAGAAGAACGAAGTCCTCGCAGAGCTGATGGGGGAGCACGTGGCGTTAAAAAAAGTTCTTGGGGAACTCTGAAGGGCGGCTGGGTTCCCCATGACGTGCGCGATGAGGTTGTCGACTTTGTGAATCACTGGTCGTCGCGGACCCGGATCGCGGCGAGTCGGCTGGTTCGCGGGCTAGCGATCACGTCGAGCAAGTTCTACGACTGGCGCGAGCGCTACGGGAAGGTGAACGAGCACAACGCCCAAGTGCCGCGGGATCACTGGCTCGAAGACTGGGAGAAGGCGGCGATACTCGACTTCGACAATCGCTACCCGTTGGAGGGCTATCGTCGCCAGGCGTTCATGATGCTGGATCAGGATGTCGTGGCGGTGAGCCCGTCGAGCGTGCAGGCGGGTGTTGAAGAAGGCCGGCCGGCTGGGACGGTGGAATCCCAAACCGTCACGCAAGGGTACCGGCTTCGAGCACCCGCTCGAGGCTCATGAGCATTGGCACGTGGATGTGTCATACGTCAATGTTTGCGCGACTTTTTACTACTTGTGCAGCCTGCTCCGACGGCTACAGTCGGTCGATCGTTCATTGGGAGATTCGCGAGTCGATGAAAGAGACGGATGTCGAGATCGTCCTGCAACGGGCTCGGGAGAAGTTCCCCGGGGCCAGGCCGCGGATCATCTCTGACAACGGTCCCCAGTTCATTGCGAAGGACTTCAAGACGTTCATTCGACTTTGCGGCATGACGCACGTGCGGACGTCTCCGTACTATCCGCAGAGCAACGGCAAGCTCGAGCGTTGGCATCGGTCGGTGAAAAGTGAGTGCCTTCGCCCCGGCACGCCGCTGAGTCTGGCGGACGCCCGCCGGTTGGTGGCTGAGTACGTGGTACATTACAACACTGTACGGCTCCATAGCGCCATCGGGTGGGTGACGCCGAGCGACAAGTTGGAAGGGCGTGAGCCGGAGATCTTCACTGATCGGGACCGCAAGCTGAACGAGGCGCGAGAAAGAAGACGCGTTCGACGACAGACGATCAAGCAATCCGTCCCGGTCGATGGCGACAGCGAACACTCGGCGGTTGCCTGAGTGGGCAATGAGATGATGCTGGTTGGCTGAGCCGGCGGCGCGGTGATAGGATGACGGATGGCCTGGGCGGAGGATAGGGCAACGATGGGAACCGACCCGAGCGCCGACCCAGGGGCCTCTGGCCGGAGGGCGGGCGGCATCCGTGTCGCCCGTCTTTCCCCTACCTCCGGGATTGGCACTAAAGCGATAAATCCACCTCGGGGCGCAGCCCCGATGCCTTGGAAGGCCAGAAGAGCGTGAACGCCGGGAGATGGTCTCCCGGATGTGCGTAACTCAGAACAGGCCTTTCTCCAGTTCAGGCTGAACCAGTACCAGGCTAGATTCCAACTTGCATATCAAGACGGCCCCTGTATAATGGAATCCCTCCAACGTGGAAGCGGTGGGGATCGGGGGCGGTTCCTGAGAGGCACTCTGCAAACACATCGAATGCGAGGAGGACGTGATGGTGAGGATGCTTGGATTGACCGCAGCCGTAGTCGGAATGCTGGTCTGGGGTGTCGGCGTACAGGCGGAGGTCGTCATGGAAACCGTCATCGTAGGCAACCCCGGGAACGTGGCCGACACCCGCTACGATCCGACGGGCTACGGCAGCGTGGTGTATACCTACAATATCGGCAAATACGAGGTAACGGCTGGGCAGTACCGGGATTTCCTGAACGCGGTGGACCCGACGGGAGCGAATCCGTACGGGCTGTACAACAACTACATGGACAGCAGTCCCTACGGTTGCCAGATCACGTGGAACGCGGGAACATCGACCTATGACTTCAGCGGGGCTCCGAGCGGAACGGAAGCCGATTGGGCGGACCGTCCGGTGAATTACGTCAGTTGGTACGACACGCTACGGTTTGCGAACTGGATGCACAACGGCCAGGGCAGCGGCGACACCGAGGATGGCGCGTACGACATGTCACTCGGTTCGAGCGTGGTTCGCAATCCTGGCGCTACGTGGTTTCTGCCTACGGAGGACGAGTGGTACAAGGTGGCCTATCACAAGAACGACGGCGTGACGGGGAACTACTTCGACTATCCCACGAGCAGCGACGGTGTGCCGGGCTACGTCAACGACAGTGGCAATCTGAGCGGGACTGGCACTGCCTTCACGGGAGGCGGAACCGACCCCGGCAACTACGCAACGTATGACGGTGACGCCGGCACGTCTGGCATCGGCAGCCCGTACTACCGAACGGAAGTCGGGGAATGGGAGAACTCGGATAGCCCCTACGGCACATTCGACCAGGGCGGGAATGTGTGGGAGTGGAACGAGACGTTGATAGGTTCGTATCTTCGCGGGATTCGCGGCGGGTCGTTCTCCAACGCCGGCAACTACCTGCCCGCGGCGAATAGCATCTACTACCACACCCCGACGGACGAGCCCAGGAATTTCGGCTTCCGTGTCGCCCAAGTCCCCGAGCCCGCCACCCTCTCCCTGCTGCTACTCAGCGGCCTGATGCTCCGGCGAAGACGATAGTGAATCCAGAAAAGAGAACATCACTGGCGTGGTGGTCGTTGAGACCGCCACACCCCCTTGATGAATTCGCCCCGCATTCCGGGCATCACACGCCGTACAGAACGCTGTCCGCTGACTTCCTCTTCGTCCCCCCTACGGATCGCACTCGCCCCCTGTCTGCGACTCGGCGCCAGTCGTCGTCGAATGCGGAAAACGTGGAGATAGGGGGAGGATCATGGAGGGCCACTGGCGCGGCCCGTTTTCTCCGGATTCGTCTTCGAGCTCCTGCAGTCTTCGGTAAAGAGAGCTCACACTGATGCCGAGCACCTCCGCGGTCTTGTGTTTGTCTCCATTCACTGCCCGCATGATCGTGCTCACGTAATCGAGCTCGAATTTGCGGACGGCGTCCTTGAGGAAACTGGGGATTTCGCCAGGGTGGGTGTCGCGCATGAGGTTCGAAGGCAACGCCGCGGGGCCGATTAGATCATCATCCTGGAGAATCATCGCCCTCTCAATGAGGTTCTGCAACTCGCGGATGTTGCCCTTCCATTCGTATCGCAACAGACGTCTCAGCACTTCATTGGTCACGCCGTTGACACGCCGCCCAAGTTGCTTGTTGAATTTCGCGATGAAGTGTTCGACGAGCGGGGGGATGTCATCGCGACGTTCGCGCAGCGGCGGTACGTTGATGTTGATAACAGCAAGACGATAGTACAAGTCTTCTCTGAACCTTCCACGCCGGGTCTCCTCTTCCAGATCCCTATTGGCGGACGCCACGATGCGGGCGTGTACTTTGACAGGCTCGGATGCTCCGACGGGAAGGATCTCGTGGTTTTCAATGGCCCGCAGCAGCTTGGGCTGTAATTCCAGGGGCAGGTCACCGATCTCGTCCAGATAGAGAGTTCCGCCGGCCGCCTTGGCGAATACGCCATCGAGTGATTGCTCGGCGCCGGTGAAGGCCCCTTTGACGTGGCCGAAAAGCTGCGATTCCAGGAGGGTCGCCGGGATCGCCGCGCAGTTGATGGCGATGAATCGGGCATCACGTCTGGGACCGTCATAGTGGATGGCTCGGGCGACGAGTTCCTTCCCCGTGCCGCTCTCACCGGTGACGAGAACGACAGTCCCAGTGGGAGCCACCCGCCTGATCAAGTGACGGACCTCCTGGATGGCCGGGGAATGCCCGATGAAATTGCCCGGGCCGTACTCGGCCTGCAGTTGCTGTCGATGCCAGCGGAGCTCCATCTGCTGAGCACGAAACTCGGTGAGGTGACGCACCTTCCGGAGGAGTTCCTCGAGGATGAGGGGCTTGGTCAGGTAGTCGGACGCGCCTCCGCGCAGGGCCGAGACGACCGTATCAACTGAAGGATGGGCGGTGATGATCAGGATCATGGATTCCGGGGAGAGGCGACGCAGTTTTTGGGTCAACTCGAGGCCGTTGATGTCCGGCAGCATGATGTCAACCAGGATCACTCCGAAATCGCGATCCTCCGTTAGTTGCAGGGCTTGACTCCCTGAGGCGGCGACGGCGCAGACCAGGCCGTGCGAACGGAGGAATTCAGCCACTTCTTCGCGAAGGGCCCGCTGGTCGTCGATGATCAACACCTGCTCGGACATGTAGAAAGCCTGCCACCTTGATTCGTCCCGCCAGGGAACGGCCTATCTAGACGCTTCCACCGGAATCTCGCCACCGACCGCCGGCAGTGTCCGTCTGCTCCCGTTTCCCTGTCCCTGGGGCACAATGATCTTGAACTCGGAACCCCGGCCCACGCGGCTGCGGACCTTGATTCTGCCGCCGTAGCTGCGAACGATTCCGGCACACACCGAGAGCCCGAGGCCGACTCCTCGTCCGGGGGACTTTGTGGAATAGAACGGGTGAAACAAATTGCGGAGCTGTTCGGTGGTCATGCCCGCTCCCGTGTCGCGGATCACCAGTTCGACCAGGCCGTTGTCTGCCCGGCTGGTGATGGTCAACTCGCCGCCGTCGGGCATGGCATCCAGGGCGTTGTTGATGAGATTAAGGAAGACCTGCTGCCAACGATCCCCGTCGCCCGGAATTGCCGGAACCTCGGGGTCGAGATCGGCGATCATCCGCACCTTCTTGGCCCTCGGATCGTAACGGCAGGTCATCATCGAGAGCTCCAGAACCTCATTCACGTTGACCAGTCTGCTGCTCCTGGCGAGCGGTCTGGCGAAGTGTTTCATCTCATCGAGAACCCGGCAGACGCGTTGGATTTCCCCCAGAACCAGCCGGCACTTGTCGCGCAACTCGACCGGCGCGTCTTTCCGCATCTCCATGCGCTGAACGATCGCGGAAACGGCGGCGAGGGGATTGCCGACTTCATGGGTGATCCCCGCCGCCATGAGGCCCAGAGCGGCCATCTTCTCGCGTTGGGCCAACAGGGTCTGGGACGCCTCCAAGTCTTGGGTCCGGGCGGTGATCGTCCTCTCGAGTTGTTTATGCCAGTGATTGATCCTTCTCTCCGAGCGTTGCAGGGCCTCGGCCATCAGATTGACGTTGTTGCCAAGCACGTCCAGCTCATCCCCGGTGCCCACCTGGACCTGCTTGGAGAGTTGGCCCTGCGAGATAGCCTGGGTCGCCAGGATGAGCCGCTTGACCGCTCCGCTGAGCCGACGGTCCACCATCAGGGCCGCAACCGCTATCCCCAGAGTGAGCAGGATGGCCACCGTCAGCCCGCCGAGGGCGAGTGCCTTGGCGTTTTGATTGGCGGCCGCGGTGTTGATCTCGACCCGGAGAGTACCCAACGGCTCGCCGTCCCGTGTCAGGGAGTGGGAGAACTCGAAGTTGTGTCCCGCCTCATGGAAGAAACCAGGCGGACTCGGATGGAGTTCTCGGAAATGGGCGTCGGCGTCGGCGTGGGTGTCCGCCGGATCCTGTGGAAAGAGGGAATCCCCAATTGTGGCCTTGTCCGTGGAAGCGAGAATGACATCCCCCGCCCCCGTCACCGAGGCCCCCTGAACCGCTTCCCCCGCCCCGATGGCATCGACCGCTCTTTGCAAGCACTCTCTGTCTTCGTCAATGATCGCCGCCTCGCAAAGCCTGGCCCACGCCTGACCCTGCTCCATGGTCATGGTGGTGACCGTCTCCTCGATCAGCTCGTGCTCTTCCGAAACGTAGTGAACCACGAGTGCGTTGACGGCGACGCAGACCAGAACCAGGGTACCGGCGACCAAGCGGCGGATGCTCAGAACGTGCGGCTTCGTCTGCCCCATGTCGGGCGGGTGGCCGTTATCCCCCGATGCGCCTACTGGGCGTTGGTCTCGTTTCAACTGCATTTTCAATCTGCATCCCCCTGAACTCGACAGACTCCACTGGGGCGTCATTGTCGGGTCTCTGGGCAACCCGCGTGTGCCTCACGGGATAGGGACGTGTATTACAACTCGAAACGTTGGGAGCATCAGCGTCTCGACTGAACCTGCCGAGTGATGTCCTCTTGAATAGCTCCGTCCATGGGCGCCTTCGGGCACTCCACGATTGTATCACAATTGTCAATTCTGGGAATAGGTCCACCTCGTCTCGCATTTCTGCAGCGCATCCCCGAGGCCCGCAAAGACGCTAACCCTTTCCTGGGTCGTAGGTTACGTGTCTGTTCGCGGTGTTCATCCCCGGTAGGGCACAGTCCGTGCTCTAGCCGAGCAGCAAGCGGTCGGTTCCGGTTTGTGTTCCGGGCTCGTAGTGCGGTCTTAGCGTAAACAAGCCGCCCGCCGGGTGAGGGTATCCGACTTTTTTTGGGAGGTAGAACTTCATGAAATGGTTCCATCAGGTTTCTCGAGCAGTTCTTGTGCTAATTCTCTTGCTGGCGTTCGGCGTGTTCTTCCTTGCGCCAACAGGCTGTGACAGCTTCCCCGACTTCACGATCACTGTCGATGATGGTCACGAGGACGGCGACGCGCACGAGGAAGGTGACGAGCACGATGAAGAGGAAGGTGACGAGCACGAGGAAGGTGACGAGCATGAGGAAGGTGACGGCTAAGCCCAAGCCCAAGCCCAATCCGGCCCGGCGGTTTTCGCCGTGAACTGACGGACAGTGCCCCGAGGGTGGATGCGTGTGCTGGTTTGCGCGGGACTGGCTGTCTCCCTCGCCCCGCGAGGCGTGCAGGCAATTACTGGGTATTACCCGTGTTATTGAGGGACGAAATAGGTACTTATGCGTATTCCGGCCTGACTCTACCCTACTACGACGAAGACTGCGGTCAGTTCGGTTAAGGGCGAATTGCAGTTTCGCGATTATCCAGAACGGTGTGTCTATCAGGGGTTGTAGCCTGACGGAGTCGCGGCTAGCATTTAACTTGAGAGTGGTCAGGCCAAAACCCGATATGCGCTTTGCTTGATTCGAGAAAGCAAAGGGTGGCAACTCGCAAGTTGGGCCGCAACCACGGCCTGGCGCCCGTGGCCTGGAAACACGGATGTATTCGGTGGTGAATGATGGAAAAAACGTCGCATAGATCGCTATTGGTGTTGCTTGGAGTGCTCGTGGTGCTTCCGCTCTTTGGCTTGGCTTGCCAGGACTTGGGGCGAGCGTCGGTCGCCGTTGCGCTGCCCGGCCTTCCACAGGGGGACATTCTGTATGCCCAACACTGCGCCGCCTGTCACGGGGTGACCGGCCGGGGCAACGGCCCGGCGGCTATCGCACTGGATGTTCCGCCTCGCGACTTCCGCAACGAGGTCTTTCGCTACGTTTCCAGTGTCGACAACATGCCGACACGGAGGGATCTCGTGCAAACCGTCCGGGCCGGACGCCGATTCGGGGACATGCCCGCGAATCCCCAACTCACCGACGAAGAGGTGGAAGTCCTCGTGGATTATGTCCTGGAGCTCAGCCGGCAAGGTGCTGTGGCTCGCCTGCAAACCGAGTTCGCCGGCGACGAAGACCTTACCCAGGAAGACATAGCGGAGATCGCCCTGGAGCGAACAACTCCCGTCACCGGCATCACGCTGCCCGCCATCGATTTCGGTTTCCGCCCGAATACCGAACTGGGTCGCGGACTTTTCGAGGCCAGTTGCGTCTCATGCCACGGCCGGACGGGCCGTGGAGACGGCCTGGACAAGCCCTTGGACGAGCTTGGCAAGCCGATCACCGTGCGGGATCTGACCACCGGTGAGTTCCGCAGCGGCACGACGAATGAAGAGGTCTTCCTGCGGATTCGTTGCGGGATACCCGGTACACCCATGCCGGTCCAGGAATCACTCACCGACGAAGAGGTGTGGCAGTTGGTCCACTACGTGCGATTCTTGGCCGGCCGTCATCGATGAGATCATGTTGACAAGCACGGCACTTGCGGCCGTCTGATACGAAGGAAGAAGACGTGAAGCAGAAGAACGCTTGGATGAGAGTGGGGCTCGTGGCATTCCTCACCCTGTTGTTGATGAACTCGACTCCCGCCCTGGGTCAGCGCTACAAGGGAGCTCCAGTCGAGCAAGGTGGGGTCATCGTGGGGGTGGTCAAGTTCGACGGCAAGGCCCCGAAGGCCAAGACCCTCAAGGTCAAGACTGACGACAAGATCTGCCACGAAGAACCAATCCTTAGCGAGAAACTGGTGGTTTCCGAGGATGGAAAGGTGCAATGGGCTGTGGCTTCGATCAAGAAGATCCGCCAGGGCAAGGCCTTCCCCGAGGCGGATCCCGATAAGCCGGTGGCTCTGGACCAAAAGGGATGTCGCTTCGTCCCCCACGTGGTCGTCATCCCCCAAAAACAGAAGCTCCGAATCCTCAACAGTGATGGCGTGCTGCACAACGTGCATCTGCTGACCAAGAAGAACCAATTCTTCAACAAGGCCATGCCGGGGCAAGTCAAGCATCTCGACGTCAGTTTCAAGCGGGCGGAGCGGATTCCGGTCAAGTGCGACGTTCATGCCTGGATGAGAGCGTACATCATTGTCGCCGAGCATCCCTATTACGCGGTGACCGGTAGCGACGGGAGCTTCCGCTTGGAAGACGTGCCGCCTGGAACCCACAAGATCGAGATATGGCACGAGACGCTCGGCAAGCAGGTCAAAGAGGTCACGGTGAAGGCGGGCGAGGAAGCTAGCGTCGAGTTCGTGCTCGAGAAGAAGTGAGCCGCAAGGCATTAGGTATCTTGCCTTGTGGCACGGGCATCTTGCCTTGAGGCCCCGCCGGCTGGAGGCGGCGCCACAAAGGCAAACAACCGTCGGGATTGTGAAATGATTGATTCGCGCGCGTCGCGGTACATTGTGTTGGTGGTTTCGTGTTGGCTGTTCGTTTCGGTGTCAACGGTCTCCGCCCAGCCGGACCCGGCCGGTGGCCAGGCTCTGACGAAAGAGGAATTCGCCACATTCCTGAAGGAATACCGATCCTTCCAGGCCGACCAGGCCAAGTACCGCTCGGAAAACCAACAGCTGAGAACAGAGCTGACGACGGTCAAGTCCGAACTTTCGGAGCTCAAAGAGCAGCGGACGGCCCAAACGGAAAACGCCTTCTCCCTCCAGCGCCAGATCCTGCTGCAAGAGGTGCGGGCGGAGATCAAGGACGCCACCGAGCCCCTCCTGCCGGGACTCAACAACATTGCTTTCGGTGGATTCGCCACGGTCAACTACCAGGACCGCCAGAATACCGATTCAACGTTTGGGGGCATGATCGCCCCCATCCTCCTCTGGAAGCCCACTGACAGGTTGTTCTTCGAAGCGGAAGTGCATATTGCCCTGGGGGAAACGGAGAGCCATCTCGACCTCGGCTATGCGCATTTAAGCTACCTGGTAAACGACTATCTGACCGTCGGCGCGGGCAAGTTCCTCCTGCCCTTCGGAACCTTCCAGGAGCGATTGCACCCCTCCTGGATCAACAAGCTGCCCACCGCCCCCATGGCGACGGGGCTGCTGGGAGAGAGCGGCCTTGGTGTCCAGGCCCGGGGCGGGATGTCGATCGGGTCCAGCAAGATCAACTACGTGGTCTACTACATCAACGGCCCCAGCTTCCAGGAAACTCGACAACTTGCCGGAAGCTTGGCTTTCAACCGCAACGCGGACAACAACAACAGCAAGTCATTCGGCGGGAGATTCGGCTTCCTGCCCATCCCGGAAATGGAGCTGGGCGTTTCGCTCTTGCGAGGCCGTGTGGGCAATAGTGGATCCGCCAACAACAAAGTTGACTCACTGGCCGTGGGCGTGGACTTCGCCTATGCCCGTGAGTTCGAGGCCATCAAGGGACGGCTGGACCTCCGCGGCGAGTTCACCTGGGTGGATACCGACGATGTGATTTTCGCCGGGCCTTTCAACGCCTTCACCTTCGACAACAAGCGGCATGGCTGGTACGTCCAGGCCGCCTACCGCCCCACGCTGATGGACGTCAAGCTCGGCGACCAGATCGAACTCAAGAACCTCGAATTCATCATCCGCTACGACAGCGTCCGCAAGCCGGGACCTTCAAAGCAGGGGTTTGACCGGGCGGGCATCGACCGAAACCAGATCACTCTCGGTCTGGACTATTGGATCAAGCCTAACGTGGTGCTCAAGACGGCGTATGTGTTCGACAACGCCCATGGTGACCGCGACCAGGATGGGTTCTTCGTGCAGCTAGGCATAGGCTTTTAGAGTCTGTCGCAAGGCAGTGTGGCATCGGCTTCCAGCCGGTGGGATACACAGGCAACATGCCTGTGCCACAGTTTTCAGATGGTCTTACAGGCGCTGGCGCCTGTGCCACAGTTGGAGATGGAGCCGATGAGCTACAAGCTTCCACTATGCGTAATTATGTTTGTCGGCATCGCGGCCGCGACCTTGCTTCTATCCACCGGGTGCCAAATGAAAAGGGACGTCGCCGAATCGGGGGACGGCTTTGACGGGGCATCGGCCCAGTCGATAGGAACGCCCGGCATCGAGGAGTATGAGGGCCTTGGCGGCGCTCAGGCCTGGAGCGACAACTGCATGCGCTGCCACAACCTGCGCCACCCGAGAGAGCGCAGCGATCGTGAATGGGACATCATCGTGCATCACATGCGGGTGCGCGCGAATTTGACGGCTGAAGAGCATCGAGTAATCCTGGCGTTCCTGAAGGCGGCGAACTGACAACCTTTTCAGCCTCTGGCGCGCTCGTAAACGGAGCAAGAACACAATGAGAACGAAGAAAGTGTCCCGAAGGTCGCGGTTTGCCGCCGCGGCGTTGTGCCTCGTGGCCGCGCTGACGATGGTAGCCGGCGTAGGGTGCAATCCGGCCAGCTATCTCTCGAAGAACATGTGCGACATCTTCGATTGTGACACCCTGTTCTTCATCGAAGACCTCTTCCCGCTCTCACAGCGCCCGACAGCTGGTGGTGGTGAGGAGGAGATGGCTGATATGGACAGCGGCGACGGGCATTAACGGCCGATGTGGTAGCCCCCAATGTAACGTCCCCGACCACCGGCTGGCTCGGGGGCTGGATCATGAATTGTGACTCGCTTACTGATATGAACCCAGTAGGGGTTCTGTGTGGAGAATGACGTATGAACAGCGGGAAGACTACCCGGACCCGGCGAATCGTTGGCACGGTTCTCTCTATGTTATTGTTGCTCACTCTGCCCTTTGCCGGCACCGGATGCACGGAGAATGCCTGCAAGATCTTCAATTGTGACACCCTCTTCTGGGTGGATAGCCTGTCCGACACCCTGGGCACCATGTTCACCGGCACAACCGTGGTGGACGATGACGACGACGGGATGGACATGGACGATGACGACGACGGGATGGACATGGACGACGATCACGACGACGACGACGACGACCACGACGGCTGATGGCCGTGTTCGCCGGCGATGTGAGAACTCGATGGGCGACGGGAGTGTCCGCGGCTGCTCGGAGCAGACCCGATGCGTCCGGGCGGTAAAGACCTTCAGCTCGGGCAAATCGGCGCTCGAGAACTCCCGCAAGATCACCTTCTTGAAGTCCACTCTGGAGAAAGGGGACATCACTGATTGTTTGAGAAAGGGGACATCACTGATTGTTTGTGGAAACACCGGCAAACCTCAGATGATGTAGCTTTGTAGTCTCCGAAAGGAGGGCAAGAATCAGTGATGTCCCCTTTCTGCCCCCCGGCGTGGCCAGCACTGCCCCCGACAATGTCATCACGGTACCCCAGGCCAACGCGTTCGACCCGGGCGTGGGCAACTTCAGTGTGGCCTTCTGGGCCCTGCGCGATCAAATGGACACGGGTAACGCCGACGGCGTATTAGACACATCGGTCGGCACCAACGGCCCCGGATATCAGATCCTCTTCGCGGCCGGGAGTAACTTGGGCAAGATGGCGTTTCGGCTGGCCGACGGCGCGGACTGGCTCAACGTCTACTCCACGGACGCGATGCTGGGCACCGGCGAGTTTCACCACTACGCGCTGACCATCGACCGAGCCGATGGCTTGGCCTGGGTCTATGTCGACGGTGTCGCCGGCCCCGCAAATGACATCTCCGTGCTGACGGGCAGCATTTCGCCAAATCAGGATCTCTTGATCGGCGGCATCAACCCCAGTTCGTACAAGGGACAGGACGGCGGACTCGACGATCTGCGGTTCTACAACCATATGCTGTCGGAGACGGAGGTGCAGGCCCTGGTTCCGGAGCCGGCAACGCTCGTCCTCCTCGGGCTGGGTGGCCTGATGTTGGCAAGGCGGCGACGCTAGAAGTCACAGCGGATCCCGCGCGAACGGGACAGGGCTCGCATCCCGCCGGGCGCCGGTCGGGCTCTCGCCCCAGGGGCGGGTTCATTGTCGCCGCCGCTACGCAGTTGATAGTCAAACAACCGAACGTGCGCAATTGACGCTCTTCTCAAACGGAGCAGGAGAAAGCAATGCGAAGGATCATGACGCTCTCGGCCGTGATCGTGCTGGCTGGGCCGGTGTTTTGGGAGTGTGAGATTGCCAGGGCAGGCGAGCTCGGCGCATGCTGCCTTGTTACGGGTGATTGTGCCCAACGACGAGCCGGATACGAACAGCCGGTGCAAGACGGTCATGAAGATTGCCCGCTCCACCGGGAACTCGTACTTGCGGCCGGTCAGCAACTATTCGATGACGTCCTTGACCCGCCGCTCGCGCCACAGCCGTTCGAATACCAAGGGCGGCCCGATCTTGACCGTTTCGACCGGCGGAAGGGCCCCGCGTTTGTGGGCATCCATCACCGCGACGTTCTGGGCGAATCGGCTGCAAGACGAGAGGAGGGCGTCGATGTGGTCTTCTTCTTGAAGCTGATCGACCCTGCCGAGAGTGGCAATGACCCGTCGGCGAACGCGTCCGTCGAGGCGTTCATTCTGGACTCCCTGGAGATACTCGTAGCGACCGGACTTTTTGGCTCTGACGAACATACGTGGGCTCCCATATCCATTACGAGAACATGGGCCGCGCATGGCCTGTCAAGCACAAAGCTACCGTTCCTCTGTGGATATTGGCACTACATCCCAGCGGCATGTGCTCAAAATCTCCTCTGAGGCGTTGGAAACGCGATTAGTTCAGAAGCAACTGTAGAAGATGGCTCAAGCACGCGTCGATCTGAAAGGGGAGCAAAGGACCGGCGAGCGGGCACACCTCACCGGGGCGCCGCTCGCGGATGCACTGCTCTACTCTTGCCAGGGGGAAACCGCGCGAAGTCAGGCGACCTCGGGCGGCGGGGGATTCAGGCTTTTGCCGTGGCTTCCGCCTCCGCCTCGCCCTCCTCCGGCTCGGGCTCGGGAGGCGGCGTGTGGATTATGTTTACGTTGGTGTAGTAGGCGTCTTCCACAATGCGCCTGGAGTCTGATTCCGCGCTTTCCTTGGTTTCGTAGCGGCCGAGGGTTACGACGACGCCATCGGAGGACTCCGCCTCGACACGATAGACTTTCTGTGGCTTTTCCTTGCCCTTGCTGCTGTTGTGAGCCATGGGTCTCCTTGCTGGGGGTCGGCGGCCTAGCTGCCCGGAGCATGGACTAGGAACGTCCACGCACTACCCCCGGCACGACTCGGCCAAACACTGTCAGCCTGCCCAAAAAAAGTCGCGTGGCACAGGCTAGAAGCCCGTGCCGGACCCTTTCGAACGATCGCCCAGCATATCATAGGTGGGCCGGCTTGGCAACCGACCTTCGGATCGCCCCCCCTCGTCGAGATCATCACCCTGGCAAGCAGACAATCATGTCGCATGATGGAGACGCGGCGCGATCCACGGGAGAGGGGCGGAAACACTGCCGTCCGGCACGAGGATCGCAGAGCGCGACCTTGGGTCGCATTCGGAATGTGGCACAGGCAGCTTGCCAATTCTGTCCGGGATTCCGCGGGGAGCATCGGCGTCTCGCCGGTGCGACCCGATGATTCGACACACACCCAA
>SDBT01009653.1_pt1 | contig 15637 bp, 7 predicted proteins | sample 2277101 | NCBI WGS metagenome assembly SDBT01 (sample SAMN10404973, study PRJNA504765) | marine sediment metagenome | isolation source: marine sediment core GS10_PC15, 103 cmbsf | place: Arctic Ocean: Southern Knipovich Ridge | collected 2010 | reverse complement strand
CATCAGAACTAGGTAAATCACGTTATTTACAACCAGTATGGTCACCAGATGGAACTAAGATTGCTACGACTTATTGGTCTAACGATGAAATGAAAATTCTAATATATAGTATATTTGGAAATATTCTTCATAGTTTTAATACAAAAGGACTTCCATGGCACCCAGCTTGGTCACCGGATGGATCAAGACTTACATACATAAATCAGAATGATCAAAAAAGTTGTAGTCTTGTAATTGTAAAAGTGGATGGTTCAGATAAGCGTAGTTTTGCTACAAAACAATGGCCACTTCATCCAATCTGGAGCCCTGATTCTCGCAAAATTGCCTTTATTGAAGCTGAGGGGAATAGATTTGGCTCGGTTAGGCTTTTTGATGTTGAAACTAATACTTTTTCTGAGGCATTTAAAGGAGTTAAGCCATATTGGGGGACTGTTTGGATTGGCGGTTTGTTGTGGAGTCCGGATGGACGATATATGATTTATACTGGATATGATGGAAAAAATCATGAACTATTTGCAATACCAATAAATAGTAAAGATTATTCTGTTTCGGGAATTCCAATTAAACTTACTAGATTAGAAGGAACAGGAATACCTTTTTGGCCTGCACTTACAAATGATGGAAAACAACTAAGTTATGGGATTAATGAGAAAAATAAAGATATATATGTAATGTCAATAGATAGTAGGACTGCTATTATCTCTGGAAAAGCCAAAGTTATTGCCAACGATCGACGATGGGATGGCCAACCGTGCTGGGTGCCAGATGGAAAAGGTATTATATTTGTTTCGAGAAGAGATGGCCAAGATGATATTTATAGTATTAATATTGAGAATGATGATATTAAGCGCTTAACCTTTTCAAAAACAATTGAAAGAAATCCTAAATACACACCTGATGGAAAAATGATTAGTTTTTCTGCAGATGGTTCCATTTGGGGTTTATCATTAGAAGGAGGGACAGTAAAAAAAATAACACCAGATTCCATTATTATTAGAGAAAAATATTTATGGGCATCAAATGGTACCAGTATTTTCGCTACAGTAGAAGATAGTATTCACCCTGAAATTAGTATTCTCATCCAAATCGACTTAAATGACTCATCTTTCAAAAGAATATTAAAAGAAAATACATCAGCACCAGATTTTTCTCTTTCACCTAATGGAAACTTTCTAGCAATCTCTGGAATATTGTTTGCAAATGAAAATGGTAAATATGAAAAAGAAAAAATTTGTGTGTTGAACTTGATGAATGGAGAATTAAAAGAAATTTCTACTGAGGATGGTAATCGCCCTTCTGGAAAAATGTCATGGACAAGTGATGGAAAATATATTCTGCACGACCGTTTGGATTCGGAAAAAAGAAGGATTTTTGAATTATTACCTGTAAATGGTGACCCACCCATAGAAGTGAAATTTGATAGAGGAAACCTGCAAGGTGATATATTCATTAATCAAATTGACCCGTTTGGGGACTGGGTACTTATTACAAAAGATACAGAAGAAATAGATATTTGGAGTTTGGGTGAAAATTAAATTTCATTCTGTAGATATGATATTTATGTTAATATCAGAGATTTTGAATATTGATCGGATAATTTTTCATTTCAAGCCTTAAATAATAATCTTATAAGAGATAAACAGTGATAGATAAAAATTTATTTCAAAAAGAGAAATTTTACAATCAACTTCCGAAAAGTGTTTTTTTTAAAGTTAAACCAAGATCGTTGCTGGTGCTTTGTGAAATTGGTAAACGTATGCTGGGTGAAACAGATATAAATAAACTGTTAACTTTTGCTATGGATATTGCAATAGAATTGTCTGAGGCCGAAAGAGGAATGATTATACTTTTTACCGATAGCGGTGATATATGGTTTGAAACCGCAAGAAATCTAGTAAAAAAAGATATTGAACATCCGGAGTTTGAGATCAGTCGGACGATTATTGAAACTGTTAATTCTCGTGCCGAAGGAGTTTTTATAAAAAATGCATTGAAAGATCCTCAATTTCAAAAAAGCAAAAGTGTATTGGATTTAAAATTATTATCAGTAATTTGTTTTCCGCTAATTCACCAGGAGAAAGTATTCGGGGTGGTATATATGGATAATCGTAGTGTTGGTAATGCTTATAAAGAAGAAACATATGATTTTATTGCAGCTTTTGGAGAATTTATTTCTTTGGCTGCATTCCATTCTTTAGAGAAAAAAAAATTATCAGACCAAGTTCAATCTCTTAAAATAAAGGTGCATGGAAAATATGTTTTCGAGTCGATTATCACTCAAGATCCTACGATGATCAAAATATTGCAGGAAGTTTCACAAATTGCAGATACGGATGCGACCGTCCTCATTCAGGGAGAAAGTGGGACAGGTAAAGAACTTATCGCCAAAGCGCTGCACTTTAACAGTGTAAGAAAAGAAAATCCATTTATTCCTATTAATTGTGCTGCTATTCCTGAAACCCTTTTGGAATCTGAGCTATTTGGTTATGTAAAAGGAGCTTTTACCGGAGCAGTTTCTGATAAAAAAGGAAAATTTGTAAAGGCGGATGGTGGGACTATATTTTTAGACGAAATCAGTGAAATGTCTTCTGGTTTACAGGCCAAGTTGCTTCGTATTCTGCAAAGCGGAGAGTATAGTCCGTTAGGTTCGTCGGATATTTTCCACTGTGATCTCAGAATCATCTCCGCAACTAATAAAAATCTGAAAAGATTAGTTGAGGAAAATATATTTCGTGATGATTTGTTCTATCGATTAAATATAATTGATATTTTGCTACCTCCTTTAAGAGATAGAGCAACGGATATTTCTATTTTAATCCAGCACTTTTTAAAAATACTCAGTAAAAAATATGGGAAAACCGAACTGAAGATAACAAAAGAAGCTGAAAAGCTGTTGTTGGAGTATAATTATCCGGGTAATGTCAGAGAGCTGGAAAATATCATACACCGTGCAGTTGTTTACTGTAAAGATAATTTACTTCGTCCAATTCATCTTCCCAAAAACACATTTAAAAAATACGATTTAAACAAAAAGTTGATCAACAAAAAAGATTTTAAATCAGAAAAGCAAAAGGTTATTGAAGCTTTTGAGCGTGAATATCTTAGAGAGTGTTTAAAAGACACAAAGGGGAATATCAGTAAATCTGCACAGATTGCCGGAATTCAGTACGTTAGTTTTTATAATAAGATAAAAAAATATGGCATAGAACCGTATAAATTTAAATAAAAATAAATAAAAATTATATAGATTATTATATAATTATATTCATTACTATATCTTTTACAAAATTCACTCCATTTTATCCAATAATATATAATTTTACTTAACTTCTAAATAACAGTCACTTAGAAGCAATATTTGGGGATTGTTACATTTCTGAAACATTTGGCCTGATATTTGTTATATGTTATTTATCATTAAAGGACTAAAATCCTTTTGGGTTGAAAAAAATGAATACTTATCAAGAATCAACAAAATATAAAGTTATTCTAATTGGCCCAACATTGAAAAAAGACTCTATTTTACACACTCAACTTAAAAGAGAAGTTAAGTTGTATTTATATGAAAATATTGAATTCTTTTGGCAGAGTCATGGAAAGAATGCTGCTGATTTGGCACTAATAGAGATCAACTCAAAAAAGATTCAACTTAAAAGTATTATGAAATTTCATAATAAATTTCCTGAGATACCTATTATTGCAATTGGATCAGGAAAACCAAAAGATTATCTCATCCAAGCTTTTAAATTTGGAGTTAAGGATTTTTTTAAGGTGCCTTATCCGGTCAATTTATTAGCTGAAAGAGTGAAATTTTTTGCACATTCTTAAGGATAATATTCAGTAGATCAACTAATTTTAATTACAATAAAATTAATGAAAATAATTTAATGGAGAATTAGATTGGGGAAAAGATCTATTTTTATTGCTACAATCATTGTTTTTATTTTGGTTTGTTTACACCTTCAAACGGCACAATGCCAGTTTAATGCTTTTAATGAACTTTATAGTAACTATCAGCAAAGTTTTGTGAATATTAAAGCTGATCCGAAAGCATTGGGTCTTGGAGGGGCTTATCTTGCTGCCGGAAATGATATTAGCAGTTTGTTCTGGAATCCGGCCATTCTTCCTCATCTTGAATCTTTCCAGTCTTCTTTGTTCTATGGTAAACATCAAGAGAACATTCGTTGGTGGGCTGGAAGCGCCGGGTGGAAGAATTTTGGTGTTGGATTAATTGGAATGACAGATAGCAATTTACCCTCACTAAGTTTGGGCCAATCGATTAATCTGAAAAAACCAATAAATTGGGGTGGAATTGGAAGATTCGCAGGAGGATTTAACATATTGAATCTGTTCAGTTTGGGTGTGAGTATTAAACCTACTTACTTTGAATGGCAGGAAGTTCCCACCCAACAAAATACAATTAAAGAGAGGATTTTTGGTTATAGTAGTGATATTGGTATATTTAAAAAAATCAAAAATTTTATAGGGATAGGTATCGTAGCTCAAGATCTATCTAATAGCATGAAATATGAAAAATTAGTGAAAGATTCGACGGAATCAGAATGGATGGCAACCAATTATAAAGAGATAGATGGCGAGGTTTTTGGTCTGCCAGTACGTTTTAGAACTGGTGCAGCACTCTATCTTGGTAATCGTATGAATCTTTCACTGGAAGTAGATGACCTGACAGACACTCCCATTTTCCATTTCGGGGGGCTTTTAAATTTACCGGAAACTGGACCTTTTCGAATTGGTTTATGGGGAGGTGCTTATGGAACCAAAGACCAAATAACAAATTCTAAATCTATAAGCTGGTCTTTCGGCCTTGGTTTCACTTTTTGGAATCAGGAAATAAATTACTCTTATATTGAAAGTGAAAAAGCTAAAGGGATGCACACATTTGGCATATTGGTAAAATTGGGGAAAGTTGCTCGAATTCCGAAAGTTTCCATACCTCCAGTGATTAAGAGAGAAAATCCTCTTCATGAAAATATAAAATCGCTGTTATATCAAACACAGATTTCTAAACTTTCGGAAAAGACTAATGCATGGCAGGCCCTAAATACGATTGGCACGGATGATTCTGCCAAATTAAAATTCAATTCTGTACTGCTTATTATTTTGGAACAAGATACTCAATTCAATACATGGGCGATTATAAATAAACCGAACCTCCCACAATGGATAAATATACCCTCTCCTGACGAGCCTGAAGTGACAGAAGCAGCAACGAAAATACCTGGTGCAGATATAGCAGTCTATAATGTTTCTGTTTCTCCAGAAAATCCTAGAGAAAACCAATTACTCGAAATTAGCTTTACATTAGCTAAGATGGGTGATACACCAATAAATCCAGAAAATGTCTATATTCAATTTGATTTAGCTCCTTATAGATCAACTCCGCAAGATACAATTTTTAAGGGAGTGAGTTGTGTTTTAACTAAAGAAGAGTGCCAAATAGCACTAAACAAAAATGATATACTGAGTGCATTGTCTTTAGGAGGAGAAGCTACAATTACCCTATCCCCACCTTTTGAGTTTGCTAATGCTGCTGGATTGTTAAGCAATCAATCTCCATATCAATTTGGATTTAGAGGCATGCTGCGTGCTGATACCTATAAAGCACGTGTTGCTGTAGCTATTTTCGATGATGTAACCTTTCAAAAAGTGATGGAGATACCAAAGCGTTGGTATAATATGAATTTCATAAAAGATGAGAGTCTTGAATTTGAGGTTGAAAATAATTTTGGTGTATCTGAAAAATTTGTGGTGAAGACTATTTTGTAGATAGGAGATTATATATGAATAACCATCAGTATTATCTAAATAATATTTTTTCAATTAAAACTAAATTTATAGTTCTATGCGGGAATTGATCATTTGTGTCATATTATAAGGTAATGAATGGGCGGACTATGATGGTAATACTCAGAGTTATTACTTGAAGAATGACATTGAGCCAAAATTTAAAGTTCTAATAGAATCCTTAGATAACCGTAATGTATTGGATAAAACTGTTTTTATTTTCATGTCGGACCATGGTCATATTTCTATTAAACATGATGAGGCATATTGTATTAACGATAAAAAAATGAATCAAATTATTAAACCTACTTTTACAAATCCGTATTTCTACGGAGCCAAGAACTTCGATTGTTTCGCTGGTTTAAATGGTGGAATGGCACAGATATATTTTAAATATAGCGATGACTGGAAGCGACCAGATGAATATGAAACAATAGGTGAATGCAATAGTGCAAAACAAAGACTATTTGCAATATTAGAAAGTATTGACGAGAGTAGGATGAGCGAAGATGGTGAACTGGAAAATGCAGTGTCCTTTGTTTTGGTTAGAGATTACTGGAACCCAAATCCAAATGATGGGGAAGAAAGAAATGCGCCATATCGGGTCTATAATGGGGAAATGGATGAAAACGGATTACCTATCCTTAAAAGTCTTGAAAGTTTAGTTGATGATGAGTTATGGAACGAGTACGTGCAACCAATTGAGCGAGTTCGAAAATTTCATCATGAGAACAGATCTGGTGATATCGTACTGATTGCCAACACCAAGGATGGTTACTACTTTGATCATTTGCTTCAATATAGTACTCATGGCAGCTTATTGCCAAATGATTCATGGTTACCTTTTGTTATTGCCGGAATACCTATAGTAGAAGATTCAAGGATTAATCGAATTAATATTGATAACCCAGAAGGCATTTCTTTGGTAGATATTGCACCAACTATTTTCAAAATCCTTGGTTTAACCGTACCAATTCATTTTGATGGTTTGCCAAGGCTTGAAGTAAATATAAATTAATCATCAAATTTACAGGAGTGTTGCTTTTATGATAGCATTTATAAAATTATATACTAATGTTCTGAGAAGGTTGTCTTTATTTGTAGCATTACTTTTAATACCATGGCAGCAGACGTTTGGGAATGAGGTTATTTCAGAGGAATTTCGAAAACTATCATGGTATTTCCCAATTTTCCCAAACCACATTATGTCATATCCATTAAACGGGCCAAATCCATTGGATTTATCTGTTATCGATTTTAATGATGGTGAATCAGGTTTAAGGATGGTTCTGGAATGTGAAGATGAGATTAGCTTGTTTGTGCCAGGATTGAATGACTTTAGATTCAAAATTATAGGCACGTCGTATGAAGGGTATGTTCCTAAAATAGTTGTTTTGAACATAAACTCTTCAGGATTGGTAGAACATCCAATCAATATCGAAAATGCTATTATAACGCTTCAAATACCAAGGAATGTTCTAACACCGGTAGATACTGAAATAGGATATGTTGATATATTGCTCGAGACTATTTTGGCTGATGTGGAAGGAAATCTAATTTTAGAAATCGATTTGCCGGACTGTAAAATAGCTGGCACGGAGATCCAATTGACAGCCGCTACCAATGTCATTTTGGACCTCTCAGCAGCAGAAAATCCGTGGATAATTAACAGTGACATAGCCGAAAAGCTGAAGGATGCGGTTCCGGACATAGCTGAAGAATGTAAATGTTTGGTTGTTGGTTCGGCAACCATCACTTTGCCAAAAGAAATGTTGCATACTGACAACGACTTAACCATCCACACTTCGGATATGGCTATCGGTAGTGGTGGATTAACCGGTTCCTTTGGTCTCTCGTCAGATGCAGCTCAGCTAGCCCTTATCACGGAAATAAATGGATTTACTGTTGACATAGACACTGTGGGAATTTCCTTCGTTCGAGGAGCAATGACAGAGTGCCAAATAGGAGGCACAATCACACTGCCTTTCTTCGATCAACCAATTGAGATGAGCGCTATGGTAGGCTCAGAAGGTCAATTTATGATCCATGCGGCTTCAGATACGGGTGCGGTGATAGTAGATAACTTTCTCACGATAATTGCAAAAAGCGTCACATTCGGACGAGATGACGCTGGAAAAAACTTTGTAGACGTCGACGGAACTATATCCTGTGAACAACTGGGTATTGACACTTTTGATTTTTCTGGCTTTCAGCTTTTTTCGGATGGGAGCTTCAGCATTCCCGGTGGATGGATAAATTTACCAAAATTTAGTTCATTTTCATTAAAAGGATTTCCATTTCCATTTACATTAAAAAAGTTCAATTTTGGTAAAGGAGGAGATTGGAATTGGTTGGGTTTAGGAGGGAATTTTCAATTTCCTGATATTTTACCAATTGGTATTGATATCCATGCGATAAAAATAAAGTGGCCGGATTGGAAAGATATAAGTAAGCTCGATTTTGGGGATTTTAAAATAGATATCCCAGAAATTGGTATTAACCTAACTCTACAAAATATCTTAGAAGTGGAAGGATATATAGCTAAATCAGATACAGCTTTTGTAGGGGAAGGAACGGTTAAAATATTGCCATTAAAATTAGAATTGGAAGGGACTTTTATTGCTGGCCGATCTGGAAAATTAAAATATTTTTATATCAATATAGGAACTCAATTTCCATCAGGTATACCATTGGGTGCGACGAACATGGCTATTTATGGTGTCAATGGCGGCTATGGAAAAAATTACATTCCTTCTATTACTGAAGATGCACCAAGGACTGTGAAATGGCATGCTGAAGAAGGTCAAACATTTCAAGCAGGAACCACTTTTGGAACTGCCAGTGACAACGGTTATACTTTAAACTCTGACTTGACATTTACAATATCAATCCCAGGTCCAGTTATAATGTTGCAGGGCGACGCCTGGATTCTCCAGGATCGTTTTGAAAGAGAAGATCCTAATGCTCAGGCTATTATTTGCTGGGATAATAATAAAAAAAGTTTTCTTATTTCATTAACTGGTAATTATGAAATAGATAATACAATCGAAGTTGCAGGAAATTTTGAGCTTTTGTTTAGCCCCGAAAACTGGCATGTTTACCTGGGTCAGAAACCCTACGATAAACGTATTAGAGCTGAGGTTTTAGACTTTTTAAAGGCAAATGGTTATTTCATGGTGGGTAATGATATTCCACTAACAAGTTCACCACCACGAACCGGTGAAGGTGTTGCCATGGGAGCATATAATGAATTGAATGTAGACCTATGGATAGCCCATTTAAGATCGGTTATGGCCGGCGATCTGGAATGGACCTGGCGCCCAAAACATCTATATGCTATGGTTATGATGGAAGGGGAACTTGGCATCAGAGTGTGCGGAATTGGTTTCAATTTAGTTGTAGGAGCAGGCCTGGAAGGATGTTATCCTGAACCAAAATACTTGCTAGGTGATTTCTTTATACGAATTGGCTTTCCAGATCCCATGGACGATTTTACAGCCAGATTTGAATTAAAATTTGGGGGAGGTAATGAAAGTATTATACCCCAAATTCCATTTGAGCATCCTGTTGAATCTGTGTTAATATTTAATCCAAAAACTGAAGAAATTGACACTTTATGGTCGAGCACTACCGGACCTAAGTATATTAGAAATGTCCCGCTTGATGCACAGTTCTTTGTAAATTTTATACGGCCAATTTACGGTCAGTCATCGCTAGCTTCTAGTGAGTCAGCTAAAGATGTTAGATCAGATTTCAACACAACCAGAGTAGATACTTTTTTAGCGCCAAAAGAAAATCATCATCAGTTTGCATTGTATCGTTTTATTGATATATATCTACAGGAGGGGAAATTTGAAAATATTGATGAGCCGGTTAAAGAAATAGAAGTAGTAGAAATGAATATCAACAGGGCGACATCGTATATTAACTTAAAAGAAGAAAACCTGGATGATTATCCTTTTATTAAAAATAAACATAATATTATCATAAATCAAATTAAAGGTGTACAATTAAAGCCTGATAACCGGCCTCAATCTAAAAATAAAATATATTATCAAATACCTGAGCCATTTGATGATGATAATGTTACTTCCTCAACTATTAATGAAAACTATACAATAGACGACTTTCAGGATAAAATAAATATTGATAAGATCTCAAGTGAAGTTTTGCCAGATTTTAGATTTAAAAAAAGTATTATTTCACATGTTCCAAAAACAACATTTAAAGGCGATACAATTCAACATCAAGGCGGTTGGGGTGTTTTTGGTGGACTGAATGAAAAAGGTATTTGGGAAAATGAACGACGCCGTCGCATTTATTCTATGCATCATGTTAAGTGGCCTTCAAATACTTTGATTTTAAATGACAATAACAGACCGGACAAACCAATAGAAAACAGTTGGCAACCGCAACAACCACTGGATCCGGATACTCTTTATCAATTGGTCTTAATGTCGGTAACAATAGTTGATAATCAAAGTCAATCAGAAGCTATAGAATTAAATAAAAAGTTAATTTTTTCCACTGGTGGTCCGCCATCCAGTCTGTTGCCCTATATAGCATGGACAAGCCCTCAAGATGAGGCACGACCTGTCTACCGAACTTACGATATCAACATCGTATTTAATGAACCCTATATATTTGAGATGTATCCAGAATTAACTGTAAAAGTTACTGATCAAAATGATATAAAACCGGAATTATTTAAGGTAGATCAAATAGAAGCCAGTAATGATAAAATAACTGCCATAGAAAATTTGGGGAAGAATGGGGACATGATTCAATGCATATTAGGTAAGAAGATTCATTTTACAAAAATAACAAACATGATGCGTAAAGAAAAAGTAAAGCTAGCTCCCAACACAAAATATTTTTTCCAATTATTAAAAGCACAAGATGAGGATACACTTAACTCATTCTCATTTATTACGTCTAAATATGCCAATTTTAAAGAAATGTTTGAGGATGTTGAATTGAATAAAAGTGAATTAGAAACACCTGACGGTGGAATTACTGAGCAGTTAAAGCTGAGAACCACTGAACCGATTGATTGGAGAAGAGTGGATATATATCTGAGAGTAAAAATGGGGTATGAGACAATTAAGTTAAATCTTACTAATAAGCGAGTTACAGGAGCTGAGGAGACAGACCATATTTTCTATATGCCTGCATATCCTTTAGACGCAGATAATTATGAACTATTGCTTGAGTATTCTGGATTAGGAAATGATATTCGACTAATTGTGCAAAAAATGAGAGAAGGAGAAAATGTAGAAAAAAATTCTCGTAAAATAATTGAGTTAATAGAAAAGACATATCCAAGCATGTCAGACGAAGATAGAGGCATATTCCTAAACTCTTTGAACGATATCACAACATCTGACGATTTTGAAGATAAAATGAGGGAATTACACGAGAATTTAGCACTCAGGGATGGAAAAACGTTAGAAGTTGTCAAGGAAGATATTGCACAACTAATCGATAAGTACCAGGAATATTTGGAACCTCAAACAATCGATGGAAATATTGTAGAAGAAGTTGTCGTTACAGATATTTCTTACTTATGGAATGGGCATTAATTCTTTTAAATTTGCCAGATCGGAGAAACAATGAAAAATTTTGAGAAACAAACATATTTTATTAAAATAATATCGCTTACCTATATTAGTTTTCTTTTTTTTGGATGGTTCCAAAGTGGTGCTATAGCTGCTCCCCAAGCTACAGGTGTAATCGCCCTGGCAAAACCCGACACTGTTTGGCTAAGATGGACTCTTCCTGTGGATACTGCCTATTATAAATTTCCACAAAAAGGATTTACTGTTTTAAGAAGTGAAAAAAATCTAAATGGAGATTGGTCATCCTGGGAATTAAAAAGAACAATTTACTTATCAAAACAAAAAAATGAACTGAAAAGACTGGTTAGAGAAGAATTTGAAAATCTATCTGTTACCGAAAATATGACTGATACCTTGTGGTGTTTAATTGATGCTTATATTAATAATAAAGCAATTGAGTGTAGTGGCAACGGATTGAAATTTGATAATACATTAGATATATTGCTAATGCTTTCTCTTGATAGACGAATTGCTAAAATATTAGGGTTATTCTGGGAAGACTTAGATGTTGAGAGAACAAAATATTATCAATATAAGGTTATAGGTAATTATAGCAAAAAAGTAAAGCAAGAGTATACTACAGGTGATGGAATTACAGTTCAATTTGATGCTGAAGTGAGTTATCAATATATATATGAACCCTGTGAACCTGTACAGCCATTTAAGGAAATCCCTCTTGTTCGAATGAACAGAATTCCCTACCCAAGGCTTTACACTCGTGATGTAAATATTTCCGGAATTTCTCGATCAAATATCTATGGTCTACTAGAACCAGTAAGTTTATCTGCAAGCCAACCCGCAGTAGCACTTTGGTGGAGGGTAGACTTTCCCCATTACACCAATGAATTACCATTCATTATGTATAATATCTACCGAAAAAATGTTAAAAACAATGATGATTGGTTTGGGCCCATCAATGCATATCCAGTAGTGATTCCTACAGTACCAACTGGGACTCAAAAAACCTCTATAACTACAGAAAACACACGTGAATCCCAGTTATTAAATATCGGTAATTGGTTTGTGCCTGATTTTTATCACTTAGATAGACCTAAGGACGACAAAGGAAATATTGTTTACGGAAAATATGATTATGCTATTACAGGAATAGATATATTTGGACGGGAGAGCGAAAAGTCTGGAAAAGAAATGATTGATTTTATCGATTTCATTCCTCCACCACCACCGGAAAAAATAACAGCAGTAGTTGACCTTTTATTACCAAATTCTGAAGCAAAGATTGACATCAGTTGGAAGTGGGGTAAAAAGGTTTGTGAACAAGCTCCGGATGCTAGGACCTTTTTAGTATTTAGGAAGACAGGATCGCCGGATTTATCAAGAAATTTGCCAATATATGAAGATAATGACTGGGAAATGATAAAATATTTTGATCTCATGCCAAATGACAGCTTGTATTTTTTGGCTGATACCGTTGGTATCGGCGAAGGTGATTCTCTTGTTTATTATTTCTATAGAGTAGTTACCGGAGATAACTGGAATCCATCTAATTTAAGCAAACCTTCGGCTTATGTTTTTGGTTATGCTGTTGATAATGAACCTCCCGATTCCTGGCAACCCATATATGATCCGGATCGTACTCGTAGCCCTGACTGGAAAGGTATGGCCCATGTTTATCTTTATTGGGAAAAGCCTGAAGAGGATTTAACTGAAGATAAAAGTCTGGATGGCTTCAACCTTTACCGGGCCATTGATGTGGATTTACTGGACAGTGAAGGAAATATCGATTACCAGAATAGTGAAGGAGATACGGCTTATCAGCTAATTAATAGAAGAATAATAAAAGAAAATTTCTTCATTGATCAAATAGAGGCAATAGCATCGAATAAGTTTTTTTATAAGATTAAAGCAGTAGATAAAGCAGGAAATCTTGGAGATTTTTCAGCTCCAAGTTATCCTGTTGTCCTTCCTGACGTAACACCACCTTCCGCCCCTATTATTACCAAAGCAGTGGGCGGTGATGGATTTATTAAGATTAAATGGACACCATGTTTGGACGATAGTATAAAGGGTTATATTGCTTTCAAAGCAATATCAATAGATAATGCGGAAATGGAAGTATATGTGGACACTATTAGTGTCGCTGCTATCATGGGTACAGTGTGTGACTCTCTTTTAGATTTGGATGTTGTTCCAAATACTCCCTATTATTATCGAATTGTTGCTGTAGACACGGCATACAATCGGTCTGCCCCCTCTTTACCTGTTGGATCAAGAAGTTATGACGCAACCTCACCAAATCCACCTGAAATAATAGATGCTGTCTGGAATACTGAAGATGAACATATCGAATTATATATAAACCTCCCGGAAGATGGATTACGTTTGGCAATTTGGCGAAAAACAGGTGACTCCGGATCCTGGTTCATGATTTCGCCACTTTCTGAAACAATTATAACTAGTAACACAACCTATACCGATGGCACAAATGTTGATCCTTCATTTACGTATTTTTACAAAGCTCAAGTATATGATCTTGGAGGAAATAAAAGTGAATTTTCTATTCCTCCAATGGAAATAGGACCACCGGAATAAACCATTTTTGCTATTTAGGATTAATGGAGGCTTACAAAATGATGATTAAGAATTTATTTTTAATTCGATTCTTTACTAATTCTTTATTTATAATCCTATTAATTTGTTTAATTACTAGAAACACACAAGCACTAGAAGTAACAAATGTAACAGCATCATTTATCGACGAGGATGAAAAATATTTCTATATTTTTGTTGTCGTAACAACCGATGATTATGTGCCACCACCATCATGGCACGTTGTGGTACAATTTTGGCCTATAGCTGGTGGTAAAAGCCCCGAATTAAACATTGGCAATGGCTCTTATGATAATTACTATGAAGCTACCATTTCCATCGAGAAGCAATTAATTACAAACCCTCCTCTTTATGTGCAAGCCGGAATCAATCATCCTGGTGAGACTTATTGGACAGCAAAATCAGATTTATTTCTCCCCAAAGATGAAGATGATGATCCATTTTCTGATAATGATCCATATTCTGATGATGACCCATATGACGGAGATGACAATAACGGAAACGATAATCCTTCTGAAGATTCTCCGATCGATATAGGAGAATGTTCCAGCAAAAGAAAAAGTGAACTAACCATGGGATCTGATTCCAATTGGTATTATGATCCCGAAATCCATGGTCCGATAGGTGAAATTTCGGGATCAGGTTCAGTAGAAAAGATGGAACCGATAGATATCGAAGATTTTTTACATTCTATGGGAAATGAAGGATATCCAGTTTTAAGTATTGATCAAAAAACTTTTAGCATAATTGCTGAAGATACTCCATTATGGTTTAAGACAGGTATTGGTCTTGATATAAAAGTTAGTTTGACCTATCGCGGCCGAAGCAGAGAATTATCAATAATAGGTGGCACACAAAATACAAAATACTACCCTTTTGGTACCAAATGGTTCTTTTCGTTTGGCAGCTTTTATCAGGAAGAATTAGATGGAGAAAGAGTCAGAATATTGATGTCTAATGGAAATTACCTTGTTTTTAAGTACGATAGTATAAAAGATGAATATATTCCACCTATTGGTAGTTATGCCAAGTTTGAGAGAATTAACTCTGAATATATTTTATCTTTAAAAACTTCAAGATTACTATTTCATTTCAATGATCCGATTAGTAAAAAACTGACATCTATTGAGGATCAAAATGATAATCAAATAATAATACATTATGATACAGACTACAATATAGATTATATAACAGATGCGAATAATAGAAGGGTAGAATTTTCACTAGATCCAACAACTCATCTGATTACAGAAATCAAGGATCCAATAGGACGCACTGCACAATTTCAATATGATCCTGATGGTTTTCTAAAACAAATTACTGATATGGGTGGTTACACTTCATTAATCAAATATGAATCGGTCCCCGTTGGAGCAAGATTTTGGGCAGGAAGTAGCAATGAGACGCGAATAACATCAATTACAACACCATTTGGTGAGACATTATTAGATTATGAAGTGCCTGCTACCAGTTTTGAGATGGGAGCTATTCTTTCCAGGATAAGCGTTACAAATTCATTAGTGTAGCTGCTAACTTTATTTGAGCAATATTTTATCACATAATTTAGTCAACTAATCACTGAGCCTCCAATTTTATCAAAATTTTTTCCAATGTCGGCATATCTACAATGTTTTTATTTTGTT
>SDBT01009652.1_pt1 | contig 15637 bp, 8 predicted proteins | sample 2277101 | NCBI WGS metagenome assembly SDBT01 (sample SAMN10404973, study PRJNA504765) | marine sediment metagenome | isolation source: marine sediment core GS10_PC15, 103 cmbsf | place: Arctic Ocean: Southern Knipovich Ridge | collected 2010 | reverse complement strand
AAGGATACCTGGCTTCAATATGCAGTGGCTCTACCTGTTCGATAAAATCTTTTTGCACTTCTTCAAATTCACTATAAAAATCACCCTTTTGGGCAAGATAAGACAAACTGTGTGAATATGGTGCTGTATCATCCTTCAGATGAGTAAAATATGCTTTGAAAATCTTTTCAATTGTCTGATGACACATGAATCCCACATAAAGAAAACGTTTACTCGTTTGCATTGCCTCTGCGGTTTCAAGGTCGTAATCCGATAATTCAACCCAGTATTTTACTTTATTGTTCATTATAGGTTACTATTCAAAAATACAAAAAAACCGGTTCTATTTCTTGAAAAATTACGGGAACAGGTATAAATACCGCTGTCCTACACGGGTTTCTCATGATTCTTATCCCTGAAATCAGATCTGACATGAAGATCAGTCTGTGGAAATGGAATTTCTATCCCAGCCTTCTTTAACTGTGTGTTTACACCAACATTCAACTCGCTTTCAACCGATAGCCTGTAATCTATTTCGGTCCAGGCAAGCAACCTGAAATCAAGAGAGCTGTCACCAAAACCAAGAAAATAGGCACTGGGTGGTGGAAACTTTCGAACCTTTTCATGTTCTGTTGCAACTTCCTTCAATAACTCTATTACAACCTCAGGATCTGTACCATAAGCAACGCCTACCCTGATATCCATGCGTCTGAAAGAATCCGACAGGGTCCAGTTTATCATTTGGTTGGAAACCAGATTACCATTGGGTACGATTACCTCAGAACCATCGAAAGTCTTTATGGTACTCGCCCTCAAGCCAATCGACAACACAACACCCATCAAATCAGCAATCTGAATGGTATCACCAACTTTAATAGGTCTCTCAAAGGCCAGAATAAGTCCGGATACCATGTTATTGAAAATATTTTGCAACCCAAAACCGATACCAACTGAGAAAGCCCCGATAATAATTGAGAGGTTGGTCAGTTCCATTCCGGCAGCCGCAGCAGCCAGGAAAAATCCCCCCGTAATCAGCCCAATCCTCAACAGCATGATGATGGTACTGGGCATTCCCTTGGAGGTTGAAACCCGTGCAAATACATCTTTCTCAAGAATCTTGCTTACAATCCTGGAAATGAAAACTGAAAGCCATATAACAAAAATGAAAATGAGAATGCTCCATGGCGTAATATCCACAGCACCCACTTTCCACCCCTCTGTGAGCACTTCCCTTCCCCATTCAAATAATGACTCCTTGATACGGAAAATCTTCATAGCAGTTGTAATAAAGAAAAGCCAGAGAAAAAAGCTGATCAGTCGAACTGTCTTCTTATGAATAATCTGAAACTCCTCCCTGATCACATTCGCCCGCTGAAAACTATTGCTTGCAAGTAAAAGAAATACCAGGGTATCGGCAACCTTTGTGGTGACCTGAATAGCAATGGCCAGAATTACAATCTGTAATGGAACCAGCGTAAAGAACTCGGCCATTCTGAATGCTCCCAATAAATTCCCTGCAATGGCTGAAAATAACATTACGGTAAAGCCAGCCAGTATTGTGAGTAAAAAATTATATGTCAACTTGCTTTTAAACCGGCTGTAAACCGGCTTCTTAAGAATCATCCATAAGAATAAAGCAAAACCGGAAATGGAAAAGAACAGCAGGACTATTCTCAGGATAATGCTTGGGTAATATGTAAGCTGATAGAAAAACGTTAAGATGTTTATAATCACCAGCAATGGCAACCATGGTTTTACCAGGTTTCCAAATAATCTAATCAGAAGAACAAGCATCGGGATAAAAAGGAATACCAGGTTAATCGCCCTGAAAACCGGTGGAAGATCAGGAAAGATAAACCTGATTAGCAATGAAGTGATAAAAAGTACTGAAAGTGCTGGTGAATAAACTAGTGTCAGGTTGATGTCAGAAAGTTCGAACTTCTCAACTGAAATCAACCTCCCAAAGTGCTTCTTATACCAAAACGAAAAGATAAGCAGCACAATGGACAAGAAAGTAACAAACATGAGCGGAACTGAGAAATTCGATTTGAATACCTTCAGATCCGTTTGAACTGATTTTTTGATCTGGCTTTTGTGTCTTTTGACCAGGGTTGAGTCTTTCAGGTTTCGCAAATCCTCAAAAAAACCAGGCATGTTCTGACTGAACAAGCTCGCCCCCAGCAAGAGCCTTTGGTCCCTGATCCTGTTCTGCAACAACTCCAATTCATTCTTTTTATCTGAAAGCTTGTTCTGTTGCACAAGTATAGTCTCAAAATCTGTCCGCAATATAGTTTTTACAGAATCAATGTCATGAACTATCCTGTTCATCCTGTTTTGCAGGGCGGCCGGTATCTCATTCTCCGTTGATTGCTCCAGGGTAAGCTTCCACCTTTTACCTGTATATACAAGCTCTGCTACTGCCTCCTCGGATCCTTTTGATCGCCTGACTAAACTTTGTTCAAGCTGAGATAACTGTTCAATATAAATGTCGGCCATGCTGCTGGTATTTTCAAGTTCCCTGATATTGAAACCTTCAAATGACATTAACAGACTGTCACCCAGGAAAGGGTCAATTTCTGAAATCAACGTGTCTATCTGATTGGAAAAATCATTGATCTCTTCTTCTGTCAGGCGCAGATTTCCCGATTCATTGATCAGGGTAAATGATTCGTTGGATGCTGCTGTTATGTTGGATACAAGAATGGGAAGGATCTGTACGATAGCGGTATCAGGTGGTGGCTGATTCTCCTGTTTTGCCGGTGTTAATACTCCCTGGCCGGATACGGAGATTGAAAAAGAGAGGATAATAAGTATAGAGGGGATCGGGCAGATACATTTAAATTTCATCTCATTAGCAAATTAGTCGGTCAAATCTACAAAAAAACCGCAAAGAACACATATATAAGTGCTCCCTGCGGTTTACCCGATGTGCTGGATTCTATTCAGTTACGGTAACTTCTCCTTCGTCCTTCTTATCATCTGCCTTACCATTCATCTTCTCCTCAAATTTCCTCCTCCATTTATCTTTATTTTTCCACGGATGGTCGTGAGATTGACCAGATTGACATGTCTGATGTCCTTTGCCGATTCCGGAGAAAAGGATCTTTGACAACAATAACAAACCAAGGGTCTGCCAGTAGGTAACTACCGGTCCGTTGAAAAGTTCCGGAACCAACCCGTTCCAGAGCCACATGACCACAAATGTAAAGGTTACTATTCCCAGCAATCCAAGGACTGCAAATTTCCCAAAATAAAAAAATCTTCTTGTTTTCATATCCATTCTGTTTTTACTTGTTTATATAATTCACCTAATTGTTCTCTGAGGTATGTCACCGCATACCTTTTGCGCGACAAGAGTGTATTGATCCCTTCACCGGTGATTTCGGAGATCTCCTTAAAGCTCAGGTCCTCAAATTCGTTCATGATAAATACGTCGCGCTGCATTTCCGGAAGCCGGTCCAGGCAATCTTCAATGGTTTCCCAGATCACCGACCGCATGTATTCATCCTCAGGACTCCGTGTAAGGGCAGGCAGGATATCCTCCAGCATCACGGGTCCATCTTCCGGATCCTGTTGTGCAATTACCTTATCCGAAAAAAGATCCGGCTTGCTTTTCCTGTGGTGATCGGTAATGCGGTTACGGGCCACGGTAAAAAGCCAGGAGGTGATCCTGTTCAGGGAGCGGATATCGTCGAAGCCAGTAGTTAACTGGTAGAGCACATCCTGCAGGATATCCCGGGCATCTTCTTCATCCCCCACCCTTTTCCGGATGAAATTGAACAGCTTGCCCTGCTCCTTCTTTACAACTTCATCCAGGTATAATCTTTCTTCTGCGGTCATCGTAAATTGATATTCATCCTTTAGTATTGTAGACGATCTGGTGAAGAAAATATTTTAAATGATCTATTGGGTTCAACGATCCGGAGGCAAGAAATTCTCCTGATCCAATGCATACATCACTCCCCTCAGGAGAAAATTATTACTGAAACTCAGTACATACTTTCTGCCACCTTCCATAGCAGGAACCAGCAGATTCATATCCCGTAAGCGTTTGATTTGCCTGGATATTTCCTGTGGTAGTTTATTCTTAAAAATAGTTCTGAAATCACCAGCCTGCACTTCTTGCTTTTCAACAGCAATTTTTAATATTCTGGCATCCAGATCTGTAATTGACTTCATTCTCACAGAATAATCAATAGCAGGTATCAGGATTTTTGTCTTTAGAAAAGAATGATCCGCCAGACGATCGATCTTTTCAATCTCCAGTTTCAACCCACTCAACACATAATGGCACCATTCAAGAATCCCCTCCTTCATTCCTGTATCTGCTTGTGAAAGGTACTTATAGTATCGATTACGATCTGAACAAAAGACAGCTGTCGGATTAATAATCCGGTTAAAATTCACCCGGAAACCCTGTTTAATCAGCATAGCATAGGTCAACATTCTGACACTCCTTCCATTGCCATTTGTAAAGGGGTGGATCCAGACAAAGCGGTGGTGTGCAATGGCCGATTTTAAAAGGTCATACTTTGAAGAATGATCTTCCTGAATAAAATCATACAGATTGTTCAATAAATGATCCACTTCCCAGGGCGGAGGAGGAAGATGATCCGACCTCCCAATACCAATTTCTTCCTGCCGGTAATTTCCTGGTCTTATGTCACCTTCGCCATTGGGAGGCAAAGGTAAGCCTTCAACAATACGCTTATGGATCTCGCAAATAAATGCCTTATCTATCGGGGTGGATTCAACAACATCTTCAATGAAACCCATGGTATTCTCCATGTTTCGAATTTCCTGAATATCAGGCGACAGATGGCTGTCCTCTTCAAGCTTTGTTTCAACAATCTCCACGATGGTTGTATTGTTGCCTTCAATTCTAGCCGATCCAATGCTCTCAATGGTGTGGAATATGTGCTTTAACTGTAGAAAAATGGCAGAATGAGAGGAGATTTGAATTTCTTTCTTCCTCAAATGGTCCAATTCAATCACCAGATCTGTTAACGGTGAGTCAAAATCAGGGAAGACTAATTCCAGAGGATATGGTTTATACTGTGGTATCGGCATTTAACAAAATGCTTTATCATTAATTAACACAGTACTACTATTACATTTAACAAAATACTTTTTATATCTCTATTTTATAATAGATTACAATATTATTGAAATTATTTATACTTAACAAATAGTTCTGACAATATTTAACGAAACCCAAACATTACATTTAACAATACCTATTGCCTCACCCTCACAGGATACGGTGGCCGGACCGGTTCTTTGGGAGGATTCTTTTTCAGCTCATCAAGGGCTACCTCAATGGCTTTCTCCAGCTGCGGATCGTGCCCTTTGATCACTTCGGCGGGAGTTTGTTCCACCTCGATGTCCGGTGGCACACCCACGTTCTCCACGATAAATCCATCTTCGGTCCAGATGGCCACATTGGGAGCAGTAATATAACCACCATCAAGCAGTTCTGGGAAACCGAGAGTACCCACCAGGCCGCCCCAGGTGCGCTTGCCGACCAGTGTTCCCATGCCGAGCTTGCGGAACATCCATGGCAGCATATCACCACCCGAGCCCGCCGTTTCATCGATGATCATCACCCTGGGTCCCTGGATGGACGCACTGGGAGACTTGAAATCATTGGTATAACGCATGTTCCAGTGAGCCTGGTAAGGCCTTGACAGGATATCGATATAGTAATCGGCCAAACTGCCTCCGCCATTAAATCGTTCATCAACAATGATGGCCTTCTTATTGGCCTGTGGGAAGAAATAGCGCTTGAAATACTCGTGACCAAGACCGGCCGTATTGGGAACGTATACATATGCCACTTGTCCGTCTGTAGCTTCATGCACCTTCTTCAGGTTCCCTTCCACCCAGTCGCGGTTGCGAAGTGCATATTCACTTCCAATGGGAACTACCTTGATCTCCCTGGAGCCGGATCCATCGGGATTTGGCCCGACACTCAGATCCACAATCTTTCCGGATGTATTCTCAAAGAACTTATAAAGGTTCTCAGAGGCATTCAGATCGTTGCCATTTACCGAAAGGATATACTCCCCGGCTTTTACATTTAATCCAGGTTCGGTTAATGGTGAACGCAGGTTGGGATTCCAGTTCAGCCCTTCAAATACCTTACTGATCCGGTAACGGTTGTTCTCAACTGTGAAATCTGCACCCAGCAAACCTCCGGCTACCTTTTCCGGATCACCAAGTCGCTCTCCACCACCACCGCGGTGGTGGCCCACGGCCAGCTCACTACACATCCACTGGATCACCCTGTTCAGGTCTCTGCGGCATGCCAGGTCAGGAAGGAATTGGGAATATTTCTCTTTCATGGCCGGCCAGTCTGCCCCATGCATTCCCGGATCATAAAAATAATCCCTGTTAATTCTCCAGACTTCATCAAAGATCTGTGGCCATTCGGCCAGTGGATCAAATTTAACTTCCATGTTACCGGTATTGATGATCCCCTTGTCAGGTTCCGGTTTGGACCCGGCTTCGGCAATGCCCCACGTCTCTCCTTTGCGGTAGAGCATCTTCTTCCCATCCGCAGAGATCTCATAACCATCCATCTCCGTAACCTCCTCATCTTCACGCTCTTCAAGGTCATATTTATGAAGAGTTCTTTTCCCGGATGCATTGACAATGTAGAGAAGTTCATCTTCCTTCGCGGATCCCAGTCCGTAAAAGTTGCCGGCATCAACGGGAATGTCAATGATCCTGTTCAGAATACCTTCCATGTCGATGGTCAGTACCTTCTCTTCATCATCATCCTCTCCATCCGCTTCCTTCTTTTTCTTCTTTGATTTCTTGCCTTCCGGCTCCTCTTCCTTCTCTCCATTCTCTTCCTTCTCTCCATTTTCTTCCTTCATCTCCTCTTCATCGCTCTCCTTTGCAAAGGGTGAAAGCGTTTCCCTCTGCAGCGTTGCCAGGTAGATATTTTTTGTCATCTCCATGTCTGCATTGGACTGGTCAAACCAGTTCACCACCGGGCCTGCATCGGTGGAAGCAAAGAAATAAAGATACTTTCCTCCCCTGTCAAACACAGGTTCGGTGGCATCACTCAATCCATCCGTAACAGGGAACGATTTCTTCTGGTCAACTGAATAGAGATACACCTGCTGGAAATTGGTACCCGTTAATTTGGCATAGGTGATCCATTTGGAATCAAATGACCAGTCGCCAAATAAGTTTCTGAATGGCCCGGGATAGTACAATTCATCGGAATCAATCTTATCAATGACACCTGAACCAAGATCCATCACATAGAAGTTCCTGCCATTGTCAACATAACATATCTTTTTGCTGTCAGGCGACCATCTAAGATCCGCATAAAATCCTGTTCCGGTTAACCTGTATGGTTTTGCATCACCCTTTCCATCCTGTGGCTCGATATGAAGTTCATAGGCTCCGGAAGCATCAGAAAAGTATGCGATGCTTTTTCCGTCCGGTGACCAGGCCGGATATTTTTCGTGAACGTCCTGGGTCAGGGTAATGTTACGGGGATCTCCTTTGTCTGCAGGAGCGGTAACAATGTCTCCCCTGAAATCGAAAACTGCCCTGGCACCTGAAGGGGAGATATTTGCACTCCGGATGTACCTGCCACCTTTCACAAAGCGGGGCCGCAGCTCCAGCAGGTCAGTGGCAATGCCTACGGTTATCTTTTGTGTGGATGCTGTTACAAGATCAAAGGTATGAAGGTACCCTGCCTGCTCATAAATGATCTTTTTTCCATCATGTGAAGCATTCAAGATCGGGAAATCCTTATAATGCGTAAGCTGTTCAATCCCTTTTGAGGCAACATCATAAGAGAAAAGATTGAACTCGCCATTGCGGTCACTGAGAAAATATACCATATCGCCGATCCATTGGGGATAGATATCATTGCAACCACCCTCCGGTTTAGCAATTTCCTGAATGGAGTGATCCCCGAAAGAGAAGAGCCAGATGGTTGAGATGGTACCGCCGCGATAGTTTTTCCACTGGCGAAAGGCATCTGTGAGAGGGGTATAAGCCATGGATTTTCCATCCGGAGAATAAGAGGCATGAAAAGCATTGGGAATTTCCAGTTGTTCGGGATATCCACCCCTCAGGGGGACCGTGAAGAGTTGCAAATATCGTCTGGTAAAAACAGACCTCTGGGAAAGGAACAATACACGATTTCCATCGGGTGTAAATCCACTGGCAAAGTCCCTCCCCGGGTGCCATGTCAGTCTTTTGGGAACTCCTCCTTCCACGGGAACGAGAAAAACATCAATATTGCCATCATACTCTGCACTGAAAGCAATATGGCTTCCATCAGGAGAGAAATAAGGTTTTGATTCAATCCCCTCATCCACTGTCAATCTCCTGGGGTGCGATCCGTCGGAGCCAGCCACCCACAGGTCCTCTGCATAAATGAATGCAATGTGGTTTTCACTGATGGCAGGTTGAGAAAGCAACCTTGTGTCGTTGGGATCGATACCCAAAAGATTGCCGGTAATCAGAAATAAGCCCCCGCACAATACGGAGATCAATCGCATGGTTTTCATATTAGAGTGTTTTAAGAAAATAGTATTTGTAGATCGATGTAATAGTATGAGGCCATTAATTTAGTCATTTGTTTTAAATTGCCTCACCATATGAAGGAACTTATCCAACTCACCGCTGAAGCCCTTCGGATCCACCGGGATGCACTGGTTATTGACGGGCACAACGACCTGGCGGGTAAGATCATTGATAAAGGTTTTTTAACCCTTGAAAACTTCAGTCTGAACGACCAGCAGCCCGAGTTCCAGACAGACATTCCACGGTTACGTCAGGGTGGGGTAAATGCACAGGTCTGGGTAGCCTTCGTCTCGCCCGGCTATATGAGGAAAGGGGGAGCCAACAAAGCATGCCTTGAACGGATCGACCTGATCAGGCGGATGGTGGAAAAGCATAATGAGACTTTTGAACTGGCCGCCACCTCTCAGGATATTGAACGGATTATCAGGTCGGGAAAGATAGCATCGCTGATCGGTGTGGAAGGGGGCCATGCCATTGAGCATTCCCTGGAGAACCTGGCAACGTATCACGAACTTGGTGCCAGGTACATGACACTGACTCATACCGAAACCACAGATTGGGCAGACTCCGGTTACGGTGAATCCCGTCACGCAGGGCTCTCTGGATTTGGAGAGGATGTTGTGAGGGAAATGAACCGGCTGGGCATGCTGGTTGATATCTCCCACGCTTCGGACGATGTGGTGAAGGATGTGCTGCGGATCAGCAAGGCTCCCGTCATTGCATCCCACTCCTCCGCCCGGGCATTATGCCGCTCCCGCCGGAACCTTCCTGACGACCTGATCAAAGGCATTGCAACAAAGGGAGGAATGGTCATGGTAAACTTTTTCCCCATATTTATCATCCCTGAAGGAGCTGAGGTGGAGCAACGGTTCCTTCACAAATCCAACGAACTGAAAAAGAAGAATCTGTCTCCTGAAGCTATCCATAAAGAGATGGAACAGTGGGAAAAACAACAACCCCCCATGCCTTCATGTACAGCACATGATTTGGCGGATCACTTTGAACACATCATCAGGATTGCCGGTATTAATCATGTGGGACTTGGCTCAGACTATGATGGGATCACCTATGGACCCGACCAGATGCCAGATGTTTCAGGGTTCCCGTACGTCACACAGGTGCTGTTTGACCGTGGATACAGCGAAGCGGATCTTAAAAAGATTCTCGGTGGTAATTTTATACGGGTCCTTTCGGAAATGGAAATTATTAAGGGCACCTTTAAGGGATAATTCGGGAATCATCAGGCACGACAATGAAAGTATACAGCATCAGTAAATGGGCATTCTACAGCATCTGTATCCTGATAATCGCACTTCCTGTTTCACATCAGTGGAAGCTCCTGGTCAAAGGAACCAGGACCACGGGGACAGTAACTGAATTCACCATGGTTCCCCGGAAAACACCGGATGGCAAAGCAACCATTTATTGTGCAAGCAAAATCGAGTTTATGGCCGGAGACAGCACATATCTGGCCTATGGTCCACGTGACTACAAGTACGATTCAGGCCGGACCCTCAGCATCATGTACAATCCTGAAAATCCCTCAAGCTGCTGTGTTCTTACCTTTTCCGGATTCTACCTCAACAACTATCTGGTCCTCCCGTTGATCCTTCTGGTTCTGTGGGCGGCCTTCTACCTCTCGTTCAATAAATATGTGAAACAGTCCCGCAGAAAAACTGCAAAAAGAAATGAACACTTCCGTATGAATAAACATAGGTTCCTGCTGGTTTTCTGCGTCATTATAATTGCCGCAGCCTGCAAATACAGTACGGAGGATCATTCGGCCGACGAAACTGCGGGAAATGTCTCCCTGAAAATACCTGTCAGGAAGACGCTGCATATCCTCGATTCAGCGCTACTAACCCTTCAGGTTACCAACCTGGATGATCCCGATTTTGGGGCCATCTGGTGTCCTCACTGCAACCTTTACCATACAAGAGCAGCAGAGGCAGTATACCCGTTTGCCTTCCAGTACAGCCTTGCAGGTGATACAACCTTCAGGGATGCTGCCATAGCTCTTGGAAACTGGCTTATCCGGCAACAGGAAAGAGATGGTTCCTGGAAGGAGACTCCCGAAGAGTGGACCGGCACCACAACAGACCAGTTGCTGATGATGGCCATGGCATATCCCCTGCTGCATGAGAGCCTCTCAGACTATGAAAAGCGTTCCTGGCTCGATGCCATGCAAAAAGCCGGCAATTACCTTGTTGAAGTGATGGGCCCTGAATTTGCCAGCATCAATTATGTGGCCACAACGGCCAGCTCGCTGATGGTGCTGGATCAGGTTATTCCAGATGTGAAGTATGTCCAAAAGGCAAATCAACTGGCATGGAGCGTGGTTGCCAAAATGGACGATGATTACTTTATCACCGGAGAAGGTGGACGCGTTCTGGATGTCAAGTATGGAGTGGACCTCACCTACAATATGGAAATGTCGCTTTGGGGATTGGCACTTTATGCCAGGCTGTCCGGTGATGATTTCGTAAGGGAAAAGGTGTTGAGATCACTAACAAGGCATTTGCATTTCATCTATCCGGACGGATCATTGGATGGATCATGGGGAATCCGTTCCAATAAATGGACATGTTATGGGGGTGCCACATCAGATGGTTGCCAGGTACTTTTCAGTATGTTTGCAGATGTGGATCCGGCATACCGGACCGCCGCACTGCGTAACCTGGATTTCCTGGAGGGTTGTATGAAAGGTGGTATTGTGGGTTACGGGCCTCATCATTGGGAAGTACTCCCCTATCCGCCCTGCATTTATCCAACCTTTACAAAGGCAAAGAACCTTGCCATGGCCCATGCATTCTGTGCGCAGGATAAAGGACCATTGCCCGGAATACCCAGCGATATCATGGGCCTGGATGTTTTCCCGACACTGAACATCGCCACTGCCCGGACAGAGAATTTTCACGCAACTGTTACTGCCTACGGCTACAAAGACCCGCGCGGTCCTGATAGTAAATACATGCATCGCCCGACCGGTGGAGCGATTTCGAATTTATGGCTAAAAGATTATGGTTTCCTGCAGGCTTCCTCTCAAACCGAATATCACCGCTGGGAACCCATGAGTTTCCCGGAAGCACATGATTTAAAAAGCCTGACGCCAAGAATTGAATTTGTCGATTCGCGGGGATATTTTACCAATCTTTATGAATTCGACGCTACATCCGGATTTATGCAATTCGAAGATTCCATCCAGATAAACATATATGGGGAGTTGAAGGACAGGTACCAGCGTGAGGGAGGCATTGGTTACAGTTACGGGTATACTTTCAGAAACAGATCCGTGGAAAAGAGGGTGAAACTGCGATTTCATGACGCTGTGGAACAAGTGGTAATTATTGAACCCATCATACTTAATCCCGGAACCAGCGTTGTAAAGGTAAATGATCATACTGTTATGATAACATCGGGAACTTTGCGTATCCTTTTCAGACTGATCGAAGGCAATGCCATGCTTTCCATCGGGGAGGAGCGTGAGAAATACTGGTCACCCTACCCTGCCCTGAAAGGTTACCCGCTTAAGCTGACCATCATTCCTGGTAAAGAAACCATGGAGGAAAATGTCAAATATGAGTTCCGTATTCTCTCTGCTGATTAATAAATTGAACCGACCATGACTGTTTTGAAACGTTTACTATTGATTGGATTTTTCTGCAGCATATTTGCCGGGGCATCTGCCGGAGTGGCAGAGATCAGCCCATCCATGAATGAATCAGAGATCAATGAGCTGCTGAACAGTGCAGGTCCCGGAGACACACTCCTGTTCCGTCCCGGTACTTACAGGGGACCTTTTGTCTTAACCGGGGTCCACGAGAAGGCAAATCAGCCTGTTGTGATCACCGGAATATCAACACAGGAGGGGTTTGTTTCTGCGAGTGACGGGATATCAACAGATGACCATGCCACAGTGATCGACGGGCAAACAGACCCGGGGATGTACCTTCAACACCATGCATTTCTGTTGCAGGATTGTTCATGGATCTCCATCGAGAACTTTACCATCAAAAACTGCTGGACCGATCTGATCCGCGCCGAGGATGTGGCATACCTTTCAGTCAGGCATTGCAAAATGACCGGAGGAAAAAGGGCCCTGTTTGCCACCGGCCGGGGAAGCCACCACTTTCTTATGGAACATTGCAGCTGGGAACAGGATGAAAGGGTATGGACCCATTCCGGGGACTACTCATGGGATGAGATCCACCACGGGATCCACAGGCACTTTAATGGCAGCCTGTTCCAGGGAAGTGAAATCAGCGGGGTATTTGTGTTGCGCAACAACCTTGTTAAAAACACCTTCAATGCATTCCGGCTATCCCAAATGAACAACAGAGAGGTGGACCTGCTGGCCTGTACCAACGGGGAAATTTACAGGAACACCATTATCAATACATCCGACAATGTGCTGGAACCTGAGCTGCACACCCTGAATCTTCATTTTTACCACAACAGGATGATCAACGGACACGCATTTGTCTCCATCACTGAAGTAACCGGCGGTGAAATCTACATTTACGGGAATACCGCCGTGAGCAGGCCCGAATCGGATGACGGGTGGACCATCTTCAAAATCTCCAGCCGGGAAGCCGGGCTCACCCTGCCCTTATACATATTCAATAACAGCTGGCACGTTGATTTCGATATGATTGGCAGCCCAAACCATGTATGGAGCAACAACCACCTCAGGCACTTCAACAATGCCTGTTTTTCGGTAACATCAGATTCTTTTGGCATCTATAACATTGGCCTGGATAACCGGTTTGATTACGACTGTTCCAATGTCCCCTTTCCCAGGCTGCTGACCGGAAACGGATTTGAAAAGAATGGCCTGGTTGCTGATCCGCTGTTTCGGGATCCAGTGGGAAATGATTTCCGGTTGAAGGAGAGTTCTCCATGCATCGACCGCGGAATAATGGATGAGAAATTGCTCATGGGGTACAGGGGCGAGGCGCCCGATATCGGAGCCTATGATAACGGGGAATTAATCCAGGGTACGCCTTTTCAGTACATGTTACCCGGGCAGGAAGTTCCGTTCAAAGAGATGCCCAGGATCACCCGGTATCAAACAGAAAGTAATTTTATCAAGGTATGGTTTTCGGTACCCCTGGAGGAAGGATCGGTACATTCCACGGATTTTAAAATCGCAACCGGCGGGAAGATCCTGGCACTGAACGCTACCGGTTTATCGGAAGAGGGTTATTGTCTCACACTTTCGGCAGGACAAAAGCTGGAAGCCGGCGATATGGTACGGGAAGCCGGCGAAATAGTACGGGAAGCTGGCGATATGGTACGGGAAGCCGGAGACATAGCGTTGCTTTTTTCCCGTTGGCCGAACGGAATGAATGGGATGCCTGTAACCTCATGGGCCTCCTCTGTTCCTGTAAGATTATTTTAATTAATCAACCATATAACATGCTGCATCCATACAGGTTAAACAGAAAGACATTGACGATTGCGGGATTGATCATCTCGGTCCTGACCCTTGGCCAGGACCCTTCAACAGTCCTGGAAACCACACAGAAGATCGCAGATAAAATCATCAGGGAGACTGTGTTCGGCTACAAGATGGTTCTCCTTTCATACAACGGAGGCATTACACAGTTTACAGTGGAAGATTCAGATCATACCAGCGGAACACCTGTTTATTATGCATCTGGTAAAATGAGTTCCGAAAAAGATACTACTGGCTTGCTTGGTATATCTTTCAAGGGCCAGATAAAGATCTTTCTGAATAATGAAGAGATTTTTCAGGGCACTTCCAACTCCGTCGACCTGCAGGAATACACCTACAACCGTTACCGTTTCCACCACCGTATCCCGGTGCAATGGAAAAAGGGTGAGAATGAGATCCTGGTGAAGTGCGCCAATACCAGGGGACCTGTGAAGGTTCTCCTCTTGCCACAGACAACCAACGATGAAAAAGAACCATCAGTGAATGCCATTCCGGTAACAGAAGACACACCCAACACTTACTGGATCACATGTGGTCCCTGGTCCACAGTACCAGGTACGGACATGAACCATCTGTATCCGCCTGAAAATGCACTTGAGGAATTCTATACCAACGGGAAAGAGATCACGGGATGGGCACTGTCAAAAGCACCCCTCCTCCGCGAATTGATCATCCCTGAAACCAATTCATACACAAGGGATTCATACGCTGACTGGCACTATGCCAACGGGGGTACCATGCTGGGGATCCTCTCGCTCTACCAGGTCACCGGGGACGAGGCATACCTGGAATTTGTAAAAAAATTTGCAGAGAATCTTTGGGTAAATAATGCCTATTTCCGCTGGCAATATTTCAACCACCACGCCATGCGGGGCAGTTTTCACAGGATCCACAGAATGACCATGCTGGATGATTCAGGTGGTCCGGCCCTGCCTTTTGCAGAACTGCAGCTTCAGGATCCTGAAACACCCTTCTACCTCCCGGTTTTGTTCAGGATCTTCGACTATGTGATGAACGGGCAGGAAAGACTCCCGGACCGGACCTTCAGCCGGCCGGAACCCGAACCGGCCACAGTATGGGCCGATGACCTGTTTATGACTGTTCCATTCCTCCTCAGGATGGCAAAGATCACCGGGGAGAGTGAGCTTTATGACGAAGTGGCACTCCAGGTCATCCGGTTCAACACATACCTTTCCAATCCGGAAACCGGGCTCTATTTTCACGGATGGTACCAGAACCGTCAGGAAAATACGCCCGTTCAGTGGGGACGGGCCAATGGCTGGATCATCTGGGCTACCAGCGAAGCGCTGCTGCATATGCCGGAGAACCATCCGGATTATAAAACGGTCCTGAAGATCTTCCGCAACCACATGAAAGCAATCGCTTCGTACCAGGATAGTTCCGGGATGTGGCACCAGGTGCTGGATCATCCCGAAACCTTCGAGGAGACCTCCTGTACAGCCATGTTCACCCTGGGAATGGCACGGGGAGTCCGCATGGGCTGGCTGAATAAGAAATACAAAGACCGGGCATTAAAAGGATGGTATGCCCTGCAGGATAAAATCGGGGACGATGGTACGGTCAGGGATATCTGCAGGGGAACCTCAATAGGAGACGATGTGGATTTTTATGAAACCAGGAAGC
>SDBT01009651.1_pt1 | contig 15640 bp, 10 predicted proteins | sample 2277101 | NCBI WGS metagenome assembly SDBT01 (sample SAMN10404973, study PRJNA504765) | marine sediment metagenome | isolation source: marine sediment core GS10_PC15, 103 cmbsf | place: Arctic Ocean: Southern Knipovich Ridge | collected 2010 | reverse complement strand
CTCCCGACCCTGACAGTAATTGAGATCCAGGAATCTGACACCAAGTTCTTCTGCAAGCCGCCTCGCCCTGAGCCTTGAAGCCACATCGATCTGGTTTCGGTAAAACCCGCTGTTGGTCCCTTCGCCGATAACTATGTTCCTGTAGCCTCGCCCCTGAAGAAGCTCGACAAGGACAGCAATTATCCTCAGATCCGTTGTGTTGCCCGTAAGGGCGTTCATGTTGCTATTGAAATTTGGCTTTAAAAGGACCTTAGCCTCTGCGGACTTGGGCAGCAGAGTTGAGTTCTCTTCAAGGAACGCATCCAGGTTCTTCTTGAGAGTATGGACATCTCGACTCTTAAAAATACTTAGCTGCAAATCCATTTCCGTCTCTTCCTGGCTTTTCCATGCCGTTTATCGCCCGCACGCATGGCTCATAGACCGACTAATTTATACTAATAAGTAATATATGACAGAGCTGAGTGAAAATCAAACTACTTACTACCCCTTTCCCTTTTCGTGAAACAACCTTTGCACACGACCCAGTGATCCCCCATAAGTAGCTATTAGAACCTCCGATGATGAATCCCCTCGCCCCGAACGACGGGGGTTCCGCCCCTTCCGCATCATTTCTTCCGTCGGGAGCGCGTCGGTCAATGGTGAGGACTGTTACCCTGCCAAGATGCAAGGGCAGGCTTGCCTGGCAACCGTTTATGCCATCACTTGGTCAAGGTGATCATGACCTGGTAGCTATACTTCCGAAAAAAGGGAAAGCACGTGTGCACGGCGGTGTCTAATCCTTCAAACAGGGGTCTTACCATTTTGACCCTTCTGAGGAGCTGAAAATATAGTTTTCCGAAAAAGCGAAAGCGGGGATATGACACTTTCGTTGTTCCTCGACAGGCTGAGGCAATGGTTTCAAGATCAGCTCCTGTCAGAGGATGTTCGTCCTTTGTTCCTAGCTTTGGAATCCCCCAACGACCAGTTAAGTGGTTTCGCCAGAACATGAGAATTGGATTGCCGCCGCTGGTTTCATAGAATACTGCCCTTCCGCCGGGTTTTAATACGCGAAAAACTTGTCTAATTCCTTGCTCCAAATCTGCAAGATGATGAAGGATAAAAAGCCCAACCACTATATCGAATGACTCATCTTCATAAGGTAGTTCTTCCATGGAAGCAACGTCCACTTTCACGTTTTTCAAATGTTTCTTTTCAACGCGTTGCCTCGTGATTCTTGCGCTTTGAGGTGAAATATCAAAGCTTCTAACGCTTTTCGCCTGCTCAGCGAGCACGGTTGTTAGTTTCCCAGCCCCACAGGCGCATTCTAGAACACTCTTTCCCCTCAGTCCTCCCTGAAGGCCTAATATGTCAATCCATATTTGGCCTTTTTTTGAATCCATCTCCTCTTCAAGAACATTTATCTCTCTTGTCATCTTGTCATCAAAATGTTCTCTCTCAGACCGTTGAATTTCTTTTGCATCACTGGATTGTTTCATGTTGTTTGTCAAATCCTGTCTTTATTGAAGCTCCCTGCAGCTCGCTGCAGGGAATGTTCTGCCTTGCGGCAGTACTTCGCAGCGACTGTAAGGAATTGTAACATTTTAAGATTCGCTCGATAGCCCCCGCCCCGATTCATTGGGACTCCAGGGAGCTTCAATGTTCCTTCGCGAAAACTGCCGGAAGTCATCCTGCAATCACCTGCCGGTAAACCTCTACTGTCTTTTGCGCTGTTTCCTCCCATCGAAACTGCCTGGCTCGGTCCAGCCCCATACGGGAAAGCTCACTCTTAAGAGACTCATCCGATAGCAGCCTGTCAATGGCCTGTGCTATTTCCTCATGAGAGTGAGGGTTAACTAATATCGCAGCGCTTCCTGCTACTTCTCGTAAGGCTGTTGTGTTTGACGTAACAACGGGTGTGCCACTTGCCATTGCCTCCACAACCGGCAGGCCGAACCCCTCTGCAAATGCCGGATAAACCAGAGCCTCTGCTCCGTTGTATAGAGCGCAAAGATCTTCTTCACTCACGCCACCAGTAAATAAGACATCCGACTCAAGTCCCAACTTTTCAATTTCGGTAAATAGCTTCCTTTCTCGAAAGATTCTGTCCTGATGGCCCACGATGACTAGACATAGCTCCTTGTGACCTTCTTTTTTTAGATGGTGGAAAGCCTTAAGTACACCAACGATGTTTTTTCTCGGCTCAATTCTTCCGACAAACAATAAATATTTGGTTCTGATTTGGTATTTCTTGAGCCTGCGCAGCATCAGATCCCTGTCTTTTATGGGAGCAAACGAATCCGAAGCCCCCTCGTAAATCACGGTCACCTTGTCATAGGGAATGCCATAGTACTCGCATATCTCTCTCTTCGTGAACTCAGAGACTGATATGATTCTGTCGGCTCGCTTGGCTGATAGAGGCACGAAGTACTTCATAAGCCCGCCATGAAATTTTGGGAAGAACTGTGGATATTTCTCAAAAAGGATGTCATGGATCGTTAGAACTGATTTACAGGGAAGATACACTGGCAAAACGTATTGACTGTGAAACAAAGAGAGCCCATCCCGGTAAGCACACGCTGGGAACCCAGCAAGAAGATTGAAACGCCCCGACCGTGATGGAAGTCCTTTAAGTGTCAGGTTACGATGCCTATTTCCCCCACTGGTAAGTTCTCCGGGATTGTCGGCATATACGAAATACTCGAATTCATTTTCTATCTCCAAAACTCCTCGCATGAGATTGGTGAGATAAGTTCTTACACCCTGATATATTCCCCCTGCGACATGGAAATCTATACCAATTCTTGACGATTTCATCATACAGTCTCGGATACTCCAATCATTCCAAATATCCCAAGTCTCCCAATCTCTGCCGAATCGCCTCTTCCTCCTCTGGTGAATAGACCATGTCCTGAACGGCAGGTTCAGGGAGTTCAACACTATCCACGCTAATGGGCTTCTCCAGCAGCACGCTTTCTTGATAAGCTGATTCCAAGACCTTGCCGTCCATATCCGTTGGCACGGGCAGGCCCATGGTATAAAGAATGGTGGGCGCCAGGTCCATGATCTGTGCGCCATCTATTTTACGGCCTGGCCTGATGCCCTTGCCCCTCATCAGGAGTATGCCGTTCGGCAAATGTCTTGCATTCGCTCTTGTGTTCGATTCTGATTGTTCTAGTTCTAGTCTAGGAATCGTTTTCAAAACAACGTCAGGGGCAACCGTGTAACTTGGCCTGGGCACGTAGCCCAGGTCCTTAAACGTGACAACCAGATCGGGCGCCTTCTCGAAATTGTCCCCGTGGTATATGTCTTCCCTCCTTAACACATTGTCCACAACTGGTTCACCGCTCCCTGGGTCCTTTTCACCTAGTAGACCATGAATAATGCGCTCCCTCACCTCTTCGTATTCTCGGCCAGGCCTTACTGTCCCCCTAGCCTCCCTTCCTTTCAGGTTCACCCAGATGAAATTCTTGCTTTCTTCAGCGTAAGCTTTGGTTTCATCCATGTTGATGCGAGAGAAAAAGAATTGAGAAGCCATCTTGTTGAAAACAACAGGAAATCGCTTCCTTACCTGATCCCGAGTCTCTCTTGGCAAAGCCTTCCAAAAGTCCCTTGGCAACCCACCAAGCAGTTTTGTGTACAGCAGCCGTTTTAGCCGTTGAGAATTCCCTGAACCTTGCTGCGGACGGAAATCCTTATACTCTAACAGACCCTCTTTGCATAACCAGTTGTTTAAGTACAGGGTCTTATTGCTACACAACCCTGCCCCGTGGTCGGACATTATGAACAAAACAGTGTCCTCGCTCAGATGATCCAGAAGATATCCCACGATATGATCCATTTTTCGATATACATTCAGAATCGCATCCCCATACTTTTTTGCCTCTTCAAGTTTGTATGAAGGGTGCCTCGGGTCCATATACTTCCAGAAAGCATGTTGCACCCGATCCGTCGCTGTGAACACAGAAACGAATAGGTCCCAAGGATAATTATTCATCAAATACTTTGTGACCTCAAATCTCTTGTCAATGGTCTCATGCTGCTTTTCAATGGCAAGGTTGATCTCACCCTTGTTGATGTATGACCAAAGTCCGGCTTCGAGTGAGTAGTCTCCAATGATACGTTTGAGTTCACCGGACAGCGTCGTGGGATAAGTAAAATTGCTGTCAATACCCGGAGCGTCCATACCAGAGATCATAATCCCGTTCACTTTCTCAGGAGGGAAAGTCATCGGCACGTTCACCACGGCTACCTTCTTATCGTACCGGCTGGCAATTGCCCAAATCGACATCCCCTGCCTACGGCTTGCGTTCACAAACTTCACCTCATAGCTGCCATCCACATGTTCACTGAAGTCAAATATGCCGTGTTTTCCGGGATTCTTCCCAGTGATAAAGGATGACCAACTCGGCGCGCTGTGAGCCGGCAAGGCAGACATAAGGCTACCGTAAGCCCCCTCGTCCATGAGGCGTTTCATGTTCGGCAGCTCGCCCTTTGAAACCCATGGACCGATCAGATCAAAAGTAGCACCGTCCAAACCGAGAACATATACTCTCATAAGAATAACCTCTCACTCAAATTCCTAAATTCACTGTTGCACATGGGACCGTTTGCGCTGTCAATGCATCTTCAACAATCCAACACGGATCCGGGACCTCATCCTGCAGACATCTTTCCTGTGTTAACCTTCAGAATCCTGAAACCACCAGCGGGTATGCGAACCTGAACGCTCCTATTCTTGACCTGAAGCGTTTCATTTGAAATCGCATCTGAAATCGTAAATCCCTTTATCGAATCTCCAGCCGTCAACACCGTCTCCACACCAAAAACATCCAGGCAGCCCGGATCGAGTAAATAGATCAAATAGCCGTCAGTGAACTTCTGGACCGAGAGAAAGACTCCGACGGCACGGAAAGGCATTGTCTTCTGCAGCGCCTGAAGGCTTTCCAAAATCTTCTCCTTGGCAGAAGAATCGTCCAACCTTTTGTTGCCGTCATACATGTGGGCGCCATCTGTCTTCCAGACTTTTCCCACCCCTTCCAATGAAGCATCTCGTATCCAATCCGGGACAATCTGAACAAAGCCGTACTTCGTTTTGGGAAAGATGGCTTCGGCAAAGTACTTTGCGCCGTACACATACCCCGACAGGCCATCTTCTCCAACGCTTTGCAGCCCCAATCTGTGACCGAAGGTTTTATTGGTCACAGCCGACTTGTAATAACGTTCCCAATATGCCTTTGGTCCTTTTGGACCGACCCACCCGTTTTGTGAGTTACGTTTAAGAGCCACTGGAGACAGTATGACCTGATTACTTCTGTCCACCGGTCGTACGATGTTTTTTCTGATGAGACTATGGAATAAATCCCGATGCCGCCTGGCGCCCTTGGACAACGCAATCTTACCGTTTCGTATGTCGAGGAATTCTTTCCCTCGCTCAACTCTGAAATAAGTGGCGCCCAAACTGGCGGCCATTACCTCCATCCTTAAGATTACGTCGTCAGGGGTAACCATGAAGATGGACTCCCATTTCCAAGCGTCGTCTTGAGTGGAAAAGCCCCATTCTTGTACTTTCCCGGTCTTCCACAATCCCAGAATGGAGCCAATGTTTAGTTCCGGCATCACATATCGGTTGCTCTTATACATCGGGATGAGAATATCTCCAAAATCTGAATTGAAGAACTTAGGCCCAACGTCTCTCATCATTGGAACCCGATACCAAAAATCTTGATGCTCGTTCAAGATAACCTTCTTTCCGCCGTATTTCTTGCACAACTGCAAGACTCTTTCTATGTTACCCACGAAACGGCCCCAGTCGCTTGAGCTATAACTGTCCTCGTGGAATATGAAACCTTTACATGATTGCGGTGCAATTTTCAGGATCTTTGCTACGGTATCCAAGCCGATGTGCATTTTGCAGTGTGCACCCGCAAGAAGAAAAAACGGAATTTTACTTCTTTCAAAATGTTGGACTTTCGCTAATATCTCATCTTGGCTCATCTGCCGGCCCCTGCGTGACCTTCTGCCATGGCGGGCCGGCTTTCTTATTTCATGAATTCCTTCGATTAACATCACAAACGCAAGTTTACTTGACCCCAAATCTGACAGGAATTTGTGGATTGCGTCAATATGGGGATTTGATGCTCGGCAACTATACAATACTTGGATCTTGGACGACATTTGACTCAAAATCTTCTGCCCTGAAGACATCCGAACCTTTTCCATGACGTCATTTATTTCGTCCGTCGGAGTCACTGTCAAGCCTTCTAACTTGGCCAGTCCTTTCTCAAATCCATCTATGACATGGATCCGTCGGCTTCGCGTTGATGAGCTTATCAGGAGTTCACTCTTCTTGTCTTTGTCCAAGTCATCAAGATAAAAGCCATAGAAATTCCCATCCGGTCTGTAGTCAGAAATTATTCTCCCTTCGTGGTCCAAAATATAGATCGGGCTCCTACCTTTCTGGCCGTTTAGGATCACACCGTGCAGCATGGCGACAATCTCCTTTTTCTTGTCGCCCCTCAAGTCTCCTACCGCGATCAAAGACGTGGAGAAATTATTTATGACGTCGCTAAATCTTTTCTCCCAAATCCTTTTTCCTCTTCCATCAAAGACTGAAATCATACCGTTCGGTCTGCTGCTCGTGATAACTTCGGGTTTCCCATCTGAATTGATGTCATCGACAATAATTGATCTTATCCAGCTAAGCTTTGCCCCTGGATGCTTTCGTGTCTCAGACAACCTCTTACTAATATGCCACAACTCGTTTCCAGAAGCACTCAACGCAAATATGCCGTCCTCGTGTGTTCCAAGCAGAATTTCTGATTTCCGATCATCATCTATATTACCTATCTCCAAACAACTTATGGCACTGTTCGCAACATGCTTCTTCCACCTCAGTTTCCCATCTCTTTCCAAGAAATGCACGTATCCTAAAACGTCCCCAGCCACGATCTCTTCTGTGCCGTCACCATCCACGTCTCCCAGGGCCAAGGACAGAAATGTCACCTCGCTTCTGTATGTCATGACAACTTTGCCTGTGTGATCAAACACACACACGCATCCTTCAGCGTCTTGTATAATAGCCCCAATCTTCCGTCTTCCCTTCTTATCTGTATCGCCGACACACAAGAAAGACGGAATGCCGTTGACCGGGCTCTCCCATAGGGTCCGGCCTGCTAGAGTTAACGCCCGGACAGTGCCATCCACGCTTCCCGTAATGATTTCATGCTCGCCGTTTCCGTCAACGTCACTACCTACAATAGACATGACGACGGAGGGGGTATCATAAGACTTGGCTGAAAGCCCCATGGCTGCATATACTCTGAAACGGGTTCCGAGGAATGCCGTAATGATGCATGATAAGACGCAAGAAAGAAACAGGACTCCAATCTTGCCATTCTTCGCCCTTTCCCGTGCGACAATATTCTGTCCTTCGTTATCCAATTTCCGCTATTTCAACCCACCCTGTAGAGACGTTGCTTCAATTGACAATCATTGGGACTCACCCTCGGTATAGATCTTGATAGCAGCCACATTTAATCCCAAAAGGGCCCAAAATTCTCTCTCTATTAAGACAAAATTCACGATCAATCCCTGGAAGGCATAAACCGCTATTGTCGCAAACAAAGCGGCCAGGACGCACGTTTCCTTTGCATCTGATGACGACTTCAGCCCATACTTCACGTACCTCCAGAAAGCCATGGCCGCTCCGGCAAACAGCATGAATCCAATAATTCCATACTCAGCTGTGATGTAGACATAAAGGCTATGGGGTGATTTCAGTCTCCGCGCTCCATACGACTCAGAGAGCACATGAAATCCACCTGCACCAGCACCCAGGAAAGGTCTATCCCCAATCATTCGGAACGCTGCTTCCCAAACCACGGTTCTCCCCTCGACACCGCGAGTCTCATGAGGTTCAAGTAATCCAGCTATCCTTTTGATATATACGTCGCGATAGGCAGGACCACTGAGCACAAAGAAGAGCGCCGCAATGACTGCTCCGGCAACGAAGAACTTCTTCCCTCCTTTTTTGGTGATGTGGAACAAAATCATGGTACCCACCACAAACCCCATGACACTGTTTCTCGAGAACGTCGACATGAGAGCAAAAATCATTATCACGACAAGAAGAACAGAGAGGAGCCTGAACTTTCTTCTTGGTTGCAAAAAGAATTGCGATATGGTAATGATGAGACACGTGTTCATAAAAAAACCAAGCCTGTTAGCACCCTCTTTCAGAGCAGTAGCCCTCAAGAATCCCCACCGCATCATCGTCCTCGTAGAAATCCCAGTTAAGCGCTGCAAAATTTCAGTGAAAACTTCATACAATGCAACGAAGGCGGCCACCCCCCCTGAGATGATCCAAGTCAGGAGCGCGAGATCGAGCTCTCTTTTGTTCCTGACCAGGTTTATCGTGAGGTAAAAGATAAACACGCCATTTAGTTTTCTGAGGAATTCCTTCCCGCCTGCCGCCAGCGATGGACTCCACCATATAGACAGAAAAATCCACAACATAAAAGCCCCGAGCCACAGGTCCACATAGCTTCCCCTTATCTCCACGTGTCGCTTTGTTATTCGATTTGCGACCCAGCTAAGCCCTGCAATAATGAAACAAGCATCTGAAAACCGCAGATCGACCTGACCAGCCGCCTCGGCCTGCCCTGTTAGAGTTATAGACCATACCGGCAGAAGGAAAATTCCTAGAAGATATGCAAAGAAATAGTTTGACATCATGATGATGACAATGGGCACCAGCACTAACGACAAGATGGCCGTCTTTGAAGGCATAACAATACAGTACACCCCGATCGCCATCTCAAGAATAATGAGCGCAGTCCATTTTGTAAGTCTGCCGTCTATTTTCAGGGCTTCCAACTTCACCTCATATCCTCTATTCAAAAATCTGGCGTTTGACCGTATCCTCAGGAAATATCGTCATATTTGTTCAGCCTTTCCTCGTAAACGATTCTGTTGATTTTCTCCGGATCCATTGCCCCATGACGCGCTATCAGTTCGCCTACGTTTAATGCACTTTCAATAGCTGTCGCCATATTGTCATGCTGGTAAAGGCCCTGTCTGCCGATAGAAACCAGATTGGACATCCCGCCTAAGTAATCCAGAAGGACTTTTAAGTGGTCCTGGTAATTGAGAAAATACACAGGATAAACAGCGGGAATCTTGACAATGAAATACTCTACAACCTCTGTTCTCGAAAAAATGCCTATTTTTTCTATTTCATCCATGACAAGGTCGTATATTTGGTCCTCCGTATGTTCCCACATCTCATCTCCTGGATTGGTGCATATCTCTACGGACAAAGATGTCGAATTCTCAGGAGCCATCTCCGGCGAGAAGTGCTTGTACTCCGTGATTCTCTTAAATGACGTATCTTTGGTCGAAAAATAGACTAAACAGTGGTCGAACAATCTCTCTCTATCGACCACCATGTAAAGAATAATGAGATGCCGATGCCTAACCGAGCTGGCTGCACTCAAAACCCTTTGGTCGGCTTTGGGCCTGATCCGACGGACGAGGTCAGAAATCCTTATTGTAGAAACAACAAAATCTGTCTCAACCGGTCTGCGACTTCCCTCTCGGCTGACCAGAATCTCCTCAACGCCTCCGTTGTTCGCCACAGTTTCTTCAACGGAGGAATTAAGCTGAATCTCACCGCCATTCTTCACCACGTAGGCGGATAGGTGCTTAGCCACCTCTCCAATCCCTCCAGGACAGTAGTAGGGATGTCGCCTTTTATTCTTTGCCCACGGGTTTATTGCAGCATTCACGACGTGCCAAAGATTCAGGTTAGCAATCGGTTTGAGTCTGTGTTTACCCCAATCTGATGATATGTCCCCAGCGGGGATCCCGTACAGCTTCCTGACGTAGGTATCCAATTCTATATAGTCGAATAGCGGTTTCCCGATTCTGCTCTTAACCCATCCCTCAAGCGTTTCCTTACCATTCCGTATCAGCAAATTACTCAGGGCGGCCCCTGCAACGGCTTCCGGCAACTTCCTTTTCTCAATACGAGCCAAAATCTCCTTAGGTCTAAACGGATGGCTAAAAATCTTGTTTTGTATGTAGATACCTTGTTTCAAATTCCCGTTTTCGACGATGACCCCCTCAGCATCGAAGAACATGTTCAGTTTAGGAATAACTTTCTTAGCAAAAAATATATGCGGACCAAGGTCAAAGACGTGGCCACCTCTCTTAAAACTTGCAGCCAGTCCCCCGACCCTATCATCTTTTTCAAAGACCGTGACTTCAATCCCACTGTGCACCAATGCAGCAGCTACACTCAAGCCTGAAATCCCGGCTCCAATGACTATGACACGCATGCGGTTGCCCCACAGATAAGTAGTGTAGTAATTTTGCTTCCTTCTGCCATCACAGACCCCGTTTTCTTCCTTTTGGACTTTCCTTGGACGATCTCAAATTCCACAATGACTCTGGCAAGCATTCTCATGTTAAACACCCACGGGCTTGGACGACGGCGTTCGGGCCAGCACCTGTTTGAAAAAAGATATCTCGTCCTGGGTAAAGGTTCTTATCGCAAAGAGAATCCCACCATAGATCCCAACTTCTATGACCCCGCCCAATAAGAAATGAACGCCGTTAAACATGCTCAAGATCCCATAGGTCACCAAGCCGGCAAGAAGCGGCTTGATGATGTCGGGTAAAAACACCTTGAGTCGGAAGTGCTTCAATATAAAATAGACACCGAAACATACCGGGGCCATTTCAGCAACGAGAGCAGCTATGCAGGACCCCTTGTAACCCATTTGCGGAATGAGCAGGAAGTTCAGCAAAACATTCACGCCTAAAGCCACGCCCATCCCAACCGTGGTCAGGAATTGTTTATCTCCTGCCACAAGGGTTTTTTCCAAGAAACTGGTCAGAAACAGGGGAACGATGCACCACGCTAAGATCCCTAAGGCAGGGGCGGCTTGAACATATTGCTTACCGAAAACCAAAACGACGATGGAGTCCGAGAAGGTGCTCAAGAAAATGGCCAGGGAAAGCCCCAGAACCAAGGCAAACTTTAATGATTTCTCATAGGCCAGTCTCAAAGTCAAAGATGATCCGGATTCTTCTTTTAATCTCGAAAGAACAGGAAACAACGCCTGTGAAGAAGCTTCGCCGATGAACATAAGATTGAGGATGATCTTGTGGGGCCCGCTGAACATACCAACATCAAATTTGGTCCTCATGGCGGCCAAAATCAATATGCCCGCTCTTAAATTGAACTTTCTAAACATACCTCTTATTGCTAGGGGATAAGCCTCTTTAAATAGAAACTTGGACAGGCCTTTGACCTCGCTATACTCAGGCCTTGCAAAAAGCCGAGTGACGACGACATAAGCAAACACGCACCCTGTCAAATGAGCCCCTAACAGGGCACCAAAAATCCCCTTCAATCCCACATCATAGGCGATGGCCACAACCACCAGCAGGAGGTAAAGGGTTTGGGTGATAAATGTCTGAAGTGTTCCAAAGCCCATTCGTTCATAGGCCTGGTATACGGCCCAAAAGAATCTGCCTAAAAACTTAAACAGCTCCGCAACAACACATATGAGGGCCACATAGAAGATGTGCTTTGATGGGGCTATTGCATAAAAGACAATGCTCACAATGCCGAGCGTCACCACAGATAGAACAGACTGGAGGATGAGCCCGGCTGCCAAGAACTGGGGTGCCTTTGCCCTGTCCTTGGCTACTTCCCTGCAAAAGATCATGGGCACGCCCATACCTGCGGTCACCTCTGAAATTGTCACAAACGCTAAGATATAAGCATATTGGCCGAAAGCATCGGGACCAAGATGTCGTGCGATCATACCAATCGTTAAGATCCCGATACCGGACCTGATAATCTTTTGTCCATAATTGGCGAATGAATTCTTTATGAATCTCTTACCCGTGCCCATAGGATTTCCCGACTGTCCTAACCCAAAAGGTCTTTTGGCATGCTGCTTCTTCCAACATTTCAAAGATACCCTAGTTGCCGTAATCTTTCAGATATGATTTTTTCTTCCTCAGGACTGTATTCTTGTTTTTCTTTCTCCTCAACATAGTCGGATGAAAGATGTTCCACCTGGTGACGAGCGACGTACTCTTCTTGAAAAAGGTCAATCAGGACACTGCCATCCATATTTTCGGGTACCGGAAGGCCCATCATGTAGAGGATTGTCGGAGCAATATCCACGATACTGGCAGGTTTGGGAATTCTTCCCCTTTCTCGCAGATGCTTCCCCTTCGTGATCAAGATACCTTCAAGCCTGTGAGTCGCGTTGGGCAGATTGTCCATCTCGTTCCTAGTTAGAGGCCCTATCCAAGATGTCTCGTCTTCACCTCTGTTGCTTCTTTTCAAGACATAAGTATATTTGCTTTTACCTTCTGTCAGAATAATATCGGGCGCGTTGTCCATGTAGGGTCCGGAATAAAGCTCCTCTTTCCTGAAAACCTCAGGGAAAATTAGTGCTTGACTGTCCGGGTCTTTCATCTGTTTCACTTTCTCAATAACCTGTTCTCGCACATTCTGATACTCTTCCCCCGGGGAAACAACACCCTTAGGCTGGCACCCCCTAACGTTTATCCAAATGTTTCCCCTTTTTTCGTCAGAGTAGGCCGTTGTTTTTTCCCAATCAATATTTGAAAACGCTTCATGGCTAATAAAATTGTCCTTAAGCATAGGCATGCTCTTCACCAAACGCGATCTCCACTTTTTAGGAATTCTGCTTCGAACAAAATTCAAGAAATCTCCCTTTTGCTTTTTCGGGACAAAGCCAAACAGCCCACCACCGGAGATATTCCTTTTCTCCTCGAATGCCAGCAATCCTTGACAGCTAAGCCACTTGTTGAGGAATATCTTCTTGCCGTTGATACCCCCGTGGCCGTGGTCTGACACCACAACGATGTTCACCTCTTCGTCCAAAGACCTGATCAGTCTCCCAATCGCTTTATCTATGCGCTCATATAGGGAGGTAATGGCATTTTTCAGTTCTTCGCCCGCGTTCTCGTCGTAAGATGGGTGATTCGGATCAGAATACTTCCAGAAGTAATGCTGGACTTGATCCGTGAATCGACAGACATACATGAAGAAATCCCATGGCTCTTGCTTGAGCAAATAGTTCAGCGTTTTCATATGCACTTCAAAGGCATTTTCGATCTCTTTGAGGAAGGCTTCCGGGCGTCCCTTTGCTATGTAGTCCTTAACTCCCAACTCAATAATATACTCGCCCACCTGGGTGGATATTTTTTCACTCAGCTCCTTGGGGTATGTATAGTCACTATCTGTGCTTGGGGCGTCCATGCCAGATATCATGAAACCGTTAACTTCTTCAGGAGGATACGTAAAAGGAACATTTAACACACCGACCCTTTTTCCATGGTCGCTCAGAATCCGCCACAGGGACTTCCCTCGGCGATGCGAAGCATTCAGAAATTTCAGCTTATACTCGCCTTTAACGTGCTCGGTAAAATCCACGATGCCATGTTTTCCAGGGTTCATTCCCGTCATAAACGATGACCATGCTTGTGCACTGAAGGGATGAATCGTAGAAAGTAGTTCCCGGCCGCAACCTTGCTGAATCAAATTTGCCAAGTTAGGAAGTCGGCCCTTTGCGATCAGCGCATCGATAATATCAAAGGTGGCCCCATCCAAACCCAGAACAAATACCTTTCCCGATTCTCTTTTCATTGGGTTATTCACCACTAAGCAAATGTTTCTCCGGCAATGACTCACTCCGCGCACGAAAGGAAGCCAATGATAACCTCAATCAATATAGCCCAGATTTCTTAATCTCTCGGCAATCTTGTCGGCCTCGTCCGCGCTGTACCCCGCAAAATCCTCAGAAGCACTCTCCACCTCGCCAGGTGCCTCGGTAAATCCGATAGGGTTATCCGCCAGGTATCCTGGACGAAAAGCATCCTCTAAGACGCGGCCGTCCATATCACTCGGAATGGGTAACCCTAAAAGATACAAGACTGTTGGAGCGATATCAATAATCCGCGCTCCCTCAATCACTGAATCTTGCTTCACACCTTTTCCCACTGATGCAAATGTCCCCTCCATACGATGGTGACCTGTAAAACGCATGTTTGTCAGATGCAAATGTAACTGGTCGGTAAAAACAGTATCCTCCTGCTTTCCGAAGCGCTGGACACTATGATACCCAGCATCATCCCACTGCACGAGGAGGTCGGCAGCCTGGAACACGCACGAACCGTTATAGAGCTCTTCCCTTCGAAAAACTTTTTTTACAACGCTTTGCCCGGTGACAGGGTCCGTAAGCTTCATCAAACTGGAAGCAATGGCATCTCGTAGCATCTCGTACTCTTCACCTTCGCTAACAACGCCCCCCGGCTCTCTGTCTCTCAAGTTAATATATATGTTTCCGTAAGAACCCAGGGAGTAAGCTTTTGTCTTTTCCCAATCAATAAGGGAGGAAAACATGACTCCCTCCAGTTTGTCACGCACACCCGGGAAGAGACTCTTCAAGCGGCCCCGAGTGTTCGTCGAAAGATGCCGTTTCAATAAAGAAAGCGACTTGCTCAGGGCGCTTCTCACAAAAGATTTAGAAAGGGAATGGAGTCCTTTGGAAGCGCCTGAGTTCGTTGAGTCGGCAAAGGTAAGCCAACCATTTTCTTCCAACCATTTGTTCAGGTTCACGACCGATCGCAAGGGCCCTGCACCATGGTCAGACATGAGTATTAATGTTGCATCATCTGGCAATCTGTCCTGAATCTCACCCAAGATTTGGTCAATGTGACGGTATGTTTCGAGTATTGTATCCCCAAATCTTTCCGCATCATCCCTGTTGTGAAGAGGATGGGATGGATCCATGAACGACCAGAAGCAGTGTTGAGCAATATCTGTGGCGCTGAAAAGAACGGCGAAGAAGTCCCAGGGTTTATTTTCCATGAGATAAAAAGTGAGTTCCGCTCGCTTGTCTATCATGCGGTGCAGGTTCGACTGGAACCTGGCCAAGTCTTCGTTCTCCTTCCAGTCCAGAATGGTAATGATATAATCTCCTACATTCTGCTCGATTTCTTTCGCCAGCTCCATAGGGTAAGTGTAACCGTCTCTCTTTCCAGGCGCGTCCATCCACGCAACCATACTTCCGTTAACTGGTTCTAACGGATAGTTGTTCGGAATGTTAACAACGACAACATTTCCCCCATGAGAACTGACAATGTTCCACAAAGATTTCCCCTTACGAGACAGGGAAGTATTCCACTCGATATCGTAGCTTTCGGGTTTTCTCTTGGCAAAGTCGAAGATACCGTGCTTGCCCGGATTTTTGCCTGTTGCAAAAGAAGCCCAGGCCGGTGTCGTCAGTGGCGGGAGAACGGACTCTAAGTTTCCGTGACAACCTTGTGCCATGAGTCTGGCGAAGTTGGGTAACTCCATCCGCTCCACCCAGGGCTTGATTAAATCAAGCGTCGCCCCGTCGAGTCCCAAGACGAAAACTTTATGCTTGAAATTTCCTGCCATTGTCTACACTGTTGCTTCCTGGTTGTCTGTTCGACCAATATCAGTCTTCTTCTTGGCCACAACAATCAACTCATCAAATTGGGGAATCTTAACCGTTTTCTTCAGCAGATTGAAAGATCCTAACCACTTCTCCAAATAAACCGGGAGGCTTGTGCTGTACCAGCCCAG
>SDBT01009650.1_pt1 | contig 15640 bp, 11 predicted proteins | sample 2277101 | NCBI WGS metagenome assembly SDBT01 (sample SAMN10404973, study PRJNA504765) | marine sediment metagenome | isolation source: marine sediment core GS10_PC15, 103 cmbsf | place: Arctic Ocean: Southern Knipovich Ridge | collected 2010 | reverse complement strand
CGCGGTCGCGGAAATCGGTCCGGCGCCTGGCCGCACGCCGCGGCTGCTCCAGGTGACCTCGGTACCTTCACGCGGGCTGACCGAGCCCGCCGCGGCGGACCAGGTTACGGTGATCGTGTCGCCATCTGGATCGTTGACTGTGGCGAACAACCGCACGCTCTCACCCTGCCTCACCGTAGTGCGCTCGGCGCGACATGTCATCGTGAGCGGGCGATTCACCGGAGGCAATGCCATCGGTGCCGCGCCCTGGAACATCACGGGCTCGGGGCGGCTGGTGCTGTAGGAGAGCTTAGCAAACCCACCGCCCTTGCTCATGGGCAGGCCGTGGTCGTCCATCGCCACGTTGTAGGTAAACGCGGCGTCGACCGCCAGTCCCATCTCGTGCGTTGCCCTGAAGCCGGCCTGGAGGACCGCCCAGTCGTCACCGCCCTCCATGGCACCCTTCACGCCGATGAGCTCGACGATTCCCTTGATCCAGAAACGGGTCGGGACCTCGATGCCGGCGCCCCAGTCGAAGGAGCTGCTCACCTGGACCTTGCCGTTCTCGATTACGTCAGAAGGCAGCGGGTTGACGGTCGTCCTCTCGCTCGGCTTGGCGCGCCAGGTGCCGCCGATGTAGCCGTTGAAGCCGAACATCTCATTGGCCTCGTAGCTGCCGACTACGCGGCCGATGGCGTCCAGCGCATGCGTGCCGATGTACTCACCGGACGTCGGGATCTTGATCGCGCCGATCAGCGAGATGCCGTCGTAGCTCATGGTGTCGCCAGTGACGCGGTACTTGACGCCGAGGCGCAGATCGCCCATGCCGGTCTGCCACCTGTCCGTGGCGAAAGGTTGCTCGTTGAGTGGTGGCGCATCCTCAACGCCGCCGCCCTCTGATTTCTCGAGAAGGGCGGAGCGGAAGACCCCCGTGCGGGCTGCTTCGAAGCTGCCGAATACTTCGAGACGCTCGTTGACGCCGTAGGCGCCTGATATCGCCCACGTCTCGATCGAGGACTTGCCCTCCTGGCGTGATATGGCGCTGAACCATGCGGCGACGGAAAACGTGTCCGGCTGCATGGTGGAGGCACGAGGAACCATGAAGAGGCCAACGGTGCCACTGGCAGATGGATCGTCATGAGACTCTTGTGCCTGAGCGCCGGGGAGAACGGTCCCTGCCATCAGAACGACGGCCAGCGCCGACACGATGGTTGCCAGCGTCATGTTTGCAGTGTGTCGCAAAGCTACTCCTCCTTATTTGGTCCTGGTGCCTCTGGGTGTTCTATTGCGGTGGAATGGTCAGGATGAGCTGAACGCGCCGGTTCTGCTCACGTCCCTCTCGTGTGCTGTCGTCAGCGATTGGCTGGCTGGAGCCGACCGAGCTGGCGGCGATCCGCGAGGCATCGACGCCGTGCGTCTCGACCAGGTACTCCATGGCGCTGTCGGCACGACGCTGTGCGGTGATCACGTTGTTGTCCTCGGAACCAGTGGAGTCCGAATGCCCGATGATCTTCACGGTGGCCTGTGGGTTCTGGCGCATCTGCAGGGCAACGTCGTCGAGCACGGCCTTCATGCGGTTGTCGAGCTTAGTCGACCCCGAAGAAAACTCATTCAGCGCGAGCTCTCTGATGACTGGCTTCGGCGGCGGAGGCGGTGCTTCTACGGTGACGCTGACGCTACAGCTTGCGGTGCCACCGTACCCGTCATCGGCGCTGCCGGTGATGCTGCCGCGGCCCGGTTTGACGCCCTCGGTGTTCCACGTGACCTGATTGCCCGTGGTGGCACTGAGGCGACCGGCTGGAGCGGCCCAGCTCACGGTCACGTCGTCGCCATCCGGATCGCTCGCGGTCGCCGTGATCCGTACGCTCTCACCGACGCGGAGCGTGGTGCGCTCGGCACGACAGGTAATCGTCGGGTCCTGGTTGACCGGTGGCACGGGCTGAGGCTCTACGCCCTGCATAACGGGCGGGGGGCCACAGGCAACAACAAAGGCCAGCGCTGCAATCACCAGGGAGACGGCCATATTTCTCATAGTGAGCCCATCCTTCTCAAGTTGCAGACCACGGAGCGTGGTCAAGGGGATGTGAGATCGATGCTACTACGGTTCTCCGTACTTCTGCTTGCCAATTGACCAACAAACTAGCCACCGGCCCAAGCATAGGGCCCAGAAGCCTTTTGGCTCAAGTATTTTAGGACAAATTCAGCTTACTTTCAGATAGTCGCGATGTTACGCTGAGCCTGCTCGAGGGGGACATCGGAATCGATTCTGCCGCCGTGCCGGGGTGCCCGCTCCCGGGCTTCCTACGCTCCCGGAATTGAGGGCTGCACCATCCGCTTCCCAATGCATGGTCTCGGCACGTTGATCGACCTTTGCGTGGGCCCCTTTGGCCCCTCCCCGTATCCTCGTTCCGCCTCCGGGCGGATGTTGCCGAACGGGGTTGTTTCCGCGCGGGTTCTGGCACTTGCTTGCTGCGCGGCATTCCTCCTGTTCATCTCGCCCCCCGTCACTGCGGCGCCCATTTACCTCGACGATCATCCAGAGCACCCCGAGCACCCGGATCAAGAGGTTCAGGCGCAGGTCATTCAGGAGCGCCAGCAGGAAGCGGCAAGGCAGGAGACGGATGGGCAGGCAAGTGGAGGAGAGACCGACCTCGCCGCGGAAAGCGACGACCCGACGAGCCAGATCGCCGGCACCAAGCGCATGACGGCCAGGCCCACGGCGCTTCCTCCGGTCATCGATGGTGTCGTAGACGACGACGTCTGGGCCCAGGCCGAGGTTGTCAGCGACTTCTTGCAGCGTGAGCCCGACAACAGCCAGCCGGGCTCGCAGCGCACCGAGGTGCGTGTTCTTTACGACGAGGAGGCGATCTATTTCGGCTTCATCATGTACGACGACGAGCCGGACAAGATCATCGCCAGCGACCTGCGTCGCGACAGCCGGCTGCGCACCGACGACACCATCGCTGTTCTTCTCGACACGTTCCACGACCTGCGCAACGGATTCCTTTTCCGCGTCAACCCGCTGGGAACCAAATACGACGCCCTGCTGCGCAATGAGCGTGAGGTCAACTCCGACTGGGACGAGAAGTGGGAGGCGGCCACGACGGTCAGCGACATCGGCTGGCAGGCCGAGTTCGCTATTCCCTGGAGGGCGCTGCGCTTCCAGTCCGGTTCCCATACCTGGGGCATCGATTTCAAGCGTGAGATCCGGCGCAACAACGAGGAGGTCAACTGGAGCAATTACCGGCGCGGCTTCCAGTTCAACGCCATCTCGCAGGGCGGAGTGCTAATGGGCCTCGAGAACCTGAGCCTGACACAGCGATTTCGCCTGCAACCGTACGTATCGGGTGGAGGTATCAGGGCAGATGCCACCGATGAGCCCTACACCGAAGCCACCGGCGACATCGGCATCGAGGACTTCAAGGTCCAGATCACCTCGAACCTGACGGCCGACTTCACCGTCAACACCGACTTCGCCCAGGTCGAGGACGACACCGAGCGCGTCAACCTCACGCGCTTCTTGCTCTTTTATCCCGAGAAGCGTGGGTTCTTTCTCGAGGGCGCCAACAACTTCGCTTTTGGTACCGGCGGGGGCGGGATGTTTGGTGGCGGCGGTCGCGGCGGCGGCTTCAGTCTCTTCCACTCACGAAACATTGGTCTCGTTGACGGCGAGGCGGTGCCGATCATCTACGGCGCCAAGATGACCGGTAAGATCGGCAGCTCCACGGTTGGTCTGCTCAATGTCCAGACCAACGACTCCGAGCTCGCCCCGGCCGAGAATTACACGGCCCTGCGCTTGCGCCAGGATGTGTTCGAGCGCTCGTCGATCGGCGGCATCTTCACCAACGTCCAGGGTGGCGGCGAGCACAACCGCGTGGGTGGTGTCGACGCAACGTTCCGCTTCCTCGATTACCTGAATCTGGGCGGCTTCGTGGCCTTCATCGATGATTCAGAGGTCGAGGGTAATCCCTACACGGCCTATCTCTCGGGGAGCTGGAACAGTGATGAGTGGCTCCTCTCGGGCAGTTACCACGTGGTCGAGCCCGACTTCTGGAGCGACCTTGGGTATATCCGTCGCACTGACGTCAAGAATCAGAACTACCTTGCGGGTTGGAACCCTCGACCGTCCTCCGGCCCGATTCGCCAGTTCCGCTTCACCGGCAGCTTCAACAACCTCACGGATACGGCCGGTGAGCTGATGACTCGGAAGGAGAGCCTGAACGTCAACGTCAGCTTCCAGTCGGGCGACAACATCATGTTTGACTATGGGCGGACGTGCGAGCGGCTCGAGGACGACTTCGAGGTGTACGAGGGCGTTGTCATCCCTATCGGTGAGTACGACTTCTCCGGCTGGTGGTTGAACTTTCGCTCGTTTTCGGCCCGTCCGCTGAGCGTGCGCATGACTGTTAGCGGTGGCGGCTACTTCGACGGCACGCGCTATTCGCTGAGCCCAGGCGGCACGATCCGCTTCAACGAAAAGTTCAGCCTGTCGCCGGGCTACAGCTACAACACCGTCGATTTGCCGGGTGGTGCCTTCGAAACCCACACGGGAACGTTGCGAATCGTCTACAACTTCAACGAGCAGTGGCTCACGAACGCCCTGCTCCAGTACAACAGCGTTTCCGGGCGCATGTCGGTGTTCGCCCGCCTGCAGTATGTGCTCAACGAGGGTTTCGACAACATCTTCTTCGTCTACAAGCAGGCGACCTACTACTACGGTACCTACGACGGACTGAGCGACCACCAACTCCTGGCCAAGGCAACCTACTCGTTCGATTTTTAGGCAGTGAAGCTTCATGAGGCAGTGAAGTTTCGACTGTTGCGACACTGAAATCAGCATCCGCGTGAGGCACTCTATAAAATGAGTAGGAAGAGGTCGCCGGGTGCCGCCCCATGGTGCTCCCGCAGCGACACCTCATGCATCAAGTTCCCCGAACTGAGACGGAGATAAGACTCGCTATGACCCCCCACCTTTTGAAACGAGGCAGGTACGAGATGACAGGCAAATTGTCAGCGCACAGTGGGCCAAGACGGCTCGCGCTAGGTCTGGCCCTGATCATGGCCCTGGCGGCACCGGTGCAGGGCTTTGCGGTCGCACAGGAGGAGGAGCCCGCACCTCTCAGCCTGTCCTTGGAGCGTGCGGTGCGCCTGGCGTTCGAGAAGAACCTCGATATCGCCGTGATCGACTACAACCGCGGCATCGCGCGCGAGAACGTCGCCTCCGCCGAGGGCGCCTTCGACATGAGGCTCAACATCGGCACCCCCGGTGCCCAGGCGATGATCGGGGCCTCCGGCGGCGGGTTCGGTGGCACCGGAGTGGGGGTTGGAGGCCTGGGATTCGCCGGCTCGGAGACCCCCACCGCGACGGATCTGTTCGGCGTCGACAGCCTGGTCAGCGACGACTACAACATGCAATTCAACCTCGGCCAGCAAATGCCGATGGGATTTCGCTACGACGTTGCCTACACCGCCGGCCGCAACAAATCCAACAGCATCCTGAATAGCATGAACCCGTCGTGGAACAACAACTTCGGCATGGCGATCACAATGCCGATTCTGCAGGGCCGGGGAGAGGAAGCTACGGCGCGGCAGCTTCTGTTGGCACGGCAAAACGTCTTGGTGACCGAGGAGACGTTCCGGGGTCAGGTGGAGACGATCCTGTTGCAGGTCGAGCAGGCCTACTGGGAGCTGGTCTTCGCCGAGCGCACGCTCTTGGTTCAGGAACAGTCGATGCAGCTTGCCCATGAGCAGCTCGAGCGCACGCAGGCGCAGGTCGAGGTTGGCATGGTGGCGCCGGTGCAGGAGACGCAGGCACGTGCTGCCGTGGCACAGCGCCAGAGCGACCTGATCGTAGCCCGCAACAGTGTGGAGACGGCAAGCGACCAGCTCAAATCACTGCTGCGCGCCGAGGCACTGCCTGACGGTTGGGACACGAAGATCGTGACGACCGACGAGCCCGAAGTGATCCTCGAGGAGGTCGACCTCAACGAGGCCCTGCGCGTGGCGATGGACCGCCGGCCCGAGATGGCGCAGGCCCGCGCTACGATTGGGGCCCGCCAGATCGAGACCGAGGCTACGCGGAACGACCTTCTGCCGCGTCTCGACTTGATCGCCTCTCTCACCTTCAACGGGATAGGCGGCGATGTGCTGATCCGTGACGACTTTTTCTCGCCGCCGATCGGTGTGATTCCGGGTGGCTACGGTGATGCGATCGCGCAGCTCTTCACCTTCGACTATCCCACCTGGCGCATCGGTTTCAACTTCTCCATGCCGATCAAGAACCGCACGGCCAAGGCCAATTACGCTCGCGCCACGTTGGCTGAAGATCAGGCCAGCCAGGATATGGAGCGCATCCGGCAGCAGGCCATCCTGGAGGTACGCACGGAAGCACGGAACGTCGAGTCCGCCGCCGAGCTTATCAAGGCAACACGGCTTGCCAGGGAACTGTCGGAAGAGCAGCTCCAGATTGAGCAGGATCGTTTCGAAGTAGGCATGTCGACCAACTTCGAGGTGCTGCAGTTTCAGGACCAGCTCGTGCGCGCCGCCATGGCCGAGGTGCGTTCCGCGATCGACTACCGCGTCGTGCTCGCTCGCCTGGCGCGTGCCGTCGGAGTGCTGCCCGACCGCTACGGCATTCGGATTCAGTAGAGGCGGCGGAGCTTCAGACCGCTCACAAGTCCAGGCTCGCCCCGGCGATCGCATTTTGGTGGCCAACCTGACGCCTGCCCGCCAGCTCCAAGTCGCGCCCGAGTTCACATCGGAGCCCGGCTTGCTGGAGGCGGTGCTCTCGGCCGTTCAGACCAATCCCGACATTCGTATCTCCCAGGTGCGTAACACGGAGCGTCTGATCAACGCGCTCCGGGCCGAGGATGATCCGGGCGGCGGTACCTGCGGGCTGTCGTTTTCTGGGACGAGCAATTTCCTCGGCGCCTCGCGACGTGCCCCGCCGAGATACGCAGCCTAGAACGATTTCATTGGCAGGGTTATGCTCTCCCACATCGAGACAGCCGAATTCCATCATCCGATGAGGACATAGCGATGAAGGCCGCATATATCGAAGGGCATGGCAAGATCGAGGAGATCAAGTACGGGGAGGTGGCGACGCCGGAACCGGGGCCGGGAGAGGTGAGGGTGGCGATGAAGGCTGCCGCGCTCAACCACCTCGACCTCTTCGTCGTCAGAGGCGTGCCGGGGCTCGAGATGCCGATGCCGCATGTGCTTGGCGCCGACGGAGCTGGGATCATCGATGAAGTAGGGGAGGGCGTAACGGGCTGGGAGGCCGGCGACGAGATCGTCCTGAACCCAGGTATGTGGTGCAACCGCTGCGAGTATTGTCTTGCCGGTGAGCAGAGCACCTGCATCAAGTACGGACTGTTGGGCGAGCACTGCGACGGCACCTTCGCGGAGGCCATCGTTGTTTCGGAGCGCAACTGCCAACGCAAGCCGGCGGAGCTGTCATGGACGCAAGCTGCCGCCTTTCCTCTGGTCACATTGACCGCCTGGCGAATGCTCGTGACCAAAGCTCGAGTACGTGCCGGCGACACCGTGCTGGTCCATGGCATCGGTGGGGGCGTCAGTCTGGTCGCTATGCAGATCGCCCTGCTGCACGGAGCCAAGGTCTTCGTGACGAGTCACAGCGAGGCCAAGCTGAAGAAGGCCTTGGAAATGGGCGCCGAAGCCGCCCTCGACTATTCCCAGGTCGACATAGCTCGCGAGGTGGCCAAGCTCACCGGCAGGCGTGGCGTCGACATCGTTGTCGACAACGTCGGCGCGGCAACCTTCGAGGCCAGCGTCAATTCCTGCCGCAAGGGGGGTTGCATAGTCACCTGTGGCGCGACCACGGGCCCGGCGATTCCGGTCGACGTGCGACGGTTATTTTGGGCACACATCAGCATCTACGGCTCGACGATGTGCAACGAGGACGAGTTCCGCGCCATGCTGGGGGTAGTGGCGGCCGGTGGCCTACCGCCGGTCATCGACAGTGTCCACCCGCTCGACCAGACGGCCGATGCCTTCCGGCGCCTGCAGAACGCTGAACAGTTCGGCAAGGTCGTTATCGACATTACTGGCTAACGCCTCGGAAGACTTTTTGTCTGGGCCCAAGAGTATGGGGGAGCCTCCCGAAGGCGGCTCCCCCTTGGCCTTGCGGCCACCGAGTCAGGCTAGCGTGCCGACCCGGCGGGGTGCGTGGTAGCATCGCCTTTCGCCGCCGTCGGTGAGGAAATCGTTCCCCGTCACCGCACGACCATGAGCCAGATTGCCGCGCGCCTATTCACCTGGGCCTCGTTCGTCAAATTCGAGCACACGCTCTTTTCTCTGCCCGTGCTTTACGCCGGCGCGGTGCTCGCGGCCCGGGGCATGCCCGGTTGGTGGGCGATCCTGTGGATTCTGGCAGCCGGCACCGGCGCGCGCACCGCCGCCCTGGGGCTCAATCGCATCATCGACCGTCGTATCGACGAGAGGAACCCGCGCACCGCCCGCCGCGAGTTACCGCGCGGCGCCATGCGCCTGGGCGAGGCGTGGATCATCGTCGGCGCCGGGTTGGTGATGTATTTGGTGTCCTGCTGGATGCTCTGGCCGATCTGTCTCGTGCTCTCGCCGGTGCCCCTGGCCGTTTTCGTGATCTATCCCTACCTGAAGAGGGTCACGCCTCTGGCCCACCTCGGTGTCGGCACCGCCCTGGCACTGGCTCCACTGGGGGGCTGGGTTGCCGTTGCGGGTAGCGTCAGCGATCCCTCGCCGGTACCGGTCGTCTGGCTGGCCACGTTCACACTTCTCTGGGTGGCCGGCTTCGACATCATCTACGCCACGCTCGATCTCGACTTCGACCGTCAAGCGGGGCTGCACAGCCTCCCTGCCGTCGTCGGCCGCCGGTCGGCGCTGGTCATCGCAGCACTCTTCCACTTTCTGGCGGTGGCTGCGCTCGCCGGGCTCTATTCGGTTGCGCTCACGGGGCCGCTGGCCATCGCCGCCATCGTTGCTATCGCGATCGTGTTGACCGCCGAGAACTGGCTCGCCGAGCGCGTCAACCTGGCCTTCTTCCACCTCAACATCCTGGTGGGCTTCCTGGTGCTCGCGGTTGTGGTGGCGGGTATGCTCGGCTGGTGATTGCCGGTTCGCCGGCCCACTCGCCGGTGTTTCCGGTGCGTGCTACGTTGCAGTGAAGGATCCGCTACATCCCGATGACGTGAATGAGGGGCTGACCCGCGCATGAGCTTTTCCGATTTACAAAGCTTCGTCCGGGCCCTAGAGGGCGCGGGCGAGCTGCGCCGCATTTCGACACCCGTGGATCCCGAGCTCGAGATCACGGAGATCTACGACCGGGTGATTAAGCGGGAGGGGCCCGCCCTGCTTTTTGAGAACGTGCGGGGCTCCGACTTCCCGTTGCTGATCAACGCCCTCGGCAGCCCCGCTCGCATCGAGCTTGCGTTGGGTCGCCCCCCGGTACAAATCGGTGAGGCGCTGCTGCAGCTGGCTGCGGCCGCGAACCCGCCTTCGCCGCGCCGCTTGTGGCAACTACGCGGCACGGTACGCGACGTACTCGGCATGCGGACGCGGCGGACCCGTAGGGCGCCGTGCCAGGAGATCGTCGAGGAGCCCGACCTGACCCGCCTGCCCGTGCAGACTTGCTGGCCCGATGACGGGGGCCCGTTCATCACCTTCGGCATGGCGTTCACGAGGGATCCCGTGAACGGCGACCGCAACGTCGGTCTCTATCGCGTCCAGGTCTTCGATGAGCGCACCGCCGGCATCCACTGGCAGCTACACAAGGGCGGCGGGTTCCACTACGTGCGTGCGGAGAACCTCGACCAGCCGCTCGAAATGGCCGTGGTGATCGGCGCCGACCCGGCCCTGCTGCTGGCCGCCGTCACCGCCCTGCCGGAGGGCATGGATGAGGTCGCTTTCTCCGGCCTACTGCGTCGCATGCCGTGCCGGATGGTCAAGTGCAAGACCATCGATATGGAAGTACCGGCCAACGCCGAGATCGTCCTCGAGGGCGTCGTGCCTCCGGGCGAGCGGCGCCTGGAAGGGCCATTCGGAGACCATTTCGGGCACTACAGTCACGCCGCGCCCTTTCCCGTATTCCACGTGCGGGCGATGACGCGGCGCAAGAATCCGATTTATATGTCGGCCACGGTGGGGAAGCCGCCGCAGGAAGACAAGCACATCGGCAACGCGGTGCAGGAAACGGTGGGCCCACTTATCAAGCTCATTCACCCGGAGGTCAACGACCTCTGGGCCTACTACGAGACCGGCTTCCATAACCTCCTGGTGGTGTCGATGGACCGGCGCTACTTCAAGGAGTCGGTGCGCACGGCGCTGGGGCTGCTGGGAACCGGCCAGCTCGCGCTGACGAAGTGCTGCGTTCTGGTCAACGGCGACGTCGATGCCAGAGACTTCTCGGCCGTGCTGGGCGAGATCCGAGAGAACTTCGACCCGGCCCACGATTTCTTGTTGATGCCCAAGGTCCCCCAGGACACTCTCGATTTTACGAGCTACAGCATGAACCTGGGGAGCAAGATGATCCTCGACGCGACCTCGGGGTTCTTGCCGACGTTGCATGGGGCTCCCGGGGCCGATCGCGACGCCATCCTGGCGTCGATCGGAGACGCGGTGGATCTGCGCGGCTTGCTCGAGGACCCCGAGCTCGGCGAGCACTTCAGGTCGTCGGTCTTCCTGGATGGATTGTCTGATGGTGACATACCCGACGACGATGGCGTGGGCACCTCTGCGGACCCCGGATCTAGAACAGACGCCGGAACTCGTCGCGAAGGCCCGGTCCCCGACCCGCGCCGGCTCGATGACCGCATCACCGATAGCGTCGTGCTGAATGATTGTCTGATGGTGGTCAAGGTGGCCACGGGAGGTGCGGGCTCTGAGCGAATCGATTCCACTTCCGGCCCCGAGCTGCCGGCTACCGTTGGGCGCGAAGTCGTACAGAAACTCGTGCAAGAACCCCTCGGGCCGGTGCGCATTGTCGCCGCCGTCAGCCAGGACGTACCCCTCGACGACCACGATCTTTTGCTGTGGGGCATCTTCACGCGCTTCGACTGTGCCCGCGACGTCGTCTTCACACGTGTGGAGCGTCGTGATGCATGGACCACCTGCCACGGCACAATGGGCATCGACGCCACCTTCAAGCCCGGCTACCCGGAGCCCCTCGAGATGTCCGAGGAGATCATCGCCCGGGTGGACAGACGCTGGGCTGAATACGGGATAGACTAAACTCGCGCTGACCCCAATCTGGACACTCGGGCGATCATAGGCCCGCAGGTACGATCCCCATCAGAGAACCACTCCCCTTCGAAACCGTCACTTCCATGCAAGCACTCTCAAACGAGCACGGAGACCTGCGCGACCCAGCGCTGCTGAAGATCGCTGAGAAGGCGGAAGCCGGCGAGCGCCTCGATCGCGCGGACGGACTCGCCCTTCTGGCGTCCGATGATCTGCTGGGTGTCGGCCGGCTCGGCAATGCCGCCAAGGAGCGCCGCTCCGGGCCCTACGCCTTCTTCGTTCTCAACCGCCAGATCAATCCCACGAACATTTGCGTTCTCTCGTGCAAGTTCTGTGACTACGCCACCAATGCCGGCGCCGACGATGCATTCGAGATGACGCTCGAGGACATCGTGGAAAAGGTCCGGGAACCGATCGACGAGGTTCACATCGTCGGGGGCCTGCATCCGACCTGGCCGTTCGAGTACTACGAAGAGATGCTGCGCGCCGTGCGCCGCGCCAACCCGGAAGCGCAGATCAAGGCCTTCACGGCAGTCGAGATCGATTTTTTCGCCAGGATCGCCAAGATCTCGATTCGCGAGGTCCTCGAGCGCCTGCAGGCGGCGGGTCTCGACACCATGCCTGGCGGCGGGTCAGAGGTCTTCTCGGAACGGGTCCGCAATGAGCTCTTCCGCCAGAAGATGGGGGCGGAGCGCTGGCTCGAAATCCACCGGATGGCTCATGAGATGGGCATCCGCACCAATGCCACGCTACTGTACGGCCACATCGAAACACACGAAGAGCGCGTCGATCACATGCTCACGTTGCGCGACCTGCAGGACGAGACCGGTGGCTTCCTGTCGTTCATTCCCCTGGCGTTCCAGCTCGGCTACTCCAATATCGTCGACCGGCCGGCCTCAGCGCTGGACGACCTGAAAACCATCGCCACATCCCGCCTATTGCTCGACAACTTTCCTCACATCAAGGCCTACTGGGTAATGCTCGGCGGGGAGACGGCCTCCATGGCCCTGCAGTGGGGGGCTGACGACCTCGATGGCACGATTGGGGAGGAGAAGATCGCCCATGCCGCTCTGGCCGACACTCCCCTCGGGCTGACCACGCATTCCATGCTCAAGCTGGTGCGGGAGGCCGGTCGTGTGCCTGTGCAACGCGATGCGTTCTACCGGGCGCTGGCCCTCTACCCGGCGCCAACTGCGCCCGCACACTGGTCACAGCGTGGCGACAGAGAGATCGATGCCCCGGTGCCATTGAAGGTCGATCCACAGGCAACCGATGGCGGCAGGATCGACCTGTCTGATCGGGGTCTCTATTCCTGGGATCTCGCCGGGATCGCTCCCGAGGTTCTGATGGAAGGCGGCTCAGTCTCCGCGCCGGACGGGGCAGGGGAGGGATCGTCGTGAGAAAGCTGCGAGTGGCGCATATCCCGTACCTCAATTCGGTGCCGTACTACGCGGGCGTCTCCGAGAGCGGGCTGGAGATGGTCGATCTCCATCCTCGGGCCCTGGGGCAGGCCGCCGCCGAGGGCAGCATCGATGCCGGGCTGATGTCAATTGCCGACACCTTCGCCACGCCGGACTTCGAGCCTCTCGGTGACTTGGGCATCGCTCTGGACGGGCCGGCGCACTCGGTGTTGCTCTTTTCCGCCGAACCGGTGCAGCGGCTCGCCGGCACGACCTTGGGAATCACGGGGGAGACCAGCACTTCGTATCCCCTGCTGCGGCTCCTTCTGGAAGACTGCTATGGCGTCCGCCCGGCCGCCTACGTGCGCCGCACCGAGGAGGCGGCACCCGGTGACAGCGGCGTCCTGCTGATCGGCGACGCGGCGCTACGACGAGCAATGCGGAGCGGCCTAGAGCCGGGAAATATTGAATATTCAAGCGAGCCGTTTTATTTGGATAACGCCGATCCCTTCGAGGAGCCTTTCCCTCATGTTCTCGATCTCGCGGCGGCGTGGAGGGCTTGGCAGGGCCTGCCGTTTGTCTTTGCGCGCTGGATGGTGCGCCGCGATGTAGACATCGATGCCCGGGGAGAGCTCCTGGAGTTGCTCACCAAGACTCTCGAGGGCAATCTCCGCCGCCTCGAGCGGCTGGCGCCAGAGTACGCGGCGCGCGCGGGCCTGAGCGAACATGGAGCATTCGCGTACCTGATGGGTTTCACCTACCAGTTCGGGAGCGCGGGCGAGGCGAGCATCGAGACGTTCCGGGATCTCCTGGAGTCGACGGCGTGGTGGGAGATAGTGCCGCCGGCTCTGCTCGAGAGGGACGAGAGGGATTCGTCATGATCGAAAGGGATACTCCATGAGCGGCCCCGGACGGCCATTCCTGCGGGCTGGCGAGCGGGTGAAGCAGGCGCGCGAGGAGGGGAGAGCTGCGGGCGTCGTACTGGAGGATCTCCTCGCACCAGGTGCCTCGAGCGGGGTGCAGCTCGATGACCTGCGAAGAAAGGTCCAGACGGGGGAACGAGTCACGCCGGCGGAGGGTTTGTGGTTGCTGACTGAGGCTCCCTTGATCGAGGTGGGCGAGATGGCAAGGACCTGGCGCTTCCGCCACAATCCGGCTCGCCAGGTGACCTTCGTGATCGACACGAACCCCAACTACACCAACTTCTGTGACGCCGACTGTCTGTTTTGCGCCTTCTACCGCAAGCCCGGTGACGAGCAAGGTTATGCCCATTCCGTCGAGCACCTCATGAAGCTCGTGAGCCGCTCGGTGAAGCTGGGCGCCACGACCGTTTTGCTGCAAGGTGGCCTGAACCCGGACCTGCAGCTCGACTACTACCTCGACGTAGTGCGCGCCTTCAGGGAGCGCTACCCGGAGGTCCACCCGCACCTCTGGTCGGCTCCCGAGATCGGCAAGATGAGCGAGGTTTCGGGTTTGGGCTACGACGAGGTCCTCGCCGCCCTCTTCGAGGCAGGTCAACGCACGATGCCCGGGGGTGGAGCCGAGATCCTCTCCGACCGCGTTCGGGCGCGCATCTCGGCGAAGAAGCAAAGCGTGCTGGAGTGGTTGGAGATCCACCGAGTTGCTCACGCCCAGGGATTCAAGACCACGTCCACAATGATGTACGGGCATGCCGAGCAGGCTGCCGACATCATCGAGCACCTCGAGTGCGTACGACGCCTGCAGGACGAAACGGGGGGCTTCACCGCTTTCATCCCGTGGTCATACAAGCCGGTGAATACCCCGATGCAGGACCAGTTCCCCGAGTATCCGGGCCCCACGGTCTACCTGAGGATTCTGGCTCTGGCGCGGATCTACCTCGACAATTTCCAGCACATCCAGGCCTCGTGGTTTTCAGACGGCAAGAAGCCCGGCCAGGTGGCCCTCCACTTCGGGGCTGATGACTTCGGCGGTACGCTGATTGAAGAAAACGTTCTCCACGAAGCGGCCCACAATGTGGAGACGACCACCGAGGAGACGATTGCCATCATTCGCGAGGCCGGATTCGTTCCGGCCAGACGACGCACACCGCTCTACGATGTGGTCGAAACCTTTTAGCCTGCATATCTCACCCTGCTCCTGCTGCGGGCACGAGGAGACCTGCGTCTACTGCGTTGCACTTGGTCGGTGTCCTCGACGTACACTTCGTGTACGCCTGCGTCCTCCTCCCGGCGCGCGCCTTGTATCCACAGGCCTTCCCGCGCCCTCGCGACGAACCACGGTGAGATATGCAGGCTTGGAATAGATCCAAATTAACAGGCGTCGGTCTGATGCTGGTTTTCGCCGCCGCCTGTGGTGCGCCAGCCCCGGAGCCCGTGCCCTTGCCCGAGGACGCCCCGCGCGTCGTGCTCGAGACTTCGCTGGGCGAGATCACCATTGGCCTGTATGCCGAGCGGGCGCCGATCAGCGTCGCCAATTTTCTCGAGTACGTCGATGCCGGCTTCTACGACGGCGTCATTTTTCATCGCGTCTTGCCGGGCTTCATGGTGCAGTCGGGCGGATTTCTACCGGGCATGATTGCGAAGCAGACCGGCCCCTCGATCGTCCACGAGTCTGACAACGGCCTGAAGAATCTCCGCGGCACGGTCGCGATGGCTCGCGAACCGGGCAAGGACAGCGCTACCTCGCAGTTCTTCATCAATCAGGTAGACATGCCGCGCTTCGACTATCGCCCGCCCATCGAGTATGGATATGCGGTCTTCGGTCGCGTGCTCACCGGCATGGACGTGGTCGATCGCATCGCCGCGATCAGCGTTCACGATGTTGATGTGGACCATGGCACGGTGCATCAGGGCGTACCCGATGAAGACGTGATACTCCTGCGCGCCAGGCGGGCGCATTAACGCACTCTTCGCTATCATGTGAGGCTCACCGGCCAGCCCCCCCCCCCCCCCCCCCCCCCCCCCCCCTCCACCCCCCCTCCCCACTGCACCCCCCCCCCCCCCCCCCCCCCCCGCGCCCCGCCCCAGCGGGCAGGGGCGGGGCGG
>SDBT01009648.1_pt1 | contig 15640 bp, 8 predicted proteins | sample 2277101 | NCBI WGS metagenome assembly SDBT01 (sample SAMN10404973, study PRJNA504765) | marine sediment metagenome | isolation source: marine sediment core GS10_PC15, 103 cmbsf | place: Arctic Ocean: Southern Knipovich Ridge | collected 2010 | reverse complement strand
AGGCTAGAGAGTCCTTTTCGGGGTCTACTCACAAGTTCAAGGCGTCCGTCATCTTCTATGTGTATTTCACTTTCACCTCTTCGAAGAGAAAAGATATTTCCGTCTTTGTCTTGATCACTTATCTTCCATCCAACTTCTCCCACCAATTTATTTAAAATCGCTAAATACCCACATGACCCTGAATATTTCACAGGAACCAAATCTTCATCATAAACGCCGCTCCGTTCCACTTCCAATCCTATTAATAGTTCCTTTTTGGGTACAGCTGCATCATAGAAGAATTTTAAAATATCAGATTTTGATTGAATGATTGTTTTAGTATTCATAGGTCTTTATAAACAAAAGGTGGGAAGATCTTTATGAACAAAAGGCCGGAACTAAAAACTTCTTTGCAATGTTTTGCAAACCTTCTCTAAAATATCATAACATAAATTCGGTTTTTATTCTTTTTTTCCAAAAGTTAAAAGTATAATTGAAGGGAATCTCGAGTTTGCCAGCTATCTTGTGTTGTTTCAGCTAAATTCGGACACACTCTTAAAATGATTTTGCTTTTTCATATTACTCCCAATTTGCTATAATAAATCACTCATAAACGGTGCGCCTGTAGCTCAGGGGACAGAGCGACGGTCTCTCGTTTTAGGGGGATAACCTAACTTCTTTAAAATGAACTAAATACTATATTTTTCAGAAACATTGCATTGTTTCTGTATTGATTCTGTTATATCTATTTATGCCAATTTAGCTGTGTTATAGACACTATATGGACACCAGATAAAACGCGCTGGACTCAAAATCCAGTTCACTTCACGGTGAGTGTGGTTCGACTCCCTTTTCCGGCACTCTGGAATTCCCGTTTTCCTGGAGTGTCTTTAACAAAGCTGAAAAAACTGTTTTGTGTCAATCGTTGCCAAAATAAGGCAATCTTAGACAATTTCTGTGACATTTGCGTGACATTAAGGAGAAGTCTATATAGAACTTTTCACTGCCAATCCAAAGTTCGTAGGTTTGACTCCCATCTATCCCTCATCCGTCCAACATTCTCCAATCTGAAAACTTTTTCATCACACATGTTGTTATGAAGCCCAACTGTAATGCTTGAAATTCCAATAAAGAAAAATTAAATAAGGCGGTAAAATATCCTTATTCTGTATACATGCCTGGTTGCCGATGCGAAGAAGATACTGGCTGAGTTGAAGAGGGAGCAGAGAATCTTTGAAATTTGAGACCTTATGGAACTGCCATTGTTGATCTTCTCCTCCTTCTGTTGTAAGAAAATGCAAGTGCGGGTGAAAATTGATTTTTGACCCGAACGATTGTATGATGGCAATAATTCCAGGCGTGAGTTCTCTGTCTGTAACCGCCTTGAAGTTTTTCAGAAGTGTCTCTTTCCCATAAAGACAGAGACCTGCGAGAAGTGAATCTTGTAATACAAGTCAAAAGATGAATAATGATTGAGTTAATATCCTCTCTTTTTTCCAAATTATCCAGTGTCCATTTAAATGTATTGATTCTTTTAGGATTGGCGATGTTTGGAGGTACTATAGGCGGACGGCTGTTTCAAAAGCTCCGAATTCCTCAAGTTGTAGGGTATATTGTTGTGGGAATCCTTATTGGTCAAACCGGTGTAGGGATTATTAGTGAGCAAACGATTCAAGCCTTTCAACCATTCAATTATTTCGCCTTAGGATTGATCGGATTTATGATTGGTGGCGAATTAAAAAAAGAGATTTTTCTCAAATATGGAAAGCAGTTTGTTTATATACTTTTATGTGAGGGAATAGCTTCATTTTTATTGGTTTCAATACTTGTAGGTCTAGTCGGCAGTTTATTCTTTTATAATGCGAGTCTCTCTTGGTCACTCGCCTTTTTATTAGGTGCAATTGCATCAGCCACAGCTCCTGCTGCAACAACTCATGTCCTCTGGGAATACAAGACTAAGGGCCCTTTGACATCGACGGTTTTGGGAATTGTTGCTATGGATGATGGACTAGCACTTATCCTTTTTGCCATTGCTTCAAGTCTTGCGGGAGTGTTAATTGGAAATAGTGATGCTGGGATTATTAATATATTTCTCTTCCCTATTTACGAAATCGGTGGATCTATATTGATTGGCTTTTTATCAGGATTGAATCTAAGTAAGATACTCAAGCGGTACAGTGAAGAAAAAAGGGTGCTTACTTTTTCTGTCGGAACAGTGTTAATTGTCCTTGGTATAGCTTTAATTATGGATCTTGATATTCTGCTCGCGTCTATGTCATTAGGAGTTACGGTTGTCAATTTCGCTCCACGAAAAAGCAAGGAAATGTTTAAGCTAATCGGAGCTTTTACACCGCCTATCTATGTTCTCTTTTTTGTCTTGGTTGGAGCAAAATTGAATTTAAGTTATTTGAGTTTACCTGTCATCGTGCTATCGATAATTTATCTTATTGGTCGAACCGTAGGGAAGATGGCAGGTGCAAATTTAGGTGCACGAATTTCTAATGCTGCTAGAACTGTCCAAAAATATCTTCCTTTATGCCTTTTCAGTCAAGCTGGTGTTGCTATCGGATTATCGATTCTAGCAAGTCATCGATTTCCAGGTGAAATCGGTCATACAATAGTTATTATAGTCATCACGACTGTTTTCATCCTCGAAATCGTGGGACCCACATTCGTCAAAATAGCCGTTACAAAAGCCGGAGAAGTGGGATTGAATCTTACAGAAGAAGACATCATCAAAGAAAGCAAAGTTAAAGACATAATGGATAAAAAAACGCCGTTTGTACACATGGATATGCCATTAAAAAAAATCCTTGAGTTATTTTGCAAGAATTCATATTTATTTTATCCTGTAGTTACTAGTGATAAAAATTTAATTGGTATTATCTCAATCTATAACATCAAAGATACATTTATTGTTTCGGGCCTGGATGATTTTCTTCTTGCTTTCGATCTAATGGAACCCGTAATCGCTGTAACGAGGCCCGAGATGTCCATGTCCGAAGTAAAAGAAATTATGAATGAAAATAATCTGGAATTTTTGCCTGTTATCTCAGATGATAACAAAGTTGTGGGATGTTTTGAATCACGAGGAATAAAGAGATTGATAGCGAAAAAAATTGTCGAATTAAAAAATCAGTCAAATTCTCTTGAATAGTCTATTCAGGGATAGTAATCAACGAAAAAGAATTGTAGTGAGAACATCTGTTCTTCATGCATCCTCAATTTATACTTCCCATCTTCCTTAACGCGCATCTGAATTGACGCACTCATACTCACAAAAAGTTGTTTCGTTTCAACTAAATCCGGACCATTCATGAAATCCATGAAGTTGAAGATGCGAAGACGAGGCTGGCGGGGTTAAGAAGAGAGTAGAGAAACTGAAGATTCTGTCTCTCAAATCTGTTATAATTAGGCCACAATAAAAGGTTGCGCCTGTAGCTCAGGGGACAGAGCGACGGTCTCCGGAACCAAAAAAACGTTTTTTCTAACCTCCTGAAAACAAAGTAATAGTCAATCTTATCAGAAACTTACAAATTATTTGTAGGTATATGGAAGTATACGTAGGTATACTGAAGTATATCTCAGTTAGTCACAATGTGGGCACAATTCTACCTAACAAACAAAATATATAGATTTTATTTGACAAGTATGATTTTTATATATAATGTTGCGGCAAAGAGAGGGAATGATAATCGTGTATCTCAAGAGTCAAATCAAGAAAACTTCAGACCTTCAATATTACAAAAAATGTGCCCCTCCTTTACTGGAAATTCAAGACGAAATACTTTCCAAAATCCTTGAAACTTTCTTTGAATGACAAACGCCAAGCTCCGCTTTTACCGACGGGTATTAATTCATTAGGAACTATGCAAAGGCGGGCAGGGCAAAAAATTTGTTTGTTCATTTCAAATTTAAGATACCGTCAGCTTATTGAAAACAAAATGGAAATATAGGGAGAAAACTATGAGACATATATCCTTTAATAGTATTTCTAAGTTAACATTTTCGATACTTCTATTGATCCTATTTTCGGTGCTTCCTCAGGGAAGTGTTGTTGCTTGATCAAAAATACACGGCAAGCTATTATTTCCAAACAAGTTAAGTACAATCGTATTGCTAGGAATATGTCTAATGAAGTATAAGGCTGTAAAGGATCGCTGCTGCTTGAACAAAAAATGTCATGATCATGGCAAGTTTAGTAAGGGTAATATTATCCGCCATTCGAAATATATAACGAGACAAGGGAGACGGCGACGGTATCTTTGCAAGACATGCAAAAAGACTTTCTGTTCAACAAAGGGAACGCCATACTATCGACTCCATAGATCTCGTACGGATTTTGATGAAGTGGTTCAAATGACTGTTGAAGGAGTCGGGATTTCCTCAATTTCAAGGATTAAGCGCCTTGCCTGGAATACGATTGCTAGCTGGCAATATCTTGCATGTCAAGCATTAGGTGATTTTAATGATCATAAGCTCAAAGGGTTTGAATTAGTTGAACTTCAGGCTGATGAAATCTGTACATTCGCTGGGACAAAGAAGAAGTCTATTTGGATATTCGTAGCAATCGAAGTCTGGTCCCGGATATGGATTTCCAGGGTTGTAGGCAGCCGCAATTACAAAAACGTAAAAACACTCCTGAATCAAGTGATCGATTCTTGCCGGATAGTTAATCAATTCATTTTTACAACCGATGGTTTTGAGCCATATTCATGGGCCACAAAAAACCTTTTAAACTATATTTGTTTGTATGCACAAGTCATCAAGAAACGCAGGAAGAATCGTGTCATCAATGTAGAACGTCGCTTGATCATTGGAACCAAACAAAAGCTGGATCAACTCCTATTTGAATCAGAGGATTCCTCAACAATCAATACCTCATTCATAGAACGACTTAATCTTACAATCCGACAGGGCTGTGCGTATTTGGGCCGCAGAACAGCCTGTCATTCTAGGCGTAAAGATCTGCTTGATAACAATCTTGCTCTCCAAATGTGTTATTACAATTTTATTCGTCCGCATTCATCCTTAAAATTTGGGGATAAAACCCGGACGCCTGCAATGCAAGCAGGATTAGTCAAAAAACAGCTTAGTTTTCGTGAAATCTTTACTTCAATGGAAATCCTTTTTTGGTGGATTTTCATGTTTTTGAGAACTCGGATCCGAGTAGAGAAATTTACTTGGATTTCAGCTTAGTAACAACAGTTAATGAAGGAAGCACCTGGATTTGTAGTTCCCTAGCCTTCGTGGGAGAGATTTACGGGACAGCCGTGGAGCGAGCATAAAGATTTCGGGTGGGCAAAAAAAATTCATCCAGATGACATAGAACAGGTTTTAGAAGTATGGAAAAAAGCCTGCCAGGACTTGTCAAATTATGAAACTTCGGGACGTGTTTGGAGTGCTAATTTAAAAGAGTGGCGTGATTTTGAAGTGAAAGCTATCCCTATTTTAAAACCGGACGGCTCGCTACGTGAATGGACCGGGATCCTACAGGACATCACCGAACGCAAAAAAGTGGCGGAAGAATTAAAGTCAAATGCAGATAGGTTTGATAGATGGAAATCCTCCAATTTTATAGGAATAATACAATCCAATGCTGCGGGAGATGTCATCGATGCCAACAATACTTTATTGACTATGCTGGGCTATTCAAAACAAGACTTGATTGCAGGGAAATTGGATTGGACCAAGATGACGCCACCTGAATTTTTGCACTTGGATGAGAAAGCAATGGAGGAAGCTGCGGATAGGGGTATTTGGACACCTTTTGAAAAAGAATACTTCCATAAAGATGGACACCGAGTATCCATTTTAATTGGCGGATCGATATTTAGGGAATCCCCTGATGAATATATCGTATTTATTATTGACCTCACTGAGTGGAAACTGGCAGAACAAGCACTCCGTGAAAGCAACGAAAAGTATCTCAATCTAATGGACAGTTTAGGGACAGGGGTTGTTCTTCACGCCCCAGATACTAGTATTATTTTAAGCAACCCCAAGGCAAGCGAGATTCTGGGAATTAGTTCTGAACAAATGGAAGGGAAAAAGGCCATAGATCCTCGGTGGAGATTTGTTAGAAATGATGGTACAGATATGCCCTTGGAAGAATATCCAGTAAATAAGGCACTTAAGTTAATGAAGCCTTTTTCAGGATATAATATTGGCATCAAACGCCCAGATAGAAAATATGTCACTTGGGTAAATGTCAATGCTTCAATTGTTTTTGATGAAAAGAATATAATAAAATATGTGACAATTTCATTTAATGACACCACTGAACAAAAGAAAGCAGAAGAAGCATTGCAGGAGAGCGAACAAAACCTCATTAAAGGACAGGAAATTGCCCAGATGGGCTATTGGAAACTCAATTCTGGAACCGGAAAAATAGAAGGTTCAGACGAACTATTGAGAATCTTTGAACTTAGAAAAGATGAGATGGATTTAAATACATTTACTGATGTTGTTCATCCGGAAGATAGAGAATATGACATGGAGCACATTCAAAAAGGAATTGAGCAAGGAGTGCCATGGGACATCGAGCATAGGTTGCTATTAAAAGATGGTAGTATTAAGTGGATACGTGCAATTGGAGAACCCAGTCAGGATGAGAAAGGGAATACTACTCAAATTATTGGTATAGTTCAGGACATCACAGAGCGCAAGCAGGCAGAAGAACATTTACGTTTAAGTGAATCGAAAATTCGTCGCCGATATGATGCAAATGTTATAGGCATAATTTTCTGGAATACAGATGGAGACATTATTGAAGCCAACGATGAATTTCTGCGTATGATAGGATACAAAAGAAAAGAAGTTATCTCAGATGAAGTTCGATGGGTGGATCTGACACCGCCGGAATATGCTCCAAAAGATGAAATAGCACTTAAGGAATTAGCTTCTACCGGAATTATGCATAATATTGAAAAAGAATACATTCGAAAAGATGGAAGCCGTGTTCCAATACTTCTTGGTGGTGCCATGTTGGAAGGGAGCAAAGAGGATGGAATATGTTTTGTTTTGGATTTGACGAAACAAAAAAAATCAGAAAAGATTTTAAAAGAATATACGCAGAATCTTGAAAAGATAGTCGATGAAAGAACTGAAGAACTGCAAAAATCCCTTATTGAGACCGAAAAGGCTAAAGATAAAATTGATGGGATTCTCAAATCCGTAGCTGACGGATTATTAGTCACCGATACCCGGCATAGAATCTTGTTGATGAACCAGGCCGCCGAAGATTTTCTGGGAGTTCGATTGAGCAACGTGATTGGCCGATCTGTTGACTTTGCTATCGAAGAGAAAACCCTTCGCAGCAAAATCAAATATACGCTTAATAAGAAAACGACTGGATATCAGTTTGATTTTAACTGGCCAGGAGAAGATCCAAAACATCCGCGGATTTTTAGGGCGAGAACATCGGTGATTCATGACAAAGAAGGAAAAGATTTTGGGATCGTTACGATTATTCATGATGTTTCGGAAGAGCGGGATGTTGATCGAATGAAGACAGAGTTCCTCACGACTGCCGCTCATGAATTAAGAACTCCGCTTACATCGATTCAGGGATTTTCGGAAATCCTTATGACTAGAGATAACATCAGTGAAAACGATAAGAGTCGATTCTTAGAATTTATTAACACTCAGTCTGTAGCCCTTGCAAAAATTGTGACAGATTTACTGGATGTCTCGCGGATCGAATCGAGAAATGGATTGGCTCTTAAAAAAGTCCATCAAGATATAAAGGGAACAATTAAAAAAATTATTCCTTACTTTGAAGGGGAAACTCAGATCCATACTTTTAAATTGAAACTACTCAAAAAAATCATGAAACTTCCTTATGACGAAGATAAAATCAGCCAAATTTTAAAGAATATAATTGGGAATGCCGTAAAATATTCTCCTGATGGAGGAGAAATCGTTATAACTTTAGTCGAAAAAGAGAAAAATTGTATTGTTTCTGTTATGGATAAAGGAATTGGGATGACTTCTGAGCAAATTGAGAAAATTTTTGATAAATTTTATCGTGTGGATACTTCAGATTCTGCACCGCCAGGAACGGGATTAGGCATGGTTATAGTGAGACACCTTGTCGGTTCTCATAGAGGGAGGATTTGGGTTCATAGTCAAATAGGAGAAGGTACTACAGTCTCCTTCACACTCCCATTAAAATAGGGATCACATCTTAACATTCACCAATCTGATTTTTTTTCACACACTCATGGAAAGACGTCGATCCCGGCTTCCCTGAAGTTGATGATGCGAGGAAGAGGCTGGCTGGGTTGAAGGGGGAGTAGAGAATCTGAAGATTCTGTCCCTCAAATCTGTTATAATTAGACTACAAATAACAGTGCGCCTGTAGCTCAGGGGACAGAGCGACGGTCTCCGGAACCGTAAGTCGCAGGTTCGATTCCTGCCAGGCGCGCCACTTTTTCCCCCATATCTTGCATCAAAATCAACAACTTAGTGGTTATTTGTGTAAATGGTCTATCAAAAAGGAGTGAGTCAGGATAAGTTAAAATAAGTGTATTTTAGTCGAGAGTTACTGCCCGGATTACTGCCCGGACCGTAAATTGCCTCTAACCTAGCTCTTTTAGCTTGGCAATTCCCAGGTCTATCAATTCACACATAAAAGAGTTTCGGCTTTTGTTGTAGGGCCTGTATTTTTTTTGAGCTGCTTCAATCCTTTTTTGTAAGTCTTTATCCGCTGCTAATAAATGCTTGAATTCTGTTTTGTTTTTATCTTTCATGTCATGTCCTGATATTATTTATATATCTAAATGATATAAAAATTATATCCTGATTTCAATAGTGGATTGCCGCCTTAGAGGCCGCCCTTGTACGAGACAAGGACGGTCTAAGGTCCTTAGCAAGCCAGTTGTTGAGCAAATTCAAGGTTGTCTTGGGTTAGCCTGTTGTACCACAGCTGATTGAATCTACTCCAGCGCCAGCCATTAGCCTTTAGTAAGCTTAAAACATCATCATCGGGCCTGGAATTAAAGATGATTTCAACTCCGTTCTTATCTGTATTCTCTCTGATTGTCTTTCCGTTTGATTTCCCTATGGTTTTAGTCGCTGCCTCTGTTAAATCCCCTAAGAAGTACTTAGAATGCGGTATTTCACGCATTGAGCTGCCAGAATAAGTGAAGGTGACCTCATAGAAACAGTTGACCTCTTCTCTCCCGTCGTATGCCTTATGATCTCTTGTGTCGTGTGATCTTGTTGCCTCAAGATAATTCCCGTGTCCCATGCTGTACTTTTCAGTGTGCCAGGTAAATTCCATGTCTTTAAGTTCCGGGACCTGTTCAATTATTCGCCGTGCAAGTCTTTCGGTCTCTGATTGTTTCCGGACAATAGCAAGTAAACGCCTTTCAACTAAACTGTGTCGGTGAAAATAATCCGTCATGATGTCAGAGTCATCAAAACACACATCAAGACAAACTCCAATCTTTCCGGCTGGGATTTCAATTGATTGCTTGTCGAACTCCTCTTGTCTCTTTCTCTGCTCTTCCTGGACTGTTTTAAATTTGTTTGCTTGTTCCTCTAGCTCTTCCTTGGGTTTCCGGTTGTCTCTGATCGGTCTCTCAAGTTTGATTGCTGCCCTTGATTTCCCTGCCTCTTCTAAAAACTCTGTCAGGTTGTCTCTTGAAATCTTGCCATTGAACAGGATGAAAAGCCTTTCAAACTCTCTGGTGTAGGCATCTGACCTCTTTCCAAACAGATCATAGAGAGTGGAGTCATTCTCTTGAACTTCTCCGTTTTCATCTAGTCTGTTTGTCTTCTCAATAAAACCTTTGCCCTCCATGGAGAGACCCCCTAGGGCCTTCTTGACCTTGTTGACCTGGATTTTCCCTAGGTCCTCACTTGTAAATTGTTGCATTTCTCTTCTCCTTTTAAATTGATTTAAAGTCATACATATAATATGAGAACAATGCACTATAAAATCAATAGAAAATTGCTATTAAACACAAAGTATTACCCCGAGAGAGAAGACCCCATATCCCCCCATTAATATGTTGGCATGGAGATAAGCACCGCTCTAATATAAGCAACAAAATTAAAGCATATTGAGAGCCCCTGTTGACACTAATCCCAGAAATAAATATCCTATTGTCATATAGGCAAGGAGGTGTTTAATCATGAGACATAAATTGTATGTTATGTTTGTTTTTTGTGTCCTAGTATCATCCGCAATGGGATTGTCTGTTTTCGGGGAGCCACAGGAAGTTAAACTGCCGTCCAGAAATGCAAAACCTAAAAAAATATTAACGGCTGCAGAATCAAATGTGATGGCAAAGTTAATCTCTGGAAGCACTCGTGGTTTATCTGAGAAATATATTTCTGAGTACCGACAAAGTGCTGCTAATGCATTCACATCGACAGGAATGATATTGGCAATAGCAAAGGGAGAAGCTGGGCAGTGCAATGCTGGATTTAAGTCACAGGGTATTCGAAACACAGGAATAGTTCCATGGAAAAATGTTACAGCCACAGTCAAGGCTGAAATTTCACATTTCCAGGCAGACCCACCGGGAGGATATATTTCACTATATTTGGTGATGTATAAAGACGGGAACGAAACCGAAATTGATGTATATAAAAGAATTTCCGGAGAGGGAAGCATTAGTATAACTTCTCCTCCTTTCACAATTGAAACAAGCGGCGACTGGCACGCTTTGGTTTTTCTTCACTGCTATAGTCGGAACTCCAATTACTTGTCAAGTGTGGCAGGAACAATCAGGGAAATAAATTTTGATTTCGGGAAATAAATTTCGTTTTATAGTCCTATTTTTAAAAATCTCGAGTGTTCGTTTTCAAGTGGTTTCGGATTGTTCCGTTTCAGCTAAAATCGAACCACACATAATATTTCTTAAGCAATGATTTGTTTACCTCTCCCCCTGGAAAGATGCCGATCCCGGCCTCCCTGAGGTGGGAAGGTTGACGTGAGTAAGTTGACGATGCGAAGGACATCCTGGCTAAGTTGCAAGAGAAAGTGAATATCACACCTGATAAAGAGAAAAAAGAACTACTGGTCTTCAAAACCAGTATGGGGCCGTAAGAAGCCCCGGGTGGGTTCAACTCTCACACCTTCCCGCCAGCATGTTTTCCCCTGGTGTGGAAGAAATTTTTACTGCTTTCGTCTTTTTCGTTGATTCAGTTTTAATACCATAATTTCAGCTATTTTCAGTCGAATTTGGCACGTATTTGTCACGTGGGGATAAGTCTATTCGCTGGATTGTATAGATGCGCTGGACTCAAAATCCAGTTCTCTTTTAGAGAGTGTGGGTTCGACTCCCTCCTCCGGCACTCTGGAATTCCCGTTTTCCAGAGGTGTATTCAACGAAACTGAAAAAAGTGTTTTGTGTCAATCGTTGCCAAATTAAGGCAAATTAAGACAAAGTTAGTGACAATTTAGTGACAAAGTTCTAACGGTCATTTGACCGCATTTTGTCGCTGATTTGATGTATGGCATCAATGGGCATCGTACTGTTTGCTTTTTTATTTCTGTGTGGATAGAATCAGGACGAGACAATCAAAAGGGAGTTCTGAATGACAGAACCAAGATCCATAATTAGAATTGTAGTAGATAATGATATTATATTCTTTTGTTTTTGGGATTGGCTATGACTGTTTATATGAAAATTGATGAGATGATCTCCAGGCTTTCTAAATCTGAACGTAAGCACATTTCAAATAGAATTCGATTATATTCAGAAGGGGTTAAAAGAGATTGTCATAGATATAGATTCGACTCTTATTCCCAGTGAAGTCGAGATTGCCAAGATGAGTTATGAAGGCTTTCGTGGATTTAATCCTCTTATGGGGATCATAAAGGGCAAGGGGTTGAGCATGGCCGGATTTAGTCTTTTTCGTCCCGGCAACGCTTCGCCTGCTGCGAATAATTTAAGTCTATTAACAAAGATCTCAAAGTACCTGGAAAAGAATAATCCGGGAGTAAAACTCATCGTCCGGATCGATTCTGCCGGATATAATCATCGCATAATGAGGTATTGTGATAAAAAAGGGCATGGATTTGTCATAGCTGGAGATAAATACGAAATTATATTAGATACCATAGCAGCCATAGAAGAAGATAAATGGAAAAAATTAAAGAAGCGCAAAAAGAGAAGTTCTGCTAACAAAGAAGAAGTGGCTGAGAGTGTACATTTTGTGGGCCCTGAGAGAGGGGGGAAGGCTTATCGCTTTGTCGTTGTCAGGCGGAAGAATAATCAACTGGCCCTATTTCCAGAGTACGAATATACTTACCGGGTCTATTTTACCAATACGGATTGGGATAAACATGAAGTCGTTCACTTCTACCGGAAAAGAGGAGATGCCGAAAATGTCATTAAAGAACAAAAAGAAGGCTTTGCTATCGGAAACATATTGTCGGAAAATTTTCTGGCCAATGCCGCTCTTTTCCAGATGCAGTTGCTGGCCTATAACCTTGTTCAATATTTTAAATACACCAACCTCAAGAAAAGTTGGTGGAACTTAAGAATCAAGCAATTAAGGTTCCGCTTGATTAATATCGCAGGAGTTGTTGTCAATCATGCCCGCAAAACGATACTGCGTGTATCAGCCAATTATAAATATATGGAAACCTTTCATAGGATTTATCATCTTCTATCCATTAAGCGGACGGAGCTTCTGATTTAAAGTCCCTCCGAAACACAAATGAATTTGTTTGGCAGGAAAAGGTTTCTTCATTTTTCGATATCCAGTATATCCCATCAAAATTTTGCTCAATATTAACCAAAATGAGTAACTTTCTAGTGGATTTAAAAATCCTTTTCACCTAAAAGCCAAAATCTTTGAAAATTGATCTAAAATCTATCATGAATTTTCCTAATCTGATTATTTGGGCAAGCATCCTTCTTTCAGTGCTAGGAAACAATTCAGAATGTAACATTGTGTGATCAGAATGGTGCTCCCAACCTATTTTTTAAACACAATACGGCCCTCTTGAACCGTGATCATCACCTTGCGTAAGGTCATGACATCTTCGAGGGGATTGCCTTTGAGAAAAACTAGATCAGCCTTTTTCCCTGCGTCAAGAGTGCCGAGTTCAGATTCTTTTTCCAGAGCCTTAGCCGCATTCCAAGTCGCTGCGCGCAGGCAATCTAACGGAGATAGACCTGAAAGATTCAGCTGCTCAAGCTCTTGATGAAGGCTTTTTCCGGGAATGCCGCCGTCGGATCCTGCCGTTAAGAGCCCCCCTTTCTGGTGAAATTCACCTATCATTTTTCTCATGTTTCCGATCCCAGCGCCGTAAGCCTCATAATCCGAATCCTGCCAAGTCGCGACAAACCCGTATTCATTTCCGAGCTCTGCCGCAGCCTTAATCCACGCTGGCAAATCCTTGAACTCCGGTTCTCCTTTGAGGCCTTCAGGTTGGCTTGTCAGCACCCAAACGAAGAGAGTCGGATCCCAGACGACATTTTTGGCAATCATGTGATCCACGATGGCACTCACTCTTTTTGTGTCCGGATTCCACCAGGCTGCTGATTCCCGCAGCATTCCCTGAAGTCTCCGCGGCACAGGATAGGGCTGATGAGGAAGAGCTACACTTCCCCAACCCAAGCCGCGCGGATGCTCGATGACGTCCTGCCCCATATCGATCGCCTCATGGACGGGGACGAGGGCGATATGGCCTTTGACGCGCAGCTTGTTCGCATGGGCGAGAGCGAGTATGGTTTTCATCGATTCATGGGTATTTTCGGATCCGATTTTGATGAAATCAATGCCCTCATCGATGTGCCATTCGAGCGATTTCCGGAGAATTTCTTGACTTGCGGCCTGAATACCACCAAGCCCCGGTGGTCCTGGCACGCCGGAACCATTGAATATCATCCCACACTGGTACAAAAACGGTCCCGAAGCGAGGCCGCTTTTGATTTCATCCCCATGAGAAAAAATCACATCCGGGCCGTCTCCGCAACCCATTTCCTGAATTCGTGTAACTCCATACTTTAGGAAATAGGGCCCCATCCACGGCTGATAGTGCACGTGCATATCGACAAGTCCGGGAACTGCAGTCAATCCGCGGACATCACAAACCTTTGCATTCTTGGGAACGGAAAGATCGGGTCCAATGGCCTCGATCCGCTCTCCCCTGACGAGTATGGTCTGGTTTGAACGGAGTTCACCTGTCTTCACATCAACCAGATCGGCGCCAACAAAGGCTGTAAGATCATGCTGTTTTTTTGGAGGAGGTAACTGGCACTGAACTGGAATGAGTTCCATTTTGCCCCCTTGTGCAGGGATTCGCCAGATTCGCCTCCGGTGTGAAAAATAGATGTGGCCGTCTGAGGGATGCCAGCGCGGTGTCTGCTCCAAGGCAATATCATCGGTCAAGGGTATCGCTCTCCCTCCGGAAACAGAGACTTTCCAGAGATCGACACTTCCTCTATCCAGGGACTCGTACACAATTTCCTGGCTATCGGCTGACCAGCAAAAACTTCCGTTGAAACTCACAGTTGAGACCAGGCGCTTCTTCTGCCAATCTTCTGTGGAAGCTATCCAAAGATCTCGATTGCTTTGGGTCTGCCAGGCAATCCATTTTCCGTCGGGCGACCAACAAGGATGCATCCCTTTGAACTTGAGGTCTCGCGGAGAATTGCCATCCACGGGAATAACATGGATCTTCTGATCAGAATCAAGCACCAAAACAAGATTTTTTCCATCGGATGACCAATCGAGAGAGGGTTTGATCTCTCTCTCTGACCGCCAAAGCTCTTTAGATAGCTTTTTCGTTTCAAAATTAAAAATTTGAACGGCAAAGGATCTGACTTCCTTATCTGTGGCAATGCAGGCAATCATCTTTCCGTCAGGTGACCAGATAGGTGAAGAGCGTCTTTCAGACCAATCCGAAACCTGAACCGCATTGCCTCCATTCACGGGAACAGCCCAGATCGAACTCATCCACTCAAAGGCAATAGTCCGACCATCCGGTGAAATGGCCGGCCGGGATATCCCATGATCCCATAATCCAGCATCCTTTCCTGAAACCAGTGGAGTAAAACCCCACACACATACAATGGATACCAATCCTAAGATAAATAATAAGCGGACTTTGCGCATGGTCACCTCTCCTTTAACTCCAGAATCGAGGATATGATCAAAACAATATCATTCATAGTCCTCGAAAGAGTAATAACGTAGATGAGTAGGGAAAGTCAACAGATTGAATGGGATCAGACTTCCAGATCTTTCATCAATTCGGATGTTTTGCGTTTGTAAACGCCGATTCCGGAGACGGCTGTGCCCAAAAAGGCGGCCAAAATCCCTGGCGCGAATCCGATGATGTAGGGTGAGGGGCGTCACCCTGATCCGCATCACGTCAGGTATCATAATGGCCATTTTCTGTGATAGGAAGCCGATATAGAGTCCTTTAGCCTAAAGATAATAGGCAAAGATCAAACCGTTGGCGGTTCCTATTACACTTCCGATGATTCCGATTGTATGTCGTCAAATGATTCGGACATACCCTTAAGCGACGATTTTGCTCTTTCATGTTACCTTTAATTAATATCTTCCATCAAGTTGTTTATCAAAAATGATCGATATAATTTCCTCCTTTGATACATAGTTTCAGTTTTTGTCTTCTGTCTTTGTTTAAGGATCTCCTTATCTTTTCCGTAGAAGCGGTCACTTG
>SDBT01009647.1_pt1 | contig 15640 bp, 8 predicted proteins | sample 2277101 | NCBI WGS metagenome assembly SDBT01 (sample SAMN10404973, study PRJNA504765) | marine sediment metagenome | isolation source: marine sediment core GS10_PC15, 103 cmbsf | place: Arctic Ocean: Southern Knipovich Ridge | collected 2010 | reverse complement strand
GGTACACATTCGGATTCCTCGGAAAAAAGAAAGTCCCGGACGGCGACGTAACCCGTTACGGGCCTGGGACTTAAGTGAGTGCCCCCTGAAGGACTCGAACCTTCAACCCTCTGATTAAGAGTCAGATGCTCTGCCAGTTGAGCTAAGGGGGCTTGGGGCGGCCGGATGGCCAAGAAATACCGGATTCTACTTCAGTCCTCTCAGAGTACAAGGGGGGCTGGCGGATTTGACTCGGGGGAATTGGGGCTGGGGGATCGGGTCAACTTGGCGGTTCTGTGTTCAGTTGTCGCATCTTGCGGTAAAGGTTCGAGCGATGTAGGCCTAAACGCTCGGCCGCTCGACTCATGTTGCCGTCGGATCGCTCGATCGACCGGCGAATGTGCTCGATCTGAAACTGGATCGTGGCGTCGGCCAGCGATTCGTCGTAGTCGACGGCCAGAGGAGCTTGGCCCTGCGGAGAGAGAATGAAAGCCAGATCCTTTGCCTCGATGTGGTCTTCGGTGGATAAATAGGCCAGCCGCTCCATCAGATTACGCAACTCCCGAACATTGCCCGGCCATGGGTGGTCGATCAGACGCTTCTTCGCCGCATCGGACAACTCGGGCACGTCGCGCCGGGCCTTCTTGCAGAAATCCGACAGGAAGTGGTCGGCCAGCAAAAGGATGTCGCCGGGGCGATCTCGCAACGGGGGGAGCTCCAACGTGACGACGTTCAGCCGGAAATAAAGATCCTCGCGGAAATCCTTTCGTCCGACCATCTCGGCAAGGTTCTGGTTGGTCGCGGCCAACACTCGGGCGTCGGTGTGAATGGGAGTCGAACCGCCGACCCGCACCAACACCTTCTCTTCGATCACGCGCAGTAACTTGGCCTGACCGCTAAGACTCAGATCACCGATCTCGTCGAGGAAGAGGGTGCCGCCTGCGGCCAACTCGAACTTGCCGGGCCGGGTTTCGTGGGCATCGGTGAAGGCGCCCTTCTCGTGGCCGAACAGTTCACTTTCGGCCAACGTGTCGGGAATGGCCGCGCAGTTGACCGCGATGAACGGCTTCTCGCGGCGGCGGCTAAGATAGTGGACCGATTGGGCCACCACTTCCTTGCCGGTACCGTTGTCGCCGAGGATCAAGACGGCCAAGTCCGTGTCGGCCACTCGGAGGATGATCGAACGCAGCGCATCAATCGCCGGGCTGGTGCCGATCAACTCGACTCCCGCCGCTGCTTGCAGCGCCATTTGACGCTTGTCGGCTAACAGTTGCCGACGGTCTTGGGCATTCTCCAACGCGACGGCCGCATGAGCCGCCAACTCGACCAGAGCTTCTTCGTCCTCGTCGCTGAAGCTGCCCGAGTGCTTGTTGATCAACTCGAACGCCCCGAACAGCTCGCCCTTGCGGCCGCGCAAAGGAACACACAGCAGCGTTTCGGTTTTGTAGTCGAGCTGGGTGTCGACATCGTGGTTGACCAGTCCGGGCTCGGTGGTCGTGTCGACGCGTCGCGGCTCGCCGGACTGTACGACTTGTCCCACCACGCCCCGATCATCGGGAATCCGCAATTCGCCGTCCTTCACCCCCAAGGCCGGCCGTCCGACGAGCAAGTGATTGGGGCGATCCCAAAGGAAGATGCTGGCCCGGTCGGCATCGAGAAGCCGGGTTGCCGCCGCGGCCATCTCGGCCAGCAGCGGCTCGACCTCGTGGGCCTGATTCCACTGGCTGGCGATTTCCAGAAGGGTTTCCATGCGGCGAATCCGGCCGAGATTGCGGCAGCGCCGCCGCACCAAAGAGAGCCCTTCGTGAAGAACGCGAGCCAGCCGAGAGATCGATTCCAGATTCTTGATCTGCTTGGCGCCATGTAGCAGTAGGATGTCGCTTGCCGTGACACTAGGCGCCAAAGGAGCGGCAGTCCATGGCCCGCTGTTGCCGACGGCCTCTCGATCAGACACGTCGGCCAATAAGTCGATCGGTAATGCAGGGACAGAGCCGAATTGGGCCAGCACCTTCCATCGCCCGCCGGATGCAAGGACGAGGGCCGCACCATCGGCTCCCACGACGTCGGCGACCGGTTCCATGGCGGCGGCTGCCCATTGGGCCGGATCCTCGGCACGGCCACCCAGCAAGAGAAGTTGGGCCGCGACCGGCGCGAGGGACGGATGGCCGGACAACAGGTCGTCGCCTGCAGGGGTCTTATCGAGGTGATCGGCGGAGGACAACGGGAGGACTCCTCTGGTTCGTGGGGCCCGATTGTTCGCGGGTCTGTAGCTACGCTGGCCAGAACGTGGGGCGTGCCAGAGGGTTACGACCACTTTCTGGCGAACGTAGTTACGACAGCTTGCAGTCGTCACAATGACAACTTCTCTCGTAATAGGCTACCATGGTGACATCGACATGACAACACCTAATGCGTCAAAAGAGCGTACATAAAAGATACTATGACGAACCACTATTCCAGTGGGGGCCTTGACCTGACTCGTGTCGGCTGATAGCCTACCGTGTTTGCCCGAAGCTGCTTCCTGGAGCGAGTATTGTGCCCTACGACAGTATCGTTTGCGTGAAACAGGTCCCCGACACGGCCAATGTCACGGCCGAAGCGATGAAAGAGGATGGGACCGTCAACCGCGCTGCCCTGCCGACAATCTTCAATCCCGAGGACCTGCATGCGCTGGAAACGGCCCTGGATACGCGGGACCGGTTCGGTGGGTCGGTAACCGTCCTCAGCATGGGCCCCCCGAAGGCGGCCGACGTATTGCGGGCGAGCCTTTGTCGCGGTGCGGATCGGGCCATCCTGCTGACCGATCGAAGGGCGGCGGCCAGCGATACTTTGGCGACCAGCTACATTCTGAGTCGGGCGGTCGAAACCATCGGCCGTTACGACTTCGTCTTCTGCGGACGCCAAGCCATCGACGGCGACACGGCTCAGGTCGGCCCGCAGATGGCGCAGAAATTGGCGATCCCCCAGATTACGTATCTCGAGGAACTCGTCGACTTGGCCGATGGCGTGGTCCGTATTCGCCGGAACATCGGCCACGGTTGGGAGGTCATCGAGGCGAAGCTGCCCGTGCTGGTCACCGTATTGGAAACCGCCAACCGGCCGCGCCCCCTGGCCGCTCGACGGGTCATGCGGATCAAGAAGGCACGCACCGAGGGCGAATTGGCCGGCGAAGTCCGCAAGGAGATGAAGGACGCCTCGCCGGAAGAGCAATCGCAGGAAGTCGCCCGTCGGGCCGACGCATTGAGACCACGAGACTTGTTGATCGAACAGTGGGACCTGGACCGGATCGGTGCCGATCTTGACCGGTGCGGACTGGCCGGTTCGCCGACCAAGGTGCATCGTATCCAGGCCATCGTGTTGACCAAGGAAGGCTACACGGAGGTTTCGCCCGACGAAGAGGGTATCGACCGGATGGTTCACGAGTTAGTCGTCGAGCGGACATTGGGTTAACGAGGAAAGGCTGAAGAATAGACGATGGAACCGAATCGCCAGGGCGAAGTCTGGGTATTCGCCGAGCAAGAAGACCATTCGCTGCACGACATCGTGCTGGAATTGTGCGGTAAGGCGCGGCAGTTGGCCGACCGATTGGGCGTACCCGTCGGCGCGGTCCTACCCGGTAGCGGCGTAACGCCGTTGGCCGAGCAGTTGATTGCCCATGGGGCCGACAAGGTCTATGTGGTCGACGACGAGCGTCTGGCCCATTATCAGACCGGGTCGTACGCCCAGGTCATGTGTGGGCTGATCGAGAAGCATCGCCCTCAGATCGTGATCACCGGCGCGACGGCGACCGGCCGCGACCTGGCGCCGCGAGTAGCATCCCAACTGCGAGCCGGGTTGACCGCCGATTGCACCGGGTTGGAGATCGACGACGTGGTCGACCCGAAGACCAAGACCGAACACAAGAACCTGATGTTGCAGATCCGCCCGGCCTTTGGCGGTAATATCGTGGCCACGATCGTCAACTTCGATCAGTGGCCGCAAATGGCGACGGTTCGCGAGGGCGTGGTGCCCCTGCGAGATCCCGACGCTGCACGTAACGGCCAAGTGATCGAGGAGCCCTGCGAGATCGACGAGATGGCGTTGGCGCTGAAGCTAATCGAGCGTCACGTCGAGCCCCGGAAGATCAACCTCAAGGGAGCCCGAACCATCGTGGCCGGTGGCGGCGGAGTTGGCAGTAAAGATAATTTCAACCTGATCTACGACCTGGCATCCGTAATCGGCGGAGCGGTCGGCGCCAGTCGGGCAGCCGTCGACGGGGGATGGATCGGCAAAGAGCACCAAGTCGGACAGACCGGCACGACCGTGCGTCCGGCGCTGTATATCGCGGTGGGGGTCAGCGGGGCGATTCAGCATCGGGCCGGTATGCAGGAATCGGCCAAAATCATCGCCATCAACAACGACCCGGACGCCCCCATCTTCTCCGTCGCCCACTACGGCATTGTCGGCGACTTCAAGAAGGTGATTCCGATGATGATCAAAGCGATCCGTGAGAAGAAGTAAGGAAAGCGACCCATGGCGAATTTCTTTGCCGATAACGACGACATTAAGTTTCTCTTCGAGCACTTCGACATGGCCGAGTTGGCCAAGTTGCAAGAGGACGGTTTCTCCAGCGACTGCGACTATGCGCCGCAGGACGAGGCCGACACGGTCGATAACTATCGCCGTATCCTCGACCTGATCGGCGAAGTGGCCGGCGATATGATCGCCCCGAACGCCGAGCAGATCGATCACGAAGGCAATACGCTCAACGACGACGGCACCGTCACCTTGCATCCGTTGGTCCAGGAGAACATGGACCGGCTGACGCAGGCCGACATGATGGGTTTCACCTTGCCCTATAAATACGGCGGGCTCAATTGCCCCCATCTGGTCTATACCATGGCCACCGAAATCATTGCCCGGGCCGATACCTCGCTGACGAATCTGTTCGGTCTACAAGGGATTGCCGAGACCGTCTATGCATTTGCCAATGAAGAAATCAGGGACGAGGTGCTGCCAAAATTCGCCGACGGCGAGGTGACCGGGGCTATGGTACTGACCGAACCCGACGCCGGCAGCGACCTGCAAGCGGTTCGGCTGCGAGCCCATCAGGACGAAGACGGCAACTGGCTCCTCAACGGAGTGAAACGTTTCATCACCAACGGCTGCGGTGAGATTCTGCTGACGCTGGCTCGAAGCGAACCGGAGATCTCCGACGGCCGCGGCCTGAGCTTGTTCATCTCCGAGCGGTCCGAGCGGGTCAAGGTGCGTCACCTCGAGAGCAAGCTGGGGATCCACGGCTCGCCCACCTGCGAGTTGGTCTATGACAACACGCCGGCTCGACTGATCGGCGAACGGCAGCGAGGACTGATTACCTACGTGTTGGCACTGATGAACGGTGCGCGCGTGGGGATCGCGGCCCAATCGTTGGGCGTGGCCGAGGCGGCTTTTCGGTTGGCGCGAACCTATGCCAATTCGCGGCAGCAGTTCGGCGGTCCGATCGAGCGGCTACCCGCCGTGGCCGAGATGATCACCGACATGCGAGTTCACGTCGAGGCGGCTCGGGCGCTGGCCTACGCAACGGCCCGATCCTGCGACGACGAAATGACGAACCTTCGCAAGCTCGAATGGGCCGATCTCGACAAGGAGGAGAAGAAAGCCCGAAAGAAACGCTCGCGAACTCTGAAACGGCTCAACTCCATGCTGACGCCCATGGCCAAGTATTACTGTTCCGAAATGTCCTGCAAAGTGGCCGACACGGCGGTTCAAGTTTTGGGTGGGTCGGGCTATATGAAGGACTATGCGGCGGAACGCTATCTTCGCGACGCACGAATCACCACGATCTACGAGGGCACCAGCCAGTTGCAGGTCGTTGCGGCGGTTCGTGGTGTCTCGTCCGGGTCGTTCGAGTCCTGGACCGAGCCCTACGACGCCAAGGAATACGGCGACCCGCTGCTGGACGAACTCAAGCAGCAATTGGTCGAGGGAAAGCAACTGATTCTCGAAGCGGTTCGATTCGTCAAGGAACAAGGCGGGGCCTATCTGGATGTGTCGGGACGCCGGCTGGTCGATGCGGCGATCACCGTGATCATCGGGCACCTCTTTTTGGGACAGGCGACGAAGTGCGACCGCAAGAAGCGAGTGGCCCGATACTTCATCCAGCGTCAGATGCCGTTGGCCCGGGTTGGCTGCCAACAGGTCCTCACCGGCGACAGTACCCCGCTGGAGGAATACGACGTGCTGGCGGGTCCGGTCCCGGCGGTCGAGTGATTTCCCTGGAAAATAGGCAAAAACGTCGGACCGGCGTGCGGACTTGCGACAGGCGGCCGGTCGGTGTATAGTAGAAAGATCACGCCTTAGGGTACTTTTGCTCCGCAATCGCATGGACGATCGCAGCTATGACCCGCGCAAGAGATCTTACCTCGAAAACGATCTGGTGGCTGATCGGTGTGCTTGTCGTGACACAAGCACTGCCGGGCGCGCTCTGTTGTTGCTCTGCTTGCAGCCCACTCGCGTTGCCAGACCAACGGCCGGATGGCGAATCGCCCGGGTCGAATCCTTCCAACTGTCCTTGCTGCTGTAAGAGCTTACCCATCGCGTCGAGGTTTGATGTCGAGTGCGGCGGATCGTCGGTAAGTTCACATCGCCCGCAGGCCGCAAGGTTCCTATCGACCACCTCGTCGGCCGTCGAGGCCCCGAAACCGTTCGAGCAGACCGAGGGGGCTTGCGTCCCAATCGGCCTGGCGTCTCGCGTCCTGTTTTGCCGATTTCATCTTTGAGGAGCAAGGCGGGAAGCCGCCGCGCAGGCTTCTCGCTCCTTGGTGCGCCCCTCGGACGCGCCCTGCCACACCACGAGTCCCCCCATTGCCCAGGCGAGTCAGCAACCTAGAGACGGAAACTCCTATGATCAAGAGAGAGTCGAAGGAAGGAATCGGTTGCTCGGTCCTCGATCGCGGAGGCGTCCGGCATGTTTTTGCCACGGCGGCACCTCTGAACGGCGGTGGGCTAGGGCAGCAGACTCAAGAGGCGTTGCGATCGATCCACGAGGTCTTCGAGCGACAAGACGCCGGTAGCTCGATCATCAAGCAAAGTGTCTTCCTAAGCGATCCCGGCCGGATTGACGAGTGCCGCCGGGAAGTTCGAGCGTTCTACGGCGACGATCTGCCGGCCACGACCTATATCCCTCAGCCGCCTTGCAGCGGGAAACAAGTCGAGATCGAGGCCATGGGAATCGGCAACGGCTCGGAACGCGTCAATATCGAACGACACAGCGAGCAGTTGGTCGTCAGCCGGCACGACGGGATCGCGTGGTTCCACAGCTCCCACGTTTGCCCCACCGTCGCCGCGCCGCATCTCTACGACCGTTCGATCAGCGCCTTCGAGCAACTTCGCCGAGGGCTTTCCAGCAAGCAGGTGCGTTTCGACCAGATTGTCCGAACCTGGCTCTACTTGGGCGATATCGTGGGGCCCGAAGGAGAGACGCAGCGATATAAAGAGTTGAATCGGGCACGAACCGATTTCTACGAAGACATCCAATTCGGAACGGACCGCCTTCCGCCCGAGATCGACTGGCCCGTCTATCCGGCCAGTACGGGAATCGGCACCGACGGCAAGGGCATCGTTTTCAGTAGCATCGCCGTGGAAACCGATCGAGACGATGTGGTCTTCATCCCGCTGGAGAATCCCCAGCAGACATCCGCCTTCGACTATCGCGAGCATTACAGCCCAAGGAGCCCGAAGTTCTCTCGGGCCATGGCGGTCACGACCGGCGAAGGGGCCACGATCTTCATCTCGGGGACGGCCAGTATCACCGAGTCGGAAACTCGCTTCGTCGACGACGTCGAGGGCCAAACGCGACAGACGCTCCAGAACATCGAGGCCCTGATCTCGCAGGACAACTTCCGCAGCCATGGCCGCTCGGACCTGGGCGCCACGCTCGACGACCTGGCCCTGGTTCGCGTCTACGTCAAACGCCAGGAAGACTACGAAAAGACACGAGCCGTTTGCCAAGAGCAACTCGGCGATCTGCCGGCGATCTATACGGTCGCCGATGTCTGTCGCGCGGACCTGTTGGTCGAGATCGAAGGGATCGCCTTTTCGAGTTAACTCGGCTCGTCGAGCGAGTAAGGAACGCCCGACAAATGACTTGCCAGTTATGAATATGGGTGGCTGGCGGCATAGCGCAGCGGTGCCCCAGATCTCCACAAACTGGGGCACCGCTGCGCTATGCCGCCAGCCACCCTTAATGCGAAACCTATTAGTCGACCCATCTAAGCCATAAACAACCGAAGGAACGACCCGTGAAGACATCGTGCCCCTCGGGTAAGAAGCTCTCCTTTCTCGATCGATTCCTGACGCTCTGGATCTTCCTGGCCATGGCTGTCGGCGTCGGAGCGGGTTATTTCATTGACGGAGTCGAGACGTTCATCGACCGCTTCCAAGTCGGGACGACGAATATCCCGATCGCCATCGGTCTGATCTTGATGATGTATCCGCCGCTGGCGAAGGTGAAGTACGAGGAGCTGGGCGACGTATTTCGCGACTGGAAAGTGCTCGGCCTGTCGCTCTTGCAGAATTGGGTAATCGGCCCCATCCTGATGTTTGGTCTGGCCGTGGTGTTTCTGAGCAATCATCCCGAGTACATGATCGGCCTGATCCTGATCGGCCTAGCCCGATGCATCGCCATGGTCATCGTCTGGAACGATTTGGCCGACGGGGATACGGAATATGCGGCCGGGTTGGTGGCCTTCAACAGCATCTTCCAAGTCCTCTTCTACAGCGTCTATGCCTATATCTTCATTACCTGGCTGCCGCCGCTGTTGGGTCTCAAGGGCAGCGAGGTCGCGATAAGCATGGGGCAAATCGCCCAAAGTGTCTTCATCTATCTGGGCATTCCCTTCCTCGCCGGGATGGTAACCCGATTCGTCCTGCTGCGGGCAAAAGGCCGAGCGTGGTACGAGGAGAAGTTCATCCCCAAGATCAGCCCGATGACGCTCGTGGCCTTGCTCTTCACGATCCTGGTGATGTTCAGCCTTCAGGGCAAGCAGATCGTGGACAAGCCGCTGGACGTCGCGTTGATCGCGGTGCCGCTGCTCATCTACTTCATCGTGATGTTCCTGATCAGCTTCTTCATGGGCCATAAGATCGGCGCCGGCTATCCGAAGACGGCGACCCTGTCGTTTACGGCGGCCAGCAATAACTTCGAGTTGGCGATCGCCGTGGCGGTGGCCGTATTCGGTATTAAGCACGGCGCGGCGCTTGCGGCCGTGATCGGCCCATTGGTCGAGGTGCCCGTGCTGATCGGTCTGGTCCACGTGGCGCTGCGGCTTAGGGGCCGGTATTTCGCCGCCGAGGCCGATTCCCCGTAGCCGCAAGGCTTCGAACAGTACCACACAACTCTGTCAACAGCCCGCTATCAATCGCCGGCAACTCTCGTACGAACCTTACGGCGGACCGCCAGCAGGCCGAGCACGCCGCAGATCAACAGTGCCAAGGTCCCCGGCTCGGGTACTTGGCCGCCGGTCACCGGCGCCGCGCCGGCGACGGAGGTGAACTTCGCCGTGTTCCAGACGTTGAAATCGCGAACATCGGTCACCCCATTGCCGTCAAAATCGCCGGATGCCCAATCGGTCCCGGTCGTAAACTTGTTGGTGTTCCAGACGTTGAAGTCTCGAACGTCGGTGACCGTATTCAGGTCGGCGTCGCCGTCGTGCAGATCGTAGTCGATCGTCAGCGTGACCGTATTCGAGGCCGTCGGGTAATCGAGCCCACCTGTGGTGACATCCACATAATCGCCGAGCCCGGTGGGGATAGCGAACGTTCCGCCTCGGTCCTCACCTTCGACGGTGACCAGGGTGTACTGGCCGGCCTTGAAGGGAAACTTACCGTCGATCTCGAATTCCACCTGACTGGTTCCATTGCCCAGGATCAGGTTCTCGGTGACCGTCAGCGAGTCGCTCTGATCGCCTTTTAGCTGGCAGACGTAGACCACGCCGTCGGCGAGCACGAGATCGCCGTCGACGGTCAAGGTTCCCACGCCGTCGCCCGGGGCGATTTGGCCGCCGGTTTGTGAAACGTCGGCGACGATGGTACCGCTGCCGCTAAGCGTACCGGAACTCTCGACGATGTCCGTGGTCAGTGTCCCACCGGCGGCAACGGCCACTTCACCGTCACTGATAGTCAGCGAGGCGGCGGTCGCGTCGGGCGTGGTCACGTGAACGATACTATCGGCAACATGGACGACCACCCTAACGCTTGCGTTGGGCGTTTCGGCCGCATCCCACTTCTCGCCGTTGGCCCAATCACCCTCGCCGCCGAGCCATGCGAATGCTTCGGAGACGCCGCCTCGCAGGCCGGTGATGGTGATGTAATGGACGCCGGCGCGATCTTCCATGCCGAACAACACTCCGGCCGGATCGATTTCCCATCCGCCGGGTCCGGCCAGCAGGTCCGCGTAATCGGCCGTCAACATGAACGGATCGACGAACCACGGGCCCGTGTAACTGAACAGGTCGCGTTTGTCGGCGAAGTCGTCGATATTTCCGCCGCCGTCGAGGACTTTCACCGTCACGAAACCGGCCAGGCTCAGGTCGCCGTCGATAGCGATCAGGTCGGCCATTTGGTCGTCGCCGGCTTGGCCGATCTCCCACTCGTAGATCGCGCCTTCGTTCAACAACAACTGGCCGCCGTCGATCGTAAGCGTTCCGACGCCGCCGTCGCCCGGAGCAATGGTGGAGCCAGCCGCGATATCGACATTGTAGAAGCCCAGCTTAACCGTTCCGTTACCGCCGAGCTTGCCGGTACCGTTTACAATAACATTGCTACCGCCGGACACGTCGAGCGTGCCATTGACGCGGAAGTCGGCGGAAGCCTGTACCGTGAAGGTTCCAGCCTCACCTTGGGAAGAATCGGTGGTGAGGGTATAGCCCTCGACCAGCTTGACGATGCCGCCTCGGCTGAAATCCTGGTTGATGCCGTTGATGAACATCGTCTCCATGCTCCAGTTACCTTCGAGCCGGGCATAGTCCGCGTCCGTATTGGGATTGTTGTAGATGCGGATCCCCCAGTTATTCATCTCGTTGTCAAAGCCGTTGACGACATCTCCCTTGAATGTAACGACGGCGTCGGAGTAGGGACTATTGAGCGTCGCACCGAAGAAGTGGGTATACGCTTCGTCGGAAAGGTTCCACGGGTCGTCGTCGAACGCACCTTTCATCTCGAAGGTCAGGTCGCCGCCATAGGCCGAGATACCTCCCCAGTTGTTGAAGCATACGTAGCCCGGCGTGCTGTTGCCCAGATCCGACGTTCCCCGCATCTCGTAGGTACCGTTGGTTTCGATCTGGCCGAAGTAGAGCTCGGCAAAGGCCGGGTTGGCGGGCAGGTTGGACAGGCCGGTCTCTTCGTCGACCATCCGAAGAATCCCGCCGCTCCAGAGACGAACGGTGGCCAGGCCGCTCAGGTCGGAGCCGGCGAGCCAGACCACGTTGTAGTCCCATCCGGCTCGGTGGCTTCTTACTTGAAACTGACTCCCGGTGAGATTCCCGGAGAGTTTCAGGTCGACCTCGGCACTACCGTTGTTGTTTTGGAAGTCGACGGTCTTGTTCCCCTGGAGGTCAATATCGTTGGTAATCTCGACGGTGTGATCGCCCAACTTATCGACGAGCATGGTCTGGGCGTTGAATCCGGACAGGGGGTCGTTCCACTCCAGGGGCAAGTCCAGTCCGTCGTTGCGGGCCAGGGTCACGGTCAGATCGGCCCCGTCGGCGGTGAACCCGAAGTTCCCGGCGAAAAAGATCTGGCCGTCGTCGAGCCCGATGGTTCGTTCGATCGTGCCGGACGTGGCCAGGGATCCGACGTTGATCTCGAGTAATCCGGCCCCGACATTGGTATTCAGATCGCCCACCTTCAGCGTGGCGCCGTTGATGACGGTGGTCAGGCCAGCGTAGCTATTGTTGCCGCTAAGTTGGACGATGCCGCCGGTGATTTCAACTCGGTAGCCGCCGCTAAGGTCGCCAGCAACGCTCGAACCGTTTAGCTCTAGCAAGGTCGTGGGGATCACCGATCCGGCGCCGGCGATGGCAGCATTGACGTTCAGCACGAGTGTATCGGGCGTCACGGCGTTGCCGACCGTCAGCGTGCCGCCGGTGACCGAAAGCGTGTTGGCAACACTCAGCAGTTCCGTGCTAAGATCGAGCGAACCGGTCACCGCCAACGAATCGGTGAGCGTCAACCCATTGCCACCGAGGTTCAGCGAGCCACCCGAGGCGAGCAGATCCAGGGCTGTCGTCGACCAGCCGTTGGTCATCTGCAATATCCCACCGGTCGCGAGTTCGACGGTCGCGCCGGTCACGGTCAGCGTACCGGCCGAAAGGTCCAGCAGGGAATCGACGGTCAGTTGTTCGGAGACCGACAGGTGGGCTCCAGCCTCGGACGCGAGACCGCTACTGGCGATGTTGGCCATCTGAAGTGTTCCGCCGTCGGCAAGCGTGATGATTCCGCTATCGAGACGGCCCGCGTTGAGTACGCCACCGCTTCCGATCGAGATGGTTCCGCCGCCTGCCGCAGCATATCCGGCCGTGGCGACACCATCGGGGCCGATGTGCAGAGTACCGCCGGAAACGGTCAGGCCTTCGACAATGTCCAGTGTGCTTTCGACGTCGACCCGTCCGGCGGTGACGGTTAGCTTTGCCGCGGTGCCGGGCAACGCCACGTTGACGGTTTCTCCGTCGACCGTCACGAGGTCACCCGCGAAGGGGGCCCAGTTCGTATCCCAGGTCCCCGGCGTATTCCAGTTGCCGTTGGCCACAGCGATCACTTGAGAAATCGCCGCCGCCTCGAACTCCAAGGTAATTCCGGTGCCGGTCCACTGAACCACGCTCGCCGAAGCGGCGCCGAAGGGCAACTCGCCGATCGTGATGTTGAACGAATCGAAAACGTCGGACTCAAACCCGCTGGCAAACGTGAACAGCGGCACGGAGAGCCCATTGGTCAACACGTCATAGTCGGCGATATTGCTGAGGTCCAGCTTGGCATCCACTGCGTAGTTGCGGATATTGTTGCCCGTGTCGGTCAGACTGATCGGGCAAACGCCGCCGGCGTCGAGACTGAACTGGAACGTCGTGAAGGCCTGGCTGCGGTTCTGGAAGTCGAGGAACGACGCTTCGATGCTCGTCGGGCCGCTGCCGTTGACGTGGAAGAGGCTCGGGTTGGCCTCGTTGGACGCATAGAAGAGGATCTTGTTTCCGATGGAAAGCGAGCCGCCGGAGATCTCATACGAATTGTCCTTGTTGTTGATGTACCGGATCTGACTGCCGATCGTCACGTCGCCGGCCGTTTGGTAGACCCGATCGTCGTTGCCCAGCACGAACTCGCTATTCGTAGTGACGTTATTGTTGATCGTCAGGACATGCGGCGAGGTGTCGCCGTTACCCTGTTCCAGAGAGATCTTGGCAATCCCCCAGGCGGCCGCATCGACATCCACGGTCGAGTTGCCGGTCTTCAGGCCAATACTGCCGCCGGTGGTGGGATCGCCGCTCCAGTTCGTCGGATCGCTCCAGTTGATGCCGTCTCCGGCGCCCGTCCACGTGGCGTCCGCCCATGCGAATGGACCAAAGACCGACATGGCCGCACAGAACACAATTGCTTGCTGGATTCGTGATCTCATCGTTTCACCTCATGCTCAATCGAAACGGAAATCGGGCAACACGGCCCGCGCCGCCTGGACATTGACGGATGAAAGCGGGACTCAGCTTACCGGGCCGGCCCAGGCGTTACAAGCCAACAATGCGCAATTCCATGTCAACTTTGCGCACCCCCCTAACTAGCAAGTCGCGATACCCCCGGCGATCCGATGCGACGCAATGGTCGTGTCAGCCGGACGTTTCGCCGGTGCGGAGTCCGCGACGATAGGCGGCCGGAGTCGCGTCGTATTCCCGGCGAAATACCTGGACGAAGTAGCAGGCCGTGGCGTAGCCGACCGATTCGGCGATCTTCGAGATCGGCAGATCGGTTTCGAGCAGGAAACGCCTGGCCCGATCGAGACGGACCCGCTGTAGCTCGGCGTGAATGCTCCGGCCGACGAACTTCTGGAAGCGGATCTCCAAATTGCGCCGCGATATCCCCAAATGACGGACCAAATCGGTCACCTGAATCGGCTCGGCCGCGTGGTGGTGAATGAAACCCAGCGCCGCGGCGACTTCCGTATCCTTGATCGCAATCATCTCGGTGGAACGTCGGGTGACCACATGGAGCGGTTCGGCGACCAATCGTCGGGTTTTGCGCAGCCGGCGGCGCATCATCCGATCCAACAAGGCCGCCGCACGATACCCAACCCCTTCGCCGTTCAATGCCACGCTGGAGAGGGGTGGATCGGCCAACTCGCAGAGCAGTTCGTCGTTGTCGACGCCGACCACGGCCAGTTCCTCGGGCACGAGAATATCGGCCGCACGACAGGCTTCGAGGACCTCGCGGCCTCGATCGTCGTTGCATGCCATGACGCCGGCCGGTTTGGGTAACCGCCGAAGCCAGTCGGCCAGCAGCGGCTGCTCGCGTTCCCAAACCCGATCGCGAGCGGCGCGAGGTGATTGGTAGACATGGACCTTGGCACCCGATTCGGTGATCGCGCGGCAGAAACTCTCCTCTCGTCGCCACGACCAGACGCGTCGGGCCACTCCGACAAAGGCGAAATGTCGAAGTCCCCGCCCCAGTAGGTGGTCCGCAGCCATCCTGGCAGCGCCGGCCGAATCGGACACCACCTCACTCAGCCGAGAGAGGGGATGATCCGGCTTCAGTTGGCGCTGGGAAAGGTCCAGCACAATGGCGGGCAATCCCGAGTCGACGATGGCCTTGGCGATCCGCGGCGTCTCGACCCGAGCGATGATCCCCGTACCGCCCCACTGCTGCATTTTGGGCAGTGCCTGCTCGAAATCCCCCGGGGTGACGTAAAACCCCCATGGCCCATGAAGCCGAGCATAGCGGACAATTCCACGCAGCATTTGCCGGCCATATCCTCGGGCCGTCTCGATCAGAAGAGCCACTTTTGGTCTGTCTTTCATGCGTCTCGCTCCCGTGGCGCCGGCCAGTGTCGTGCGCAATTGTAACATTTGTTTGCGCAGGTTTGGATATGGCCGACACGGATTCGTGATGATATAGTAATCTGTAGCATCACGACACTACCGCGGAAGGGCCCTCCCATGGACTGCAAATCTCTGGAAGTCTGGTTTGTCACCGGCAGTCAGCATCTCTACGGCGACGCGGCGCTGCGTCAGGTCGCCGAAAACAGCCGCCAAGTGGTCGAAGGGCTCAACGGTTCGGGCCGCCTGCCGATCCGCGTGGTCGTTAAGCCCGTGGTTATCACCGCCGATTCGATTACCCGGCTGTGTCGCGAGGCCAATGCCGCGGAGAACTGCATCGGGTTGGTCTGCTGGATGCACACCTTTTCGCCGGCAAAAATGTGGATCGCCGGCCTGCTCGCCCTCGACAAGCCGTTGGTCCATCTCCATACCCAGTTCAACCGCGATCTTCCGTCGGCGACGATTGACATGGATTTCATGAACCTCAACCAGTCGGCGCACGGCGGTCGCGAGTTCGGCCATATCTGTACGAGAATCGCCAAACCGCGCAAGGTGATCGTCGGCCATTGGCAGGAAGCGGAAGTGCGCCAGCAGTTGGCGGCCTGGATGCG
>SDBT01009646.1_pt1 | contig 15643 bp, 13 predicted proteins | sample 2277101 | NCBI WGS metagenome assembly SDBT01 (sample SAMN10404973, study PRJNA504765) | marine sediment metagenome | isolation source: marine sediment core GS10_PC15, 103 cmbsf | place: Arctic Ocean: Southern Knipovich Ridge | collected 2010 | reverse complement strand
ATTATTCGTAATGATTACTATTATGAATAATAGAACCCGCCCAGCCGACAAGCCGAAGCTTCGGATGACGCGCCAGAGGCGGGTGATTTGCCGAGAGCTGGCAAAGGCTGCCGACCATCCTACAGCCGACGAGGTTTACAGCCGGGTTCGCCGCCGGCTGCCGCGGATCTCCTTGGGAACGGTGTATCGCAACCTGGAGATTCTCTCGGCCTGCGGGACGATCCAGCAGCTTCGGGGCGGCTCGCGGATGCGTTTCGACGCCGAAACCGGGCCGCACAGCCACGTTCGATGCCTACACTGTGGGCGTGTGGCCGATGTGGCCACGGAACCGGCCACCAACTTGGAAGCCCGCGCTGAGAAGGCGAGCGGCTACGAGATCGTCGGCCATCGGCTGGAATTTGTGGGCCTCTGCCCTACCTGCGGCGACAAGAAGCGGCAGGCCGGCAAGACATTACCGATAAGCCGGCGGAAGACGCGGCGACGGTCTGCCGGTGTTGATTGAAGGAACGGATCACTTGTCCGGTAACTGGTTTCAGGAATGACACGAGAAGGAGAGTTGGAATGCACGACATGACGTCTGCGAATCTTCGAAGCGCCTTTGGCGGCGAGTCGATGGCCCACATGCGGTACAAGATATGGAGCGCCAAGGCCGCCGAGGAGGGCTTCCCCACGGTCAGCCGCCTGTTCATGGCGATCAGCCGGGCCGAGCAGGTTCACGCGACCAACCACTTTGAGGTAATGAAGGACGAGGCCGGCGCGTTCCTGGTCCCGTCGATGGCCGGGTTCGGCTTGGCCAGCACGTCCGAGAACCTCGCCGGCGCCCTGGAGGGCGAGACCTTCGAGATCAACGAGATGTACCCCGTCTATCTGCAGGACGCGAAGTTCCAGTCCGAAAGCCAGGCCGGAAAGACCTTCCACTTCGCCTTAGAGGCCGAGAAGATCCACGCCCGGATGTTCACCGAAGCCAAAAAGGCTGTCGACGCCGGCGAGGACACGTCGCTGGGGCCAATCCAGATTTGCCTGGTTTGCGGCCACACGGTTGATGGCGATGTCCCGGAGAAGTGCCCTGTCTGCGGGGTGGGGAGAGATCAGTTCCAGACGTTCGCGTAGCCTTCTGCCGATTTGTCGGCTGTTACCGATCAAACGCGCCGGACCAGGCGGAGCGCAATTGTCCCGGCCGGCGCATACAATTCCTAAGAACGCAAAAATGCCACTCACTGTGCATGCAGAGCTTTTAGAAGACCTATACGCCAAGTATAACCGTCCTGCGCACATTCACCCCGATCCGGTAGGCTTTGTGCGACTTTATAGCGACCCGCGGGACCGGGAGGTGGTCGGGATGGTTGCCTCGTCGCTTGCCTATGGCCGGGTCGGCCAGATCCACAAGAGCGTAGCGGACGTATTGGAACGCCTGGGGCCTAGGCCTTGGCGGCATCTCCGCGATGTCCGCGATGCGGCGATGGAGCGGCAGTTGGCGGATTTCCGACACCGGTTCGCGGACGGCCCGGCCGTCGCGGCGCTGCTGCTTGGTCTCCGGCGGGTCATGCGGCGGTTCGGCAGCCTGGAGAAGTGCTTCCTGGGGGGCTTGGGCGCCCGCGACGAAACGGTGCTGCCGGGGCTTTCGGCTATGGTCAGCGAGATCCGCTCGGGCCCGGCCGACCGCTGCGGGCATCTGCTGGCCGACCCTAGTCGAGGCAGCGCCTGCAAACGGCTGAATCTGTTCCTGAGGTGGATGGTGCGACAGGATGACGTGGACCCTGGCGTGTGGCGGTCCGTGCCGCCGGCTAAGCTGCTCGTGCCGATGGACACGCACATGCACCGTCTGGCCCGGGCAGCCGGCGTGACCAAGCGCGCCGCCGCCGATATGCGATCGGCGCTGGAGATGACGGACGCCTTTCGGCAGATATCCCCGGACGACCCGGTGAAGTACGACTTCGCCCTGACCCGCCTGGCGATAACGGGCGGGGAGGAACTCGGCGAGCTATTCGGGCGAGTTGACCGGCGAAAGGCCCCAAGGGACAAGGCATGATCGAAGTTTTGCTGAACATTCTGAAAGATTTCTGGTGGGTGCTGGCCGAGATGTCGCCCTACCTGTTGTTCGGGTTCTTCGTGGCCGGGCTGCTCAGCGTGACGGTCTCGCCGGAGCTTGTCGAGCGGCACCTGGGGGGGCGGTTCAGCTCGGTGATCAAAGCGGCGTTGTTCGGCGTGCCGCTGCCGCTTTGTTCTTGCGGGGTCATTCCGGTGGCGGCCACTCTGCGCCGACACGGGGCCAGCCGGGCGGCGACGACGGCGTTCCTGATCTCGACCCCTCAGACGGGCGTGGACAGCATCTTCGTGACCTTCAGCCTGTTGGGAGGGGTCATGGCCATCTTCCGCCCTGTCACGGCGCTGCTCAGCGGGCTCATCGGCGGGGGACTGGTCATGATCCTGGAGCCCGACGGTCAGGGCGGGAAGCAGGCCGAGGATCAGCCACGCCAAGAGGCTAGTTCTCAGGGCGGGGGACGAGGCCGACTCCGCCGGATGTTCTCCTACGGGTTCTCCGATCTTCCGATGGATATCGGGCGGGCCTTGGTCGCGGGCCTGGCGATAGCTGCGCTGATAGCGGCTCTTGTGCCGGAGGACTTCTTCACCCCGAGCGGGCCGCTGGGGGGCCTATTGCACGGCGGCTTGTTCGCCATGCTGATCATGATGCTGCTGGGGATGCCGCTCTACGTCTGCGCGACCGCCTCGGTTCCTCTGGCCTGGGCACTGATCGCCAAGGGTGTCTCCCCCGGGGCAGCCGTGGTGTTTCTGATGACGGGGCCGGCAACCAACGCAGCCACCATCGCGACTGTCTGGCGCGTCATGGGGCCGCGGACGACCATCGTCTACCTGGTCAGCGTGGCAGGCACGGCCTTGGGATCGGGCCTTCTGCTGGACTATATTTTCCAGGTCGGGCAGATTTCCGCGCCGGCGCCGATGGGATGGATGTTGCCGCAGGCCGTGAAGGTGGCGGCGGCTGTGGTCCTGCTGGGGGTCCTCGGGGCGGCGATGGTTCGGCGATTCATGAGTGGCAGAAAGGCCTCCGGGTCGGCCTCGGCCGGCCAGGCCGTTACGCTGGGCATAGAAGGTATGACATGCACGCACTGTGTGGATAGCATCCGCAGGGCGCTGCTGGAGGTTCCTGGGGTAACATCCGCGAAGGTCAGCCTTTCGGCCGGCCGGGCGGTCGTCAGCGGACGAGACCTGAATATTGCCGCTCTTTCCGAGGCGGTCAAAGAGGTTGGCTATAATGTCGCAACCGCCGAGCTTGCCGAAGCCGCGGCGGAGGAAAAGGATACACCCAGAGGCTAGTGATGACCAAAGAAGATCAGGCTGATGAGACCGCCCCAACGGGCATAAGCATTCCCGTCGGCCAGGCCGTGGAGCTTGCCGGGCTTGTGGAATATTCCGAAGACTCGATCGTCAGCCGGACCATGCTGGATACACCGGCGGCGACGATGACCCTCTTCGCATTCGACGCCGGCCAGAGGCTCAGCGAGCATACGGCTCCCTTTGACGCGATCGTCCAGATATTGGCCGGATCAGCGGAAGTGAGCGTCGACGGACGTCGGATTTCGGCCTCGGCCGGTCAACTGGTCGTGATGCCGGCCAACGTGCCGCACGCTGTGGAAGCCCCGCAGCGTTTCAAGATGCTCCTGACGATGATTAAGTCCGGCAGCGCGGAGGGCCACACGTGCTGAAACGTGCCTCACGATCGACGAGCGGCAGGGTGTTGTGGTGGCTGGTGGCCCTGATAGGCACGGTCGCGCTTATGGCGGCGGTGAGGAGTTGCCGCAAGGGGCCTGCTTTGCCGGAGGCCTACGCCCTGGCCGACAGCGAGGAGTTTCGCCGCCAAGTGCTCGAATCGGACAGCCCGGTCTTGGTGGACTTCTTCGCGACCTGGTGTCCGCCCTGCAAGGTGCTCTCCCCGAGGCTGGAGGCGATCCGAAAAGACTACCAAGGCCGAGCCAAGGTCTTCAAGGTCGACGTGGATGGTTCGTCCGAGCTGGCCCGTCAGTATGGCATCGAGCTCCTGCCAACGGTAATCGCCTTTGCCGGAGGTCAGGAGATTCAGCGATGGACGGGGCTGCCGGACGACTCGGAGTATCGGGCGGTGCTGGACGCGCAGCTTCACGCGGCGGCGCAGAAGAAAGAGGAACAACCGATGGCACAAAGAGAAGGTGTGGTTACCATGAAGGGCAATCCCGTCACGCTGACGGGCCACGAGGTGAGGGCCGGCCAGAAGGCCCCGGACTTCATCGCGATCGATGTGGATCTCAACGAGGTGGCGTTCCATTCTCTGCCAAAGAAGATCTATGTCCTTTCGTCCGTTCCTTCCCTGGACACGGGCGTCTGCTCGGCCCAGACGCATCGGTTCAGTAGCGAGGCCGAGAAGCTCGATGAGGACGTGGAGATCATCACGCTGAGCATGGACCTGCCCTTCGCGCAGAAGCGGTGGTGCGGAGCCGAGGGCGTGAACAACGTCCGGACCCTCTCCGACCACCGGGACGCGTCCTTTGGGACCGGCTACGGGGTCTTGATCAAAGAGCTTCGACTGCTGTCCCGGGCGGTGTTCGTGGTGGACAAGGACAAGACCGTCCGGTACGTGCAGATTGTTAGTGAAATCACCGAGGAGCCGGACTACGCCGCCGCGCTGGCGGCTGTGCACGCCTTGAAAGGATAGCGCTTGTCGGGCGACACTTTGGTGTTTCGGCCAAGCGGTACCGCCCGCAAAATCAGGAAGGAGCCGCAACTCATGGCCACAGAGAAGATGCAAGTCTACAAGTGCAATATCTGCGGGATCGTCGCGGAGGTCCTCGACGGCGGGGCCGGGGAGTTGGTCTGCTGCGGTGAGCCCATGGCGCTTCTGGAGCCCAAGACAGCCGAGACGGGCAAGGAAAAGCACGTCCCGGTCATCGAGAGGATCGACGAGGGCATTAAGGTTAAGGTCGGCTCGGTGCCCCACCCGATGGAGAAGGAGCATTATATCCAATGGATAGAGTTGATCGCCGACGACAGGGCCTATCGCCGTTTCCTCAAACCCGGCGAGGCGCCCGAGGCGGTCTTTGAGATCCAGGCGGAAGAGGTGTCCGCTCGCGAACTGTGTAACATTCACGGCCTGTGGAAGGGAGAATGACGCATGATTGGCAAGAAGATCGAAGAGGCATTCAACGAGCAGATTAATGCCGAGACGTTCTCGGCGTACCTTTACTGGTCCATGGCGGCCTATTTTGATTCGGTGGACCTGCCGGGCTTCGCCAACTGGATGCGCGTCCAGGGGCAGGAGGAGATGACCCACGCGGCGAAGTTCTACGACTGTATCCGCGACCGCGGCGGGCGAGTCAAGCTGACGGCCATCGAAGCGCCCAAGACCGACTGGTCCTCGCCGTTGGAGGCCTTCAAGGACGCTTACAAGCATGAGCAGAAGGTCACCGGCATGATCAACGACCTGGCCGACCTGGCCGGGGCCGAGAAAGACCACGCCGCCTTAAACTTTCTGCAATGGTTTGTCGCCGAGCAGGTCGAGGAAGAGGCGAACGCCGACCAGATCGCCAGGAAGCTCAAGCGGATCGGCGACGCGGCCGGCCCGCTGCTTATGCTCGACCGTGAGCTGGGCGGCCGATCTGCCGGCGGGGCCGGCGAGTCGGAGGAGTGAAGCGACCTTAAGCGCAGCGCCTCTGCCGGTGGCGAACGCTTTGACGGACGGGGCCGCGCGCGGTGACGGACCCGGTCCGGCGGGATGCGAGAGGTGAAGCATGAGCGACATTTTCAAGGCGGTTCGCGTCACGGACAATGTCTACTGGGTCGGCGCGATCGACTGGACGGTTCGTGACTTTCATGGCTATTCGACCAGCCGCGGCACAACCTATAACGCGTATCTGATCCTCGCCGAGAAGGTCACCCTGATCGACACGGTCAAGGCGCCGTTCTTCGATGAGATGATGGCGCGGATCGCTTCGGTAATAGATCCGGCCAAGATCGATTTCCTGGTTTCCAACCATTCGGAGATGGACCACTCCGGCTGCATCGTCGAGACGATCTCGGCCATTCGACCCGAGAGGGTCTTTGCCTCGGTCATGGGCGCCAAGGCCTTGGCGGAGCATTTCCGGTTGCCCCAAGAGGTCACGCCCGTCAAGGACGGCGAGAACGTCTCCCTGGGCGATCTGAACCTCGCGTTCGTCGAGACGCGGATGGTTCACTGGCCCGACAGCATGTTTACCTATCTCCGGGAGGATGAGCTGCTTTTCTCCCAGGACGGTTTCGGGATGCACCTGGCCTCGGGTGAACGTTTCGCCGACGAGCTCGATCCGGCCATGCTGGAGGTCGAAGCCGCCAAGTATTACGCGAACATCCTGCTGCCGCTGTCGAACTTCGTCGCCAAGGTTCTGGCCAAGGCCAGGGACATGAAGCTTCCGCTGAAGATCATCGCGCCTGATCATGGCCCGATCTGGCGCCGGCAGGAGGATATCGTCAAGATCATTCACAGCTACGAACGCTGGTCGGCGCAGCAGCGAACCAACAAGGCTGTGGTCGTTTACGACACGATGTGGCAGAGCACAGCGAAGATGGCCAGGGCCATCGGCGAAGGACTCACCGCCGGCGGCGCGAGGGTCAAGCTGATGCCCATGAGCGGCAACCATCGCAGCGACGTCGCCACCGAAATGCTGGACGCCGGCGCGCTGCTGGTCGGCGCCCCGACGATCAACAACACCATGTTTCCCACCCTCGCCGATGTTCTGACCTATCTGAAAGGCCTGGCCCCCAAAGGCCTGATCGGAGCGGCCTTCGGATCGTATGGCTGGAGCGGCGAGTCGATAAAGGACATCGCTGAGGTCCTGAAGGAGATGGGGGTGGAACTGGTCGGCGACGGCTTGAAGGTCAAATACGTTCCGGACGACGACGCCTTGGCCCAATGCCGCCTGTTGGGCGAGCAGGTCGCCGAGAGGCTCAACCAGGCCGTGGCCGCCGAAGGCTAGACTCCTGCCGCTTTGAACATTCAGCCGCAATAGGCCGCAAAACTACGGCGTCTGGACCCGAAGGCCCGGACGCCCGTCCCTGAATGAAAAAAGCCCTTCGCCGGCGCCTTCCGGCAAGGGAGTTCAAACGATCTGTTCGGTGAGCATCTCCAGGAGGTTCCTGACCGGCATCGACTTCCTGCCCATCGGGCTCATCCATTCCACCGACCCGCCGGAGGCCAGCAATCGCTCCATCTTTTGCACCGCCAGGATCACCGAGGAGTGGTTCTTGCCCATGCATCGGCCGATTTCCGGGTAGCTCATCTGCGTGTGCCGCCTGGCCAGGAACATGGCCAGTTGCCTGGCCGTCGAAACGGTCCTTGTCCGCCGGGAGGAGTGGATGTCCGCCGGCGTGATGCCGAAATAGGTCGCCACGGCCGCCTCGATATCCCCAACGGTGATGGCGCTGTCGGTGCGGGCGAGATGATCGGCCAGTACCTCGGCCGCCATGGCCCGGGTAGCGGGCTTGCCTTGGAGCTTCGCCACGGCCGCCAGCTTGATCAGCGCGCCTTCCAGCTCACGAACCGAGCCACGCATCCGCATGGCCGCATATTCCAGCGCGTCCGGCTCGATCTTAACGCCCATCTGCTTGGCCTTGCGGCGCAGAATGGCCAGCCGCGTCTCGTGATCGGGCGGGTCGATCCTGACAACCATGCCGGCGGCAAATCGACTGACTAGGTGCTCGCTGAGCTCCCCGACGAGTTTGGGCGCGGCGTCCGAGGCCATGACGATCTGCTTGCCCACCGACTCGATGGCGTTGAAGGTATGCAGGTGGTCGTCCTGTGTGGCTTTCTTGGCTGAGAGAAGGTGAATATCGTCGCCCGCCAGCAGGTTCAGCTTGCGGTATCGGGCGCGGAACTGTTCGATCTTCTTGTGCTTCAGGCTGGTGATGAACTCGTTGGTGAATTGCTCGGCGGTGACATAGCGCCAGCGGACGCTCCCACCGCCGCGAAGCCGCGAGACCGCGTTGCAGATGCCCTGAAGGAGATGGGTCTTGCCGACCCCGCACGCGCCATGAATGAACAAGGGGCTGAAAGGCGCCTTCTCGTTTCCGGCGATCGCCAGCGCCGCGGTGTAGGCGAGCTTGTTGCATCGCCCCACGACGAAATCGTCCAGGTGATATCGCAGCTTTGGCGCCTCGTGGGTCTTCCTGGCCCTGCCTCGGCCTGATGTGGCCCGGGAGACCATATCGGCCTGGCGGTCGAGGTGGACTTTGCGGAGCTCCCCGGCCAGCCCAGGGTCGATCGTGACCACCAGTGGGCGAGCCGATCCTGTGGATTCTTCGATGGCCGCGGCGATGTCGGGCTGGTAATGGGTTTCTATCCAGTTCGCGACAAAGGGATTCGGGACGGTGAGCCTGATATGGCCGTTCTCGGGAGAAAAGCGGGTGCCGTGCCTGAACCATGCGTTAAACGTCTGGTGGCCGACTCGCTCTTCCAACGCCCCGAGTATGCTCGGGACGGTTCCAAGGTCGGCGCACACCGATTCCGTAATTGTCGTCATGGCAAAATCCCTCGTGCCCTACGCAGTCCTGTTATCCCAGATACCGCAACGTCAACAACCAACCGTATTGGTGCCGATCGAGATGGCTCCCCAGCACCCGGCCACTCCAACAACACCAGTGAATTTATTCCAGGATGCGCTTTTGGTCAATTCCAAAGATGCCGAATTCTTATCCACATCGTCCAAGGCCCGTCCATTGGGATGGTTGTCGGCGAAAAAAAACTTTCGTCCACAGGTTGTCAACAATTCTCCTTGCCGGCCAAGGCAGGGAGCGATTTCCTGAGCATCACAAAGGCCAATTTCGCGGCGGTACGTTGGAATCCTTCCGCTTCGTAAAGCCTCCTGGCTGGCTCGTTTTGGACGTCCATGGCCAACGTCACCGCCGAGATCCCATTCTCAAACGCCAAGTCCTGTGCACGCAAGAGCATCGCCCGGCCCAGGCCCTTTCTTCGATGCGAGGGGACAACCCCCATGTAGACCACCTCCGCGGCGCCGGGGGCGCTGGCCTCGTTGACGAGTATGCACCCTGCCGGCTCGCCGTAGCAGAAGGCCAGCCACCACCAGTCAGGCCTGAACCGCCCGCTGGCCTTATGGCTGTCGATCGCATCGGCTGGGGTCCTGGCCTGCGCCAGAGCGGGACAGTCCAGAGACTCTCGATAGGTCATGCCGATCAGGTCGGCCAGCTCGTCCTTGTTGCGATGTTCGTATCTCCGCCAAGTCAGGCCAGGAAGCCGGATCGTCGCCGGCGCCGCCTCCAGGCGCCGCCGCAGGTAGATCAGCTCGGCGAGCCTCTCGAACCCCGCCCTAACCAGAATCGCCGCCGACCTGGAAGCCTCGCCGTCAACCAAGGCCTGGACGAAGGCCAGCCCCTCTTGGATAGACCGCCGGGCCACTTCCCCCACCAAGCCGGCTGTCGCCTCCGGATCCACCTGGCCGGACCGTTCATCAGGAAGCATCAGCAGGCCGATCTTTCCGGCGCTCTTGACCAGCAACAAGGCCCCCACGCATTGTCGGCCCCTGCAAGCCCACCACAGGCGCACCGTTCCTCGACGCGTTCTGCCCAGCAGCGCGTCGAAGGATTCCTTCCGCTCCAAGGCCAGGGCCTCTCCACCGCCCAATAGCATCTGGAGAGCCCTCTCGCGCCGCCGGGCGGGCACCGGTTCGATCCTCAACGAGTCCACCCCCTTACGATACATCTTCCCCTCCGGCTTGGCCAGACCGCCAGGATCGGCCCTCACCCCCCCCGGCCGAGAGAGCAGCCGGCAGGTTCCGCCAGAAGCTCGAAGCCGTCCCCGTGGTAGTGGCCTTGCAAAAACCTCCGCTGGGCCTATACTGGGCGGTTCGTTTCTGTGGCGAGATTTCGGAAGACTTTCATTGAGCCTTAGATGGCGAACGTAACGGTCGACCGGCGATTCGCCCCAGTTTCCGGCGGCAGCCCGCCCGTGCGGGTTGCATTCGCAATTCACAGATGAATAGGAGCATAATCCGCCATGGCCTTCGCATTCTTTCGCCGTCGTCAGAAGATGGTGATCAGTATCATGGCTGTCTTGATGATCCTCTTCGTGGTCGGGCCCACAGCGGTCCAGAGACTCGCCAGCCGAAACAGCTCCGACGTATCGCTTGGGACGATTCGGGGAGGCGAGATCACCTATCGCGACCGGGAGAACGCCGAGACGCAGATCTTCATGCTGGACTTTCTGCGCCTCCGAGACCCGGAGTTCACTCGGCTGACCTGGGGGAACGGCGATCAGGCAGCCCTAGCCTATGCCCTGTTGCTCAAAGAGGCCGAGCAACATGACGACATTCAAGTCGGCCGGGGGGATGTGGACGATTACCTCGAGCAGGTCGGCCTCGTCGAGAACGACTACCAGGGGCACGTTTCCCAGCTCAGAACCCGAAATATTCCGGAGAAATACTTCCGCTCGGCAGTCGCCCAATGGCTGACGGTCCGGCAGTTGTACACCGAGGCGGCCGTGATCGCCCCGCCAACCGAGACCGAGATGGAGGTCTATTACAGAGATCTCAATGAGAAGATCAAGCTTCGCCTGGTTCGGATCCCGGCCGAACGCTTCCTGAACGAAGTCGAAGAGCCCGACGACGAGGCGATCAAAACTGTGTTCCGCAACTTTAAGGACATGCCCGCCGGGGCCTACTCCCCACAGAACCCGTTCGGGTTTGGCTATCGTCAGCCGGACAGGGTGCGCATCCTGGCCTTGCTTGTTCGAGAAGACGTGCTCGAACGGGCGACGGCGCCGGCCGATAAGGACCTGTTGGACTACTATCTCAGGCACGAGTCAGAGTTCACCAAGGACTTCCCGGCGGACGGGGGCGACCAGGCCTCGGCCCAGCCTGCCTCGGGGCCTCCCACCGAGACGATGTCCTTCGCCGAGGCCAAACCGCTGATCGTCGCGAAGCTCAAGCCCGAAGCCGTGGACGCCAAGCTCGACCAACTCGTTGGGCGAGTCAGGGCGTTGGTCCGGCAATTTGGCGAGGACTCCCTTACGCGGGAGGGCAACGTTTACCGCCAGGCACGCCAGGCCATGGTCCTATCCGCCGGGCGGTTCCTGGAGACCAAGCTTCGCGATGTGGATATTGTTGACCTTCCCCTTCAGGAAGCCGTGGCAATGCTCGCCGAGCAGGCCGGCGTCTCGGGGATCTGCTACCCATGGGGAGTCCAAGGTCTGGGCGAGCTCGATCCGGCCGTGAAGGTCACGATCAAGGCCGAGACCCCCACCCTTGGCGAGGTGCTGGAGATCATCGCCGAGCAGCTCGACTGGCCGGCGCGGCATTGGGCCTTATGTCGGGACATGGGCGACGTGCTGTTCTCCGTGGCCGATGGAGACGACGGGATCGACTTTTTCCCGATTCGGGCCCTCGAAACGGGGCTGATCGACATATGGCAATGCCGGCAGGACCCTTTGCTGGGCGCGTGCTTTACGCCTTCCCGCCAGCCGCTGATGAATATCGCTTTTAGTGTTGGGCCCCTGGCGGCTGCACGAGATGCTACGCCTCTGGCGGCCGTGGGGGTCGAGGGCGCCACGATGCTATCGATAGGAGCCCAACCGGGGCAGGTGGTCTGGCGAGTGGCCCAGGCCGTGCCCGCTCACAGCCTGGAGGGCGACGAACCAACAGAGGAACTGAAAAAGCAGGTCGTCGCCGATCTGAGACTGGCCAAGGCCTTCGCTCTGGCTAGACAGTATGCCCAGGAGTTGCTGGAGCGATCGGACGAGGATGGTCTTGCCGCCGTCGCCGAGGCCGAGGGCCTGGAAGCCATTGAAACCGACTTCTTCGCCCGCAGGACGAAGGTCTCGCCGAAGTCGGAAATTATCCTCATGGCGCGCATGACGGGGCGTTTTGACGCCGATACCCGGGCGAGCTTCATGTTGGCTCGACCGATGGATTACGCCACGACGCGCCTCCAGGAACTGGAACTGCCCACCTTGGCGGACCACGTTGAATTCGTGCGACAGGCCTTTTCGCTGGCCCCTCAGGACGGCGAAGAAGTGCCTATCGAGAAGGTCGTCCCGATGCAGGCCATCGGCCAGGTGCTGATCCTGAAGAGAATGGACTATATGCCCGCCTATCGGGAGCAATTCGAAGAGACCGGGCGGGGGGAACTGGCCCAGGAACTCATGGCGATTCGGATCTGGCTAGCTCAGCAGACGTGGTTCACCCTGGCGAACATCCAGGGACGATTGGACTACTATGAGCCGACCCCGAAAGGCTGACCGGGCTGGCTGACGGGCCTTGACAGCGAGCGGCTGTGGAGTAAAGTAGGCTTCAGCGGGTAGGTAGCTCAGTTGGTAGAGCACATGACTGAAAATCATGGTGTCGGCGGTTCGATTCCGCCCCTACCCAGTTCTTTTTTGCGCCCCCGCGCCAGGCGGAAGTCGAAGCCCCAGCGGGCCTCGGCGCAGAGGCGTCCTGCCGGCCTTTCACAATGCCTAAGCGGAATCTCATCTGGGTTTCGGCGATTCTCGCCGGGGCGATCGTGACCGCGTGGGTGGTCCACGAGCCCCCGCCCATGCCGCCCCAACAGGTCGAAATGGACGGCTTCGACTGTGTCCTCGAGGCCGGCCGATTCCTGCGCGAGAACTGCTACCACACGCTGGAGGCCGAGGCGCTCCATCGGGCAGCCGCCCGAGGCATGGTCGCCGCGGTGGATGAATTCTCCAGCTATGTCTCCCCCGAACGGGTGGAGGCCTTTCAAAAGCGAATGAAGGGCTTGGTTTGCGCCACGGGGCTCATCGCCGAAGCCCGTGCGGATCGGCTGATGATTCAGGACGTGCTGGTCGGATCGCCGGCTTGGCGGGCGGGGATCGCGCCCGGTGATGAGATACTAAGCATCAACGGCCGGCTCGCCGGGGAGGTTTCGTCGACCGAGGTGGAAAACCTGCTTTCGGCAGGGCAGGCCGGCTCGTCTCTCAGCCTGGAGATCGCCCGGATCGGCGGGAAGGTAAGGCCGGTAACCCTTCGCCGCGAGGAGTTCCACCTGGAGACAGTCCAGGGACTGTGCCGCGATCGGTTCGCCCAACCGGTCTACCAACTGACCCCGGCCGGGGACGTGGCCTACGTTCGCGTCTGTGAGTTCGTCCGGAACACTCCCCAGCAGTTGGCTGTGGCCCTGCGACAATTGCCCAATCCGTGTGGCCTGGTCCTGGACTTGCGGGGCAACCCGGGCGGGCGATTCAGCTCGGCCGTGGAGGTGGCCGACATGTTCCTTAGCGAGGGTCTGATCGCGACCGTGGCCGGCCGCACCGGGCCGCCCGCGAGATACTCGGCCAGCGCTGAAGGAACCTATCTACCTGAGGCACCATTGGTTGTATTGATCGATGGAGCGAGCGCTTCGGGTGCTGAGATTGTCGCCGGCGCGCTGAAATTGCACGGCCGCGCCGTCCTTATCGGCACGCGAACGCGGGGAAAGGCCTACCTGCAGACCATGCTGGAACTGCCCAATGGTCTGGGCCAGGTCAACCTGACGACGGCAGAGGTATTTCTCGGATCGGCTATCCCCTTCGCCCACAAGCCCGGCCGCGAGCAATGGGGCATCACGCCTCACCAAGAGGTCTTGCTGCCGGCAATGGATGTCTTGCGGATCCGCCGCTTGCGCAGCCAGGGACATACCGGCCTTGGGCAGATTACCTCATCGCCGGGGGAGCGGAGCGAACTTGACGGGGTTGCCGAACGTGTGCGGGAGATTCTCAGGCTGGACCGCCAGTTGGCCGAGGCTGTGAGGTTGCTCTCCCAGCTTGAAACCTTTCAGGCCATCCTGTCGGAGCAGACCCGCGGGGCAACTTCCCCCGACGGGCTAGAGGAAGATGAGCGAACGGACCAACATACTGGGCATTGAGACCAGCTGCGACGAGACGGCCTGCGCCGTGGTCGCGGACGGCCGCGACGTTCTCACCAGCGTGGTCGCCAGCCAGATCGAGCTGCACGCCCGGTTCGGCGGGGTCGTTCCGGAGATCGCCTCGCGGGCGCATATCGAGGCGATTAACAGCGTTATTCAGGAGGCCATGGACGAGGCCGGCACAGCCCCGGGACAGATCGCAGCCGTCGCGGTGACCAACGAACCGGGCCTGATCGGTTCGCTCCTGATCGGGTTGATGGCGGCCAAGACGATCTCCTGGTGCTGGTCGGTGCCCCTGATCGGGGTCAATCACGTCTACGCCCATGCCTACGCCCCGGCACTGGATGCCGAGCCGATCGACTACCCCGCCGCGGCGCTGATCTGCTCCGGCGGACATACGGCCCTGTATGGCTGCTATTCGCCCACCGAGCTGAAGCTGCTGGGCAGCACCATCGATGACGCCGCCGGCGAGGCCTTCGACAAGGTCGCCAATATCCTCCACCTGGGCTATCCCGGCGGGCCGGCGATCGATCGGGTAGCTCGCGACGGCGATTCCAAGGCGGTGCGTTTCCCGCGCCCGCTGCTGGGACGAGAGTCGCTGGACTTCTCCTTCAGCGGGGTCAAGACAGCCGTGTTGTACCACGTCAACGGCGTGCCGGGGGAAAGGCGGCCAAGAAGGCGCAAGGCAGTGGCTACCCGCCCGCCGGGCAAGCAAGGCATCGAGAACTTCACGCCGCAGGAAGTCGCCGACGTGGCGGCGAGCTTTCAGCAGGCCATGGTGGACGTGCTTCGGACCAAGCTGCTGCGGGCGGCCGAGAGCATCGGCGCCAGAACGCTGGTCGTCGGCGGGGGCGTGGCCGCCAACTCCGCCTTGAGACGTGCGGTTCAGACGCTCGCCGATCGAGACGGCTATGCCCTTCGCCTGTCCGAGCCGAGGTTCTGCGTAGATAATGCGGCGATGATCGCCGGGCTGGCGTGGCACTATCTGCAGGCCGGCCGGGTTGACGACCTGCTGCTGGAAGCCCGCGCGACCGTGCGCCGCTGAAAAGTTTCAGCATTTTGCTCGCTGCGATGAACGTGTTTCATCCGACCTCGCGCAATCAAGGCGGCGATTGACACTTGGCATTTCGACGTTGGGGCGGAATATAATGGGGCCATGGACGAGAACTCTATCAAGGGGCTGCTCGAAGCGGTCCAGGCCGGGCAAACGAGCGTTCAAGAAGCGATCGACCGCTTGCGCCGCCTGCCGTTCGAATCGACCGGCTTCGCCACCATCGACCACCATCGGGCGATCCGCTGCGGGTTCCCGGAGGTGATCTACTGCCCCGGCAAGAGCATCGAGCAGATCCGGGTTATCTTCGCCAAGCTCGCCGAGGCCGGCGGGAACGTTCTGGCCACCCGGGCAAGCGAGGAGGCCTACGAACCGATCGGCGTGGATTTCCCGGCCGCGGAGTATCACCCCTCGGCCAGGGCCATAACGTTGCGCCAGACCGCCCCAGCCGAGCGGACCGGGCACATCGCCCTGGTCGCAGCCGGAACGAGCGACCTGCCGGTAGCCGAAGAGGCCCGCGTGACGGCGGAGATCATGGACCAGCCCGTCACCACGCACTATGACGTGGGCGTGGCCGGCCTGCATCGGCTCTTGGCCCAGGCCGAGGCGCTGCAGTCGGCGAACGTGGTCGTGGTCGTCGCGGGCATGGAGGGGGCCCTGGCCAGCGTGGTTGGCGGCCTGGTGGCTGTGCCGGTTGTGGCC
>SDBT01009645.1_pt1 | contig 15643 bp, 14 predicted proteins | sample 2277101 | NCBI WGS metagenome assembly SDBT01 (sample SAMN10404973, study PRJNA504765) | marine sediment metagenome | isolation source: marine sediment core GS10_PC15, 103 cmbsf | place: Arctic Ocean: Southern Knipovich Ridge | collected 2010 | reverse complement strand
ATCATCTCCAATTAGCGGGAGCCCTGCCTCTTGGAATCTTTTTGCAAAAGTTATATTTGTTGCAATTGATGTTGGCGTGGCATTAATAAAAGCACAACCTGCAATTAATGATTGTTCTGCATAGAACTCTACAGCATCATCCGCTCCCGATGGTAATAAACAAAGAACAATCTCTGTGTTAGTATTTCTTAATTTTTCTGCAATATTAATAGAGGGAAGATCTGAGGGATTAATTTCATCCTTCGTTTCCTTAATAACACCGTCTTTAACTACTCCCATTGAGACGCTAACATTATTACTTTTTAATTCTACAATGATCTCTAATTCATTTGCTGTTAACGCTTCGCTAAGGGTTTTTTCTACTTTATTGCTAGAAATATCAATCGCAGCAGAGATTTCTATATCAGAAATATGATATCCTGCAAATGTCGGATGCAATAATCCTATTTTAAATGTTCGATCTTTATAGTATTCGATCCCTTGGATCAAAGCCGATGCGGCATTCCCAATGCCTATAATTGCTAACCTTATCTTATTTGGCAACTTCCTTACCTTCTTTTATTAGGATATGATAGAAAATAATCATTTCTTATTTGCTATGATATACTGTAGTATTTTATTATAATATTTAAATCATTTTAAAAAGACTATACACTATGAATATTAATAATTCAATCTAAATCAATTTTGATTTTTTGCTTATAAATATTTCAGTTAAATCGAGTGTTAGTTTATTTTTTTAAATTCTTTTTCAAATTTTTTATCTATCATTTTATCTGGTAAGAGTTTAATTAATCGATATCTCAATTTATCAGGTGCTATTAAATATCTCGTTTTTGGCTCTCTAATATATATTATTTTGTGAACTAGCTTAGCAATTTCTCTTGGATTTAAGCCTTCAGCTTTACCTTTTTCAATAGCATATTCCCCAACTTCCTTTGCAATCTTTTCAAATATGGATCCTTTTAGTCTTTCTAAAAGAATTTTAAGTAATTCTTCTCCTTTCTCCCATATTGATGTATTTACTCTGCCAGGTTCAATTATAACAACCTTTACGCCAAAAATGAGCAATTCCCTTCTAAGTGAGTCAGAGTATCCTTCTAATGCAAATTTACTGGAGCAATAAGGACCAAAAAAGGGAGTAGCGTAGAATCCAGAATCACTACTTATCATAATTATTTTTCCCTTCGATTCTAACAATAGAGGAAAAACTGCTTTTGTTATTCTATGTAATCCAAATAGATTAACGTCAAATTGCTCGTATAAATCTTCTATTGGCAATTCCATTAAAGGACCTGCACGAGTAATACCTGCATTATTAATAAGAACATCTAAGCCCGTTTCTTGAGTTTTAATATAGTCAATTGCATTATCAATTGTGTCTTGTTTTGTAACATCGATTTCAAGGGCAATAATATTTTCGATTTTATTTAACTCATTAATATCATCTTGTTTGCGGGCACCAGCATATACTTTAATCCCCTTTGAAGCTAAAAACTCTGCACAAGCTCTCCCGATACCGCTACTTGCACCTGTTATCAGTACATAGTTATTTGAGATGGTCATATTAATACGAAAATTAAAAATTAAACTTATAATTTATTATTTAAAGCCGAAAAAACTCTAAAATTTGAAGTAACTTGAAGTTAGAAGATAAGAAGATCTATTTTGTACCTTCCCCTCATATTAATTTTTATCATTCCTACAGGGGTGATTCCATTGGACCTTCTGGATTTGGTAAAGATATCAAAATAATGGCGGAAATTCTTGATGAATTAGATATTTTGGAAGATGAAGGCTTCTGTAATGGTAAACTATGTGTCTCTTGGGATTACGGCGATATTTTCAGTTTTTCATCATTTTCTGTCATTTAAGATCCCCAAATTAAATAATTGTCTTTTATAATTTATTATCCCATATTAATTGAACTCACTAATGAAAATTAAAAAGGGTGAAGTTAATCTTCAATTACTAAGGTTTCTCTCACTCGTCTAAATAGAGGAATGGACCTGAAAAAGTTAAGGTATTATATTATAGCATTAAACATTATATTGATAGAGCATTAACAGAATATGGTGTAAATTTATAATACACTCCATTCCTAAAAGGTTTCAATATAATTTACTTGAAGATAGCAAATTTTTTTTTCTATTAATCTATTTCTTAGTTATGACTAAAAAAGTCGTCTTTTCAGCAAAATTAGAGCATGATGTTATTCGCAAAGTCGTACCTCTGATAAAAAACAAATTAAGAGACATTAACCTTATTTTACATGATCCTACTAAAAACTTCCTTGATTTAGAAGATTTACCAAGTTTATTTGGAGATGTAGATTTTTTTATTGTCAAAGTTGGGAATGATTGTTCCCTCGATTTGCTTCATTTTGCCAAACTTTATAATATACCTGCTTTACACGATATAGACCAAATTAATTTAATAAAAAATAAAGTTTCTTTAGACCATGCCTTAAGAAAGATGTTTAGTAAACATCCAGATGATTTAAACAAATTTCTTTTACCAAAATCCTGGACTCATTCCCTGTATTCAAAAGACCTTGAAATATTTAAAGAATGGGCATCCGATCATATGCCAATAGTCATAAAAAGTCACTATCAACATGATAAATATATGAGATTTACTTTTTTAGCTAATAAAATCGAAGATATAGATAAATTTTGTAAAATGTACTCAAATTTCCTCTATTATAATGTCTATATCCAAGAATTTATTGAAAGCGATGGTGTAGACCGAAAAGTTTATGTAGTAGGAGATGAGATATTTGGGATAATGAGAGAAAATCCAATATATATTTACTTAAGAAATAACGTAGATTCTATTAATGTTGATGAAATCGAAAGAGAAACGTTTGAGATTCCTGAAAGTATGAAAGTTTTAGCTCAAATTATTTCAAGAGAACTCAATTTGAAGATTTTTGGATTTGATTTAATTAAACCTATTAATCAAGAGAAATATTATCTCGTAGATTTAAATGATTTTCCTGGATTTAGAGATATAGAAAATATTGAAAAGATACTCTCTGACTATATTAGAAATTTAATCAAAAAAATTTAAAAATATTTTTGCAGCCCCTTATTTAAACACTCTTTAATTTTATCTCGGGCAATTCTAAAACCTTCTATGCCCTTCATCGAGGGATCTTCAATGTCACCACATTCACCTGCAAATTCTTTCAATGTATAGATTTCTTTATGATTATTCTTAACAAATTTTTTAATTTCTTCTTTATGTTGTTCTGTTAATGTTAAGATTAAGTCTGCTTTCTCAATACGATGACGATGCTCTTTTTTTTTGAGATCAACTGATAACGCCGTTTCAGATAGATGAATATCTTCTTCTCTCATCGCAAACTTTGCATCCATAGAGATAAGCATTCCATCTCTAGCATGGGATGAAATACCCCCGGAAATAATTTCAACATCTAATTCATTATCGTCGCAAAATTTCTGCAGGTAACCCTCAGCCATCCTAGATCTTGCAGTGTTGACGGAGCATGCTACTAATATTGTTTTGTAAGGAAAAGTTTTTTTCATGTATACTTAAAGAAATGATAATTAAAATAGTTTTAAAACGGAATACCAAAAAACTTTTTTTCATACTTATCTAAATATATGTTCAAACATTACTTATCGTTTTTTCAGGGATAATAAATACTTACTCGTTAATATTTGCACCACAAGAGGTACAAAATTTCACATCTTTAGATAATTTAACTCCACAAAATTGACAAAAAATTCCAACTAATTCATCGATTGGTTCTACAAGCTTTTTTTGTTCAATTTCTTGGTACTTATTCATAGGTATTGCAGTTGCTGGTTCTTTTGTTTCTCTCGATTTCTTTTTTCTATTATCAACAACTAATACAATACCCACTACACCTGCAATTATTATTATTATTACAATTATAGCAAGAAGAAAATCCTCATCAACCACTACTACATCATATGTCCAGATTAATAGAGGGGCATCATCCTTTTCGTGATATCCCTCAATGCTGTGTGCCTGAAAATGACCGCTACTGGTTATATCAGTAGACATACATATTGATATCCCTTCCTCATCATCATCCAATAAATCTTCTACCTCATCCGTAACTTCAAATTTATATATATCTCCTTCAGCTACCGTAAGAGTTTCAATTAACTTGGATTTATTTGGCTTATTAATCCAATTTAATGTTAATTCATCCCAGCTTGTTTTAATCAAGTAAATCTCTACTTTCATGGTTTCTGAAACATAATAAGGATTCCAGGATATTTCAACTTCTTTCCAATTATCAGGTTCGTCTTCAAATTCAAAGTATAAGTATGCTTCGTTTGGCTTAATCAACTTACCTACAATAAGCCAGTCTTTTCCACCATTATTTGCAGTAGGATTATACATCTCAACATATGTATCTTCTTTAGCAACAGTTCTTTCTTCGTCTTCAAGTGCATCATCTTCCTCCGCTCTTACTGTGACAACACCTATAGTAAAATTGAAGATTAAAATTAATCCTATAAAAAAGATTTTTGAGTTTTTCATAAATCATATTGTTCTATTGAAATACTATAATAATAGATAAAGTGATTTAAATACCTATTATAAAGTTAAAAATAATTATTGGAGGAATTTAGCTCGTGCATACAAATTTAAATATCAGTTCATTTTGATATAAGTATATCCAATTTTGTAAAAATAAAAATAAATCAATAAGGCAAAATAAAATAAAAAAGGAAGGTAGATCATGAAAAAATCAAAAATAGTATGTTTTCTCATAATAACTTCTGCTTTATTTTTCATTCCTCAAATAACATATGCTCGTGCCGAAGAAAAGCCAAGCTATGTGGGTGTTGATGTAAACGATGTGTTTATTTGGAAAGTCACTATCGAACCAGACGCATTCGAGGATTTTTTTGAAGACGCGGGATATTCTGATACATGGATAGAAAATTATTCAGACTTGGTCTTTGATGATGTATGGGATAAAGATGTTGAAGGCTGGAAAATGGTAATCATCGATATGAAAGATGAAAAAGAATTTGATTATGAAGGGGATGAATATGATAAAGTACCATATTATCTTAATTGGTATATTACAGAGGATTATGCCGAAAAAGACTGGGATGAAGAAGAAATGAATATAAGAGGTGCAATAGTAAAGTATGATAAAGAATATTATACAGAAAAAATATTGAACAGCCCATTTGGTATGGGACTTTATTATTCGATTGGAGCAAATAATATAAATTGGGAAAAGTTAGCAGATGAAGTCGATGAAGAACTCGATGATGAATATGATGGGGATGATGAAAAAGGAAGTGCCAAAGTAGTAGAATCTTCTTATAAAGCTAATGGAATTTCTACATCAATAAATATAGATGATGAAGATTTTGACGATTTTGATTCAATTTCTCAATATAACGATGATGGAGTCTGTATATATTATGAGTGGAGCTACGATGACGATCCAATTATTATATTTGAACTGGAAGCGAAAACCTTATATGAATATTGGCATGTAATACTTGCGGGAACAATTATAGGAGTAATAGCTGTAGTTTTCTTGGTAATTATCATAAAAAAAATACGAAAAAGATAAAATCAATTTAAATAGAGGCTTAAGTGTTCATTCTCTATATTTTTTTTTTTTTAATCCTGAATGAAATATATACCATATTATGAAGATGGAATTACAATTGCTCCATTAACTTGGCAGAAGAAATGTAAAGGCAAAGACGGTGTTGATAACTTTTAGGATGTTTAGCTCAATCATTTTATTTTTTTATTTTTACTCTTGAGTGAAATTCGATAAACCATAACTCTATTTCTATTAAAATAGTTAAAAATGCAATATTTACCTAACTCACATTTAATTACAAATACTAACGAAAAGCTAGTGTGTTAATTTATTATAAATCTAAAAAAATAAGGTGATAAGAATAGTAGATATTAGAGAAAAAGGTGAGCTTTGTAAACATATAAACAATAGAGAATGTAGTTTTGGTGGTGCTGCCAGTTGTAAAGGCACAGGATGGTACAATCCTGAAGAATGCACACTTTATCAACTCAAAGAAGGTTATGAGATCTTAAAGGAAAAGGTAAGGGAATTAGAGCTTAAGGTTAATGGTGTTTCAACAGCAACAACATCAACATTCAGACAATAAAGTAAAAAGGAGTTAGAATATATTGTATGAGTGAATGTTGTATATGTGGAAATATTGCAGAATACGTGAGATATCCTAAACAATGTATAAAACCTGATGGCTCAAAAAGTATGTTTGGTATTAGCAGAGATTCCGTTAAATATTATTGTTCTAAATGTTATAAAAGTAAATTTGAATAAAAATAATTAAAATAGTTCGAAATTGATATAATCAACATTTAGATCTCAGGAAGGATTTATAGTGTAATTTATATTGGATAAATCAAGAATAATCCTAAGTAATAGGTCATAACTTCGATTCTTGGAATAGTTTTATTGGAGTAATTTTCTAACCCTCGAATAAAAACTTAAATTTTACCCATTCAGGAATTTCTTTTATTCTATTATCAGCTAATTTCAAGCTATCCAGCTTCTTTAATTTTTTAATAGACTCAGGAATAATTTCGATTTTATTATTTCTCAAATTTAAGCTTTTAAGGTTAATTAGTTCGCCTATTGATTCGGGTATCGATTTTAAGGCGTGATTCGGAAGCCAAAGTTCTTCAAGATACTTTAATGAACAAATTTGTTCAGGAAAAATACCGAGATATTTAATGAATTTATTAAATAGATAAATTCCTACAATATAGTTATTTTCATTAACTTTATAATGCCATGCTTTGTCCCTATTAATCATACTTTCATTGTTATTTAGTCTTTCGAGTTCTCTCCCGTATAATATTTCTAGTAGGGCTAAAACAAAAGCTTCATTAGGTTTCACAGAGTTATCGATATATTTTTGACTAATATTGTCTTTCGCAAGTTGTAATATTGCATTTGAAATTGAATTTAATTGAAAGTTTCTCTCAATAGTTAGTTTTTTTAGCTTCTTAAGATTGCCAAAAGAATCTGGTAATGAAGTAATTTGACAATTACCAAGCTCAAGAGTCTCCAAATTCTTAAGTAAACTAATCGATTCTGGTATATTTTTAATTTTGTTATCTTTGAGTATTAAGTGATTTAATTCGATAAGATTTCCAATTGAATCAGGAAGCTTACTAATTTCCCAATTGCTAAGATTTAAAGCTTTCACATGGCCATTCTTAGTCGCACACATCATGTAATTTCCGCTAATTACCCCTGTTATTGAATTTGATAAATAAATATTAAAAAAATTGGGATTGAAAAAATTGACTTGAACATCTAAATCCAATAAGAATTTGCATTCTTTAGAAACAATACCGTAAATTGTTTTCAGTTTTTCATTTAACTTAATAATAAGAATATCGAACTCTTCTTTATCAGAATTCTGAAAACCTTCATAAAGTGTTTTCAAAATAATATTAGAACTGTCATGCTCAATTGTCCATGAAAGGGAATTAAAACTTATTTTAGGAAAATTATTGATAGTAGCTTTAGCCGCTGCTGCTCTAACTAACGGATTCTCATCTGATAATAAATAGTTCTCAAGAATTTTAAAAACTTTTAATGACTTATTGGCTATTTTGCCAAATACCTCTATACATTCAATCCTTATATTTACACTATCACTACCCTCAATTAAGGATAGCAGCATCTCTACTGCTGTATCTTTATTTAAGTTGTTTTTTATAACGCTGTCATATATTTTTTTTGCAGAAAAGGACGCATTCAAATACACATTCACGAATTTTTTTAAATAAATACTGAATTAATGAATTATTATTGTGATAATTTAGTAATAGAATCTTTTACCTAAAACTAGTTTTCTTTACAAATTTTATTCCTTTTTTTGTCATATTTTCTAAAGAATTCGAGATATTGTTAGCGGGTAAATCTATTCCTTTAGTTAGGTCAATAAGAAAGTACACATCAAATCCAAAATCAATCCCATCCATAGCAGTAGCATAACAACAATAATCTAATGCTAATCCACAAATGAAGATTCTTTTAACACGCTGTGATTTTAAATAGTCGGCTAACCCCGTTTCTGATTTTTTATCGTTATCAAGGAAACCTGAATAGCTATCAATATTAGGATTTGTACCCTTCTGAATGATTTTATTAGCTAATTCGATTTTTAGATCCTTATGGAATAACGCACCTTCAGAGTTTTGAATGCAATGATCGGGCCATAGAACAGGACCAATCCCTTTAGAATGATATACATCTCCTGGGTTCTTTCCGGGGTGATTACTTGCAAATGATAAATGATCTGGGGGATGCCAATCTTGAGTTAGTATTATATGTCCACTTTTTTTGAAAATCTCTGCAAGTTCATTAATATCATTAATTATTAAATCACCTCCTTCTACAGGTAAAGATCCTCCTGGAATGAAATCATTTTGTAGATCTACAATAATTAGACCATCTGTCTCCTCTATTTTAATATTTTTTTCGATCTTTAGATCACTAATATTCACAATCGTTCACAAACCTATTTTTTATGAAAATAATTGATTTTAATAAGCATATTGAACTTTTATATTCTATTTATTTCTGAAATAGAATATTCTTTAAAAATAGCATTATAAAATAATTGGTAAATTTTGACGTTTTTTTGATCTTAATCTCCATTTTCTTAGCTCGTCGAAGCAAAATACGCTAAACGCCCCTAATATAACAGCGACCCAGTGATACCAATGTATTAGAGGGACCACACCAAACGCAACACCCAATGGAGTATAAAGGACTAAAAGTTGTAATGCTAAGGATAGTCCTACTGCCCAGAATAAATGCTTATTAATCCATTTATAAAATGGTTTGGTATTACTAGTGCAGGAAAAGACAAACATTAATTCGCATATGACAAGATTTGTAAATATTATTGTCTGTGTTAGTTGTATTGCATATAAATTGCCAGGAGATCCAACTTCGTTATAACCAACAAGCATAGGATCGATGGTACTCCAATAAGGAATTAAAACGGTCCATAGTAACACATAAAGGAGAATATCAGTAATAGCAGTGTAAAGTCCTAATAAAAGTACTGGACCTTTGATTTCTTTTATTAAAGTGAAACCTTCTCGTGGTTTTTCATCCATAACATCGGGATCAGTAGGAGTTAAACCTAGAACCATAGCAGGTATTCCATCTGTTGCAATATTTAACCATAATATCTGTATCGGTGAAACAGGGAGTGCAAAAAATACTCCTATAGTTAATTTAATAACAAGATAGGCAAATAAGATCATAAATATTTCATCAAAATTAGTACTCAGCATGTTATCGAAAGAAATTTTTAGTAGTTTCGAAGATACCTCTTCCTTCTTCTATAGCGGCTACAATTGTTGCGAAATTATCATCTATTAAGATCATTTCTGAAGCTTCATAAGTTACTTCAGTACCTGCTATTCCCATCGCAATTCCAACATGAGCTGCTTTTACTGCAGGAGCATCATTTACCCCGTCTCCGGTCATCGCGACTACATTATCGTGTTCCATTAATTGTTTACAGATTCTTAGCTTTTGATCGGAAGCGACCCTTGCAAATATATCGATGGAGATTATTTTTTCCATGAGCTCATCATTGCTCATTGATTCCAATTCCACTCCAGTAATTGCTTCATGTGAATTAGCTAAACCAATTTGTTTTCCAATGGCTAGTGCAGTGTTTTTATGATCTCCTGTAATCATAATTGTTCGAATTCCCGCCTCTCTAGCAGTTAAAATAGCATCTTTTACCTCATCTCTAGGCGGATCAATAATTCCCACTAATCCGATGTAGGTAAATTCCTTTTCCATTTCATTAATATCATAATTTGGCTCTAATTCCTTATATGCAACCCCAAGTACTCTTAAAGCATGTTCCGCAAATTCTTCATTTTTTTTTAAAAGTATTTCTTTTGCGACATCAATTGGCTTTACTTCTCCATTAATTAATATTTTCGAAGCATTTCTCATTAATACATCTGGAGCTCCTTTAATATATGCTGTGACCTTCCCATCCTTCTTCCCAATAACGGTCATCATTTTTCTATCAGAATTGAAAGGGATCTCATCCAACTTTTCGAAATCTTGATCGATATGCGTTTTTAAAGCCAAAATCTTCATGGATATTTCTGTGGGATCTCCCACAATTATATCTTCTCCCGATAATTCATCTAAAATGTTAACATTAGCATGATTACAAAATAAACAGACTTCCATAAACTTCTTTAGATCAGGAGTTATTGCAATAGGCTTATGATCTTCAAGAATACTTCCAATAACATTAAAACCTACTCCTTCTACGGCTAATACCTTATTATTTATAAAGATTTTAACAACAGTCATTTCGTTCTTTGTAAGGGTACCCGTTTTATCAGAACAGATTACATTTACTCTACCTAAAGTTTCAACAGCAGTTAATTTTCTTACTAAAGCATTTCTGTCAGCCATTTTCCTCATTCCTATACTCATAACAACTGTAATTACGACGATAAGACCCTCAGGAACAGCAGAAACAGCCAAACTTATTGAAATTTGAAATGCATTTATAATTTGATCCATTTCATTTTCTTGAACTCCAAAGCCATTAAAAACTGCTACTAATAAAAATTCGATAATAAAAACAATAGCGCAAATTATTAAGATTAATATACCTAAGTGTTTTCCAAATTTATCAACTTCTTTTTGAAAGGGAGAAGGTTCAAATACCTCTTGATTTAAGCTTTCTGCAATTTTTCCCATTTCCGTGTTCATTCCTGTCCCTATTACGATGCCTTCCCCGCTCCCCCTCGTAATTATTGTATTCATATAGCCAAGGTTAATTCTATCTGCTAAAATTAGTTTCTCATCAACAAGATCTAATTTTTTTTTTACTGGTTTTGATTCACCAGTTAAGATTGCCTCGTCAACATAAAGCGAAAATTCTTTATAAAGTCTTAAATCGGCGGGAAATTTATCGCCATCCTCAACTAATACAATATCTCCTGGAACAAGACCTTCAACACCTATTTCTTTAACGATACCATCTCTCCGGATTCTTGCTTTGTGAAGTGCCAGTTTTTGTAAGCTCTCAAGTGACTTCTCTGCTTCAAATTCCTGATAAAAACCTAAAATCGCATTAACTACTAAAATTGAAGCGATTACTATCGCATCGGTATATTCTGAAGAATATTCGGGTGTATCTGGTTTGGATGCTTCCCAGGCTCCGATAATAATGGAAATGACAATTGCGAAAAATAATAAATATACTAAAAAATCCTTGAATTGATCTATAAGAATTGCCCAAGCCGACTTCTCATGTCTTTTAATTAACTCATTACTACCATATTCTAAAAGTCTTTTCTGAGCTTCATCTTCTGATAATCCCATTTCTATTGAAGTATCTAATTTTTCAATTACTTCTTGGATTTCTGATGAATGAGCGTTAATTTGATACATTTTCTTCATTGGATCGTATTAAGTAATAGTGTGACCTATAAAAACAAGTTTCTATCACATCACATAAAATGATTTAATTTTAATATTTTTTGTTTTAACGATAAATTTGAGTATTAATATGATAATTTCTTATCCATTAAGAAGATTATTTATCGTTCTACAATGAAATAAAATGTCTAATGAAGAGATTTGGATTTTTTTTTTAATATTGAGACTGATATTATTATTATCCAAAGACAAATTCCGAATGACATCACCCATTCTACATCAGGCCGCCAAGTCAAAATAAATAGAGAATACAAACTAGCTACGAAGAAACCAAAATAAGATTGTATTTTCTTAAAAACATTACTTCTTTTTATAAGAATATTAAAAGAAATTAAATAACATACTCCACTTAAAATGCTAATCAAAGCTAGAACTCCATGGATATAAAAAATAATGTAAATATTTTCAAGAGAAGGAAAAACACCAAGCAAACTGTAAGTAATACAGGAAATCATGGAAGAAATCAATGCAAATTTGCGAAGTGTTTCATTCGTATTATCTTCAATAACGATTCTACTAAGATGTATATAAAAGGGTATCACTATAATACCCGAGATTATTACACTAAGATTATAAATAAAACCACCTGGAGCTGGGCCAGCACCAAGTTTTGATACCATATGTTTAAAAATGACATAGTCAGGATTAAATAGGATAGCTAAAAAATCTCCCAAAAGTATTAAAGCAACTGATACTAAGCCAAATACTCCTCCGTTGATATTATCGAGAAGTTTCTCAAAAAATTTTCTTCTCTCCATATATAGTTATTTTAATATTCTCTTTTAAAAATTTTGAACGGTCTCTCCTTTAGAATATGATATTAGATTTTATCATAAATCATACTTAAGGAAAAAACAATTATCCATGACATAATTGAAAATGTCATAATCCATTCCGTAACAGGAACCCATGTAAAAATAAACAAGATTACTGTACCGACAACACAATAACCAAGGTAACCCAGAAACCTTGAAGATTCTTTATATTTTAACGTCATATAGCTGTAAAGCGTTAAATATCCTGCTCCGGTAACCCAACTGATCAAACCAATAACTCCATGCATAATAAAAATTAAGATATCATTAGGATCTGAAGGAAAGAAACCCAATAAGATATAAGTAATTATAGAAATACTGGAAAACACGACCGCAATTTTCCTTAGATTTCCATTTATTTCCTCACTTCCATAAATATTCCTTAATGAGATATAAAAGGGGATCGATACAATTCCAGATATTATTAAACCTAAACTGAAAAAAATTGCTCCCGGCCCTACTCCTAAATCTGAAATTAGATCATTTATCATATTGTAATTCGGAGTGAAAAGCATTGCGGTAAAATCTCCCATAAGCCTAATTAAAACTGATACAATTCCGAAAAAACCACCAGATGTTTTTTTGAGAACTTTTTCTTTTAATTTATCCACAATTAATGATTTTAATATTATCTTTTAAAAATTATTAATAATGATAAGCTTAAAAAAAAAAGAGCTTTAATATATTGTGAATCTGCTTTTTTTTTAATAGGTTAATATAATCTCTTTTATATGTTTTCAATCATAAAATTTTCAAGTGAATTTAAAAAAGGCAGCAATTTAGCAGGTATTTCAGTAATGTGATTACTAGATAAATATAATACCTTTAAAGAGCTTAAGTTTACAATCTGCTGAGGAATTTCTTCTATCATATTTCCTTGTAAATTTAAGGTTTCCAGATTTTGTAAATTAAATAAACTTACTGGTATCCCCTTAATACAATTTCCCCCTAGATCCAATATTCTTAATGAATCTAACTCACCTAAAGATTCAGGAATAAAGCTAATCGAATTTCCCCATAGATAGAGTTCTTCAAGATGTTTAAGAATCGATATTTGCTGAGGAATTGTATTCAGTACAATAGTTTCATGATCATAAGCTCCTATAGTCACTATTTGTCCCTTATTATCTAATTTATAATATAAAGCGCCACGCTCATAAATCTCGTTATAGCTCACAGTTTCTTTTCTGAATTTATGACTCGCAAGCATTTGAAAAAGCCCCAGAATCGGCGCCTCTTTAGGGATAACACCTTTTTCAACATATTTTTGAGCATAATGGTTTTCTGCTAATTTCAACAGAAAATTAGGGATTTTCTTTAGATGATTATCTCTTAAATATATTCTTTTTAAGTTTTTTAGATCTTTAATCGAATTTGGTAATTTTGTAAGATTTACACCATTCAAATTTAAGTAACATAACTTAGAAAGAGATACGATTGAATCAGGGAGCGTCCTTATTTGGTAGCAAGTTAAATTCAGCCCCTTTATATTTTTACCTTCTAATAAGTAAATTGGTATTTCGCAACTATCTTCCATTTCACATCGAGATTCAGCACGAGCAAAGCTCAATGAGCCTTCAACAATCTCTATATCCTTCCAGCTTTTGGACAAAATTTTATCCAAATCCCAGAAAAATTTAGCTTCTTCTGAAAAAATGTTAAACTTGTCCATGTATTTTTTAATAACTAGTTCTAAAGCAAATCTGAAAATTACCTCTTCGAGTTTTTCAAGAGAATCTAAAAGCGTAGCTATTACTTGTATATGAGTTTCAGCATCAATCACAAGTTGGTAGAAATCCTTTGGATTCTTCAAGCTATAATTAGGAATAATCTCTGCTGCAGCATTTCTTACCATATAATTTTCATCAGAAATTAGAAATTTCTTAAAAAGCTTGATAGCTCCAATATATTCGGTATGTAAATCATCAAGAATTTTTATACATCTTATTTTATCACATACATTATAACTCACTTCAGCAAAATCAACCAAAGTTTCGATTAATTCTTGTTCAGTTAGAAGTCCCTTTTTATAATCAGAATATATTTTACTGGGTTTCATCTTATTTTAATATTAATTTCAGATTCTTATAATTATACAAAATGATTTTAATATATTTAAACAGATACAGTGAATTAAATTAATAACTTTACTGTAAAATATTCCTCAATAGGAATTGACCCTATAATAAAACCAATCACTGGAATATTCTTCAAGATCTACATTATGTACGCAATCAATTACAGCAATATCTCGCCGTTCAGTACATATAACCAATCCTGCAATAGGAAAGATCTTAAAACTAACAGCTTTTTCTCTCAGTTTGGATTCATCAAGAAGCATTTGAATACTTTCTTCTAAATTACTAAAGTGTTTTGGTATATTCTTATAAATCTCAAGAAATTTTTCTGGAGCCACCTGATAAGGATTATATAAGGTATTTGGGTCAACTCCAGACTTCGTATAACAGTCTAAAAAAAAACTTTCAATCTCTGATTGAACTCCGTTAATAAAAGAAGTCTTAGAACTACCTCCGTTAACTGCTTTGAGTAGGGTTAATATTTGACTGTACTCAAAATTAGAGATTGACAAAGACAATTTTAATTTCTCCATGGGTGATTGATGCATCTTTAACGAACTTAAGAAGCTAAATATGGAATATGAAAAGCTAAGCATTAGATGAATACGATTATCTAAGATTGAAAAAGCAGGAAGGCTATTTTTTGGGTGAGTATGATACCAGCCAACAATACTTTCCCATTTTCCTGTTCCCGTTAAAACTCTTGCAAGCTCTATATATGGAGGCCTTGATATTGAGCTCGTACCTAACTTAGGTTTAGTGCACCCACTTATTTTCTCTATTACAAAATCTTTATTCCTTTTTCCAAACAATAAACCGGAATTAATAAATTCTTATGAGGATTATAGCGTAATTGTCTATAGTGTTATAGCCATTATGGTTTTAATTATAAGTATTTTTTGTATAGTCTTTGTTATAGCTAACAAAAAAAAGAAAAACGACTCGATAGACTCTACACAAAAAATTAACGAAATGTTAAAAGATATTAAATAAAATTCTAAAAAGTGATAAAGAAGATTGAGGAGGATAATTTCATTATTTTGTATATTTTTTGTTTTGATTATAATTAGCCAAACTCAGTCTTGCGATCCAAGTTCGTTTTCTGATAAAGATAATTTTAATGATGGGCAAGGATTTCATATTAAGACATCTTCAAACAGTCCCATTATTTCCATTAACAGTAATTATGATTTAAATCAAACTGCCGCCTCAGG
>SDBT01009644.1_pt1 | contig 15643 bp, 13 predicted proteins | sample 2277101 | NCBI WGS metagenome assembly SDBT01 (sample SAMN10404973, study PRJNA504765) | marine sediment metagenome | isolation source: marine sediment core GS10_PC15, 103 cmbsf | place: Arctic Ocean: Southern Knipovich Ridge | collected 2010 | reverse complement strand
CGCCTTCACGTTCTTGCTTATCTCGGCGGGGTCGATGTCCACGTGGATTATCTTCGCGTGGGGCGCGAACGTGTCCAACCGCCCGGTGATGCGGTCGTCGAACCTGGCACCCACCGCGATTATGAGGTCCGTCTCCATCATCACGAAGTTGGCGTAAGAGGTCCCGTGCATCCCCAGCATGCCCAGTGACAACTTATCGGTCTCGGGGAACACGCCCTTGCCCAGCAGCGTCGTGGTCACCGGCAGGTCCACCAGGCGCGCAAGTTTCCGCAACTCCCGATACGCGCCCGAGGTCACCACACCGCCGCCCGCGTACAGGACGGGGCGCTCGGCCGAGAGTATCAGCTTCGACGCCTCCTTTATCTGGCGGGCGTGACCTTTTGTCGTGGGCTTGTAGCCGGGAAGTCTTATCCGCTTCTCGGGATACTTGAAGTTAAGTTCTCCCCTGGCGATATCGATGGGAAGGTCCACCACCACCACGCCGGGACGGCCGGTTGACGCTATCAGGAAAGCTTCCTGCATTACCTCCGGTATCTCGGAGGACTCCTTCAACAGGAAGTTGTGCTTGACTATGGACAACGTCATCCCCGTGGTGTCGGCCTCCTGGAAGGCGTCGGTGCCTATTACGTTGGTACCGACCTGCCCGGTTATCGCGACAACCGGCACCGAGTCCATGTTCGCGGTGGCAAGCCCGGTGACCAGGTTACAGGCGCCGGGCCCACTGGTCGCCATGCACACTCCAACCTTCCCGGTGGCCCGGGCGTAACCGTCGGCCGCGTGCGCGGCACCCTGTTCGTGCCTGGTAAGGATATGCCTGATCTTCTTCGAATCCATCAGCACGTCATACAATGGTATCATCACGCCCCCGGGGATTCCGAAGATGACGTCCACTCCCTCTTTCTCCAGGCTCTTCACTATGGCCTCAGCGCCGCTCATCCTCACGTTGGCCAACCTCCTCTCTGCTTCGCTCTTGGTCGCACCCAACCGGTGCTTATCAATCCGGCCTGATATTCCTGACGTCCACTACCGCGCCACCCGCCGTGCTTCCCACGATTCTCGAGTAGACCGCCAGCAGGCCGCTGCCCGCCTCTCCCTCGGGAGGCCTCCAGGTCCGCCGCCTGCGCTCCAACTCCTGGTCGTCGACCAGGAGTTGGAGCCTCCGCTCCCCCACGTCTATCTCCACCATGTCCCCTTCGGCCACCAGTGAGATCGGCCCGCCGACCGCCGCCTCCGGCGACACGTGCCCCACCGCGCCCCCCCGGGTCCCCCCCGAGAAACGGCCGTCGGTCACCAGGAGCACCTCGTCGTCGAGGCCCATGCCGGCTATGGTTGCGGTAGGCAGGAGCATCTCCCTCATGCCCGGGCCGCCTCGTGGCCCCTCGTATCTTATGATCACGACATCGCCTTTGTTGATGCCACCGCCCCTTATTACCTCAATGGCCTCTTCCTCGGAATCGAACACCCTGGCCGGCCCGCGGTGACGGCGCATCTTCTCCCCGATCGCCGCCTCCTTGAGCACGGCGCCGTCCGGAGCCAGCGTCCCCTTGAGCACCGCAAGCCCTCCGCTGGTTGAGTACGGATCTGCCGCGGGCCTTATCACCTCTTTGTCAAGACTCCGCGCCCCGGCGATGTTCTCCTCCATTGTCTTCCCGGTCACGGTGGGCACGTCGAGGTCTACCGCCCCTATCCAGTCCAATTCTCCCAGTACCGCCGGGACCCCTCCCGCCCTGTACAGATCCTCCATGTGGTGCCTGCTGCCGCCCGACGGGGCTATCCGGCAGAGGTTCGGCGTTGCGGCACATATCCTGTCCACGACCTCCAGGTCGAGCGATATCCCCACCTCGTGGGCGATCGCCGGCAGGTGAAGCAGCGAGTTCGTCGAACCCCCTATCGCCATGTCCACCGCAAGTGCGTTGTGAAACGCCCTCTCGGTCAGTATGGCAGCGGGTGCCGTCTCCGCCTTCGCCAACCGTACCACCGCCTCACCGGTGGCGGTGGCAATCCTGGTCCTTCCCGCGTCTATCGCGGGGATCGTGCCGTTGCCGGGCAACGCCATCCCCAGCGCCTCCGACAGGCAGTTCATGCTGTTGGCGGTGAACAGTCCGGAGCAGCAACCGGCGCCAGGGCAGGCGCACTCCTCCAGCCGGGCAAGCTCCTCGTCGCTGACCTCCCCCGAGGCGGACGCCTCCATCACCTGGATAAGGTCGCTCTTTCCCCCACCGGAGCGGCCCGCCATCATCGGCCCGCCGCTTACCATCGCCGCCGGGACGTCCATGCGGGCTGCGGCCATCAACATCCCCGGCACGACCTTGTCGCAGTTCGGCACCAGGACCACGCCGTCCAGCGCGTGTGCCCTGACCATTATCTCCACCGTGTAGCTGATTATCTCCCTCGAGGGGAGTGAGTACCTCATGCCAGGATGGCCCATGGCTATGCCGTCGCAAACCGCTATGGTGTTGAACACCAGGGGGGTACCCCCCGCCATCCGCACCCCGGCGCTGGCGGCGTCGTTCACCCTGTCCAGGTGGATGTGGCCCGGCACCAGTTCGTTGGCCGAGCCGGCGATCCCTATGAGCGGCCGGTCTATCTCCTCGCCGGAGAGCCCCAGCGCCCGCAGGAGCGAGCGGTGCCCCGCCCTCTCGCGACCTTTCTTTATCATGTCACTACGCATTTTTTACACCCCGCATCAAGCGTCACCTTCAGCCGCTCTGTTACATCCTCTCTATCGCGCTCACGATTGCGCGGGCCATCTCGCTGGTCTTGGCGTCACCGCCGATGTCGTAGGTGACGACCTTGCCCTCCCCAATCACCGCGGAAACCCCCGCGAGAACCCTCTCGGCCGCCTCCTGCTGGCCGATATGCTTAAGCATAAGGTACCCGGAGAGTATCTGCGCGGTTGGGTCGACCTTGTCCATGCCGAGGTACTTGGGTGCGCTGCCGTGGGCCGGCTCGAACACCGCCATCTCCCCGTCCCCCAGGTTGGAGCTGGGGGCTATCCCCAGGCCGCCAACCAGGCCGGCGCAGAGATCGCTGAGTATGTCGCCGTAGAGGTTGGGCATTACCATCACGTCGTATATCTGTGGTTTCTGGACGAGCTGCATGCACATGTTGTCAACGATTCGCTCCTCGAACTCCACGTCGGGATACTCCCGGGAGACACTCCGCGCGGTGTCCAGGAACAGTCCGTCGGTAATCTTCATTATATTGGCCTTGTGGACCACGGTGAGCTTCTTGCGTTTGTAACTCCTCACGTACTCGAACGCGAAACGGATCACCCGCTCTGACCCTTTCCTGGTGATAACCTTGATCGACTCGGCGACATCAGGGGTAATCATGTGCTCGATGCCCGCGTAGAGACCCTCCAGGTTCTCGCGCACCACCACCAGGTCGATGTCCCTGTACAGTGTCCGCACCCCCTCGATGTAAAACGCCGGACGCACGCAGGCGTACAGGTCCAGCTTCTTGCGCAGCGCCACGTTGACGCTCCTGAAGCCGCTCGCCACCGGTGTGGTGATAGGCCCCTTGTAGGCAACCCCGTTCTCGCGGATATTATCGAGTACCGCCTCGGGGAGCGGTGTCCCGTACTTGTCCATAACATCAGCGCCGGCCTCCTGCCGGTCCCACTCAATCTGGGCTCCCGCCGCGTCCATCACCGCCAGCGCCGCCTCTACGATTGACGGACCAATCCCGTCGCCGGGGATGAGCGTTACTCTCCTCCTGGCCATACTTCACTCCGATTCTCTTGTCTTCTCACTCCGTTACCAGCCCACCGTGCTTCTTTATGTACTCCACCAGGCCACCCTCCGTCAGTATATCGAGCATCACCCCGGACAGGGGACTGCTTTCTGTCTCGGCCCCGGTAGTAGCGTCGCGGATGGTTCCGCTCTCCAGGTTGATCTCCAGTTGGTCCCCGTCCGCTATTTGCGACGTGTCACAGACCAGCGCCGGAAGCCCGTTGTTTATCGAGTTGCGGAAGTAAATCCTGGCGAACGACTCCGCCAGCACCGCGGCGACCCCCGCTGCCTTCAACGCAAGGGGCGCCTGCTCCCTGGACGAGCCACACCCGAAGTTCTTTCCCGCAACCAGGAAATCTCCCTTCTCCAGTCGCTCGTAGAACCCGGGGTCGAGGTCCTCCATCACGTGGCGTCCCAACTCGTTCATGTCCAGCGTCTTAAACTTGTACCGCCCGGATATGATGTAATCCGTGTTGACATCGTCTGAAAACCGGTGCGCCTTTCCCTTTATAACCATCTCAACCTCTCAAACGTTGCTATCCGTTCCGCGTTGATGGCGGCCCCTCACTCAAAGTGCCTCCGCGGGTCCGTTATCCTGCCCTCCAGGCAACTGGCCGCGACCGTTGCCGGCGATGCCAGGTATATGAACGCCTCGGGGTTTCCCATGCGCCCCTTGAAGTTCCGGTTGGCGGTCGATATCACGTTCTCCCCGTCACCCGGCACTCCCTGGTGCGTTCCCACGCAGCAGGCGCACCCGGGGGGCACCACCACCGCGCCCGCCTCTACGAACACCTCTATGAGCCCCTCGGTAAGCGCCCCCAGCATGACCTCCCTCGACGCCGGGGCAACGATCAGGCGAACCCCGGGGGCCACCTTCCCGCCCTCGATTATCCGCGCCGCCACCCTCAGGTCGCCCGTCCGCCCGTTGGTGCATGTGCCTATGAGGCCTTCAGCCACCGGTGTTCCCTCGACCTCCCCTACCGCGCTTACGTTATCCACGGTGTGCGGGCTCGCCACCTGCGGCACCAGGTCCGAAACGTCGAACTCGATTGCCTCCAAGTAGGTGGCGTCGGTGTCCGGTGAAACCGGCTCCAGTACGGCGTCGGTCCTCCCCTGGAAGAACGCCAGCGTCTTCTCGTCCGCCTCCATCAGGCCGACCTTCGCCCCCATCTCGATAGCCATGTTGCTGATGGTCATCCGACCGTCCAGGTCCATGGCGCTTATTGTCTCGCCGCCTATCTCCAGCGCGAGGTAGGTGGCGCCGTCGGCGGTGATGTCGCCCACCATCATCAACGCTACGTCCTTGGCGAAAACACCCGGCCGGAGCGCCCCGCTCACGGTCACCTTCATCGTCTCGGGGACCCTGAACCACAGGGATCCGGATAACAGCCCCGCCGCAAGGTCGGTGGAACCGACCCCGGCCCCGAACGCGTTCACCGCACCGTAGGTACAGGTATGAGAGTCGGCCCCTATCACCAGGCTGCCGGGGAGCGCGTGCCCCCTGTCCAGCATTACCTGGTGGCAAACCCCCTCGCCCACGTCGCTCAGTTCAAAGCCGTAGCTAGACGCGAAAGAACGCATCAGGTCATGCAGGTCGGAAACCGCCCGCAGTGGGCTCGGCGCGCTGTGGTCGATGAAGAACGCCGCCCTTTCAGGATGAGCGACCGCCTTGCCCTCCATGCCCTCGAAAGACCGTATTGCCAGCGGCGCGGTCCCGTCCTGGGCCATCATGAAATCCAGCTCGGCTACCACGATGTCCCCGGCGTACGCATCCCGCCCCGAGTGCGCGCTCAGTATCTTCTCCGATATCGTCTTTCCCACAGCGGAAATTTCCTCCAATAATCGTTGTTCCCCCCCTGGAGACACAGGGCCCCGGCGGGGAACTGGTTGACAACATATTCTATTGGTTTCAAGCGCCTTTTGGAAGCACCCCACCGTATAAATAATCGCCGCCTCAGGCGGTCACCCTGTTTGAAATAGCACCGGCCATTTGATATATTCCTTTCGGTACAATAACAGGAGGTAGATGAGATGGATAACTTTCCCGGTGATCTGAAGTATCACAAGGACCACATGTGGGTGCGGAGTGACGGCACCGTTGGGATCAGCTACTTCGCGCAGGACCAGCTTGGCGAGATAGTGTTCCTGGAGGTGCCGGAGGCCGGCAGCGAGGTCGAGGCCGGAGAGGATTTTGGTGAGATAGAGTCCCGTAAATCCGTCTCCGACCTCTGCGCCCCCGTATCGGGAACCGTCAAGAAGGTCAACTCAGAGGTGGAGGACGAGCCTGAGCTCATCAACGAAGACCCCTACGGCAAAGGCTGGATCGCCATAATCGACATGAGTGACGCCGGCGAGATAGAGAGCCTCCTCTCCGCGGCCGAGTACAAGGAACTGGTCTCCGGGGAAGAGAGTTAACCGCCCACGCGGTGCCGGCTGATGCCCGTCATGGTAAGCAACACCTGTAGATCCGGGTTTGTAACCCGTTGTGCCGCGTTTGGTCCCACCTTAATCCACGCCCGGCGAACTGGCCATGTTGATTCATGTCCGCACCGGTGAAACAGTGAAAGAGCCTTACGTATCAGTGATTATTCCCGCCTATAACGAGGAGAGCTACATTGGAAAAACCCTCGAATCAGTGAAGCGGGCGGTGGATGCGTACGGTAACGCCGGTGGCGTCGAAGTGATCGTGGTCGACAACAACTCCACCGACGGTACCGCATCCGTAGCGGCCGGGCACGGCGCCCGAGTGGTATTCGAGGGAGAGAACATGATAGCGAAGGCGCGGAACGCGGGAGCAAGGGCGTCAAGGGGTAAGTACCTGGTGTTCCTTGACGCCGATACTACCATGGACTCGAGCCTTATCCGGAGGGTGGACGAACTCCTGGGAAGCGGCGCCGTCATGGGTGGGGGTGTCTTCGTCGACTATGACGCCCACTGGGACCTTCGATTGCTCGCGAGACTCATGAACTACCTGTGCTTCGTGTTCCGAAAACAGTGGGGCGCTTTTCTTTTCTGCGAACGGGCGGCGTTCGAGAGGGCCGGTGGCTTCGATGAAACCATGTACGGGCTGGAGGACGTCGCACTGGCGAAAGTTCTCAGGAAGGACGGGAAGCTGTCGGGCAAAAGGTTCGTGGTCATCTCCGACTGCCACGTTGTAACGTCGGCCAGAAGAGTCGTTCCCAGGTGGAAGATGCTGAGAACCCGCCTTCCCATGCTATGGGGGTTGAAAAGGAAAGTCAGGAATCCAATCTGTTGCAGGCCCATCTGGTACGACGTGGATAGATAGCGGCTTCGGGAAACCTTTCGGACGCGAACTGAAGCCGGGCGGGGCGGTGGGCGACAGGAGTGTCGCCCCTCAAGCAGGGGGGGGTGAAAACGCGGGCGGAATATTAAGGGGCCAGCTTCTTGCGGATGATGTCCGACGCGACCCTGGGGTTGGCTTTGCCGCGCGTCTTCTTCATGACCTGACCCATCAGGAATTTAAGGGCCTGCCCCTTTCCGTCGCGCATGTCGTCCGCCGCCCCGAGGTTCTCCTCTATGACCTCGTCCACCAGCTTATCGAGATCAGACTCATCGGCTATCTGGGCGAGACCTTTCTCCTCTACTATCAGCCGGGGAGAGTTGCCGGTCTCAAACGCTTCCTTCAGTACGTCCTTGGCCATCTTGCCCGAGATGACGCCGTCGTCTATCAGTTCCACCAGTTCGGAAAGCCCTCCGGCGCCGACCGGGCAACCCTGGATCGTAACGGCGGCTTTGTTCAAGAGCGCCCCCAGGTCCCCGGCTATCCACTTCGCCACCGCCACCGGATCCTGGCCTTCACCCGCCGCCTCCTCGAAGTAATCAGCCAGCGCCCTCTCGCCGGTAAGGGTATCCGCTATCTCCCGGGAGAGCCCGTACTCCGAGACAAATCTCCGTACCCTGTCCCCGGGAAGCTCCGGCAGGCCCTCCCGTAGCTCTCTCACCCATGCCTCGTCCGGCTCCAGCGGCACCAGGTCCGGCTCGGGGAAGTAACGGTAATCGAACGCCTCCTCCTTGCTGCGTAGCGGGCTGGTGGTGCCCGCGACGTCGTCCCAGTGACGGGTCTCCTGTACCACGTCACCCCCGTCCCTGATGGTCCGCCGCTGCCGCTGCTCCTCGTAAGTGAGCGCCCTGTGCATAGCTCTTAAGGAGTTCATATTCTTTATCTCCACCTTGGTCCCCATTGAGCCATCGACCGCTACCGATATGTTGGCGTCGCAGCGCAGGGAACCCTCCTCCATCTTGCAGTCGCTTATCTCCAGGTACCGAATGGTGGAACGAAGGAGCTGCATGAACTTTCGCGCCTCATCCGGCGTGCGAAGGTCGGGCTCGGAAACTATCTCAGCCAGCGGTATACCCGCCCTGTTGAAGTCCTCCAGACTGTACTCCGCGCCGTGAATTCGCCCACTTTCCCCCACGTGTACACTCTTGCCGGTGTCCTCCTCCAGGTGGACCCTGGTTATCCTCACCGTGCGCGCATACTCCCCCATGTCGATTTCGAGAGTGCCGCCTGAGGAGAGCGGGATGTCGTACTGGGATATCTGGAAGTTCTTGGGCATGTCCGGGTAAAAGTAGTTCTTGCGGTGAAATATCGAGCTTGGTGTGATATCGCAGTCCAATGCCAGCGCCAGCAGTATGGTGTCACCAACCGCCCGTCGGTTGGGCACCGGCAGGGAGCCCGGATGTCCCAGGCACACGGGACACGTCTTGGTGTTCGGCTCGCCACCGAACCCGGCGGAGCATGAGCAGAACATCTTTGAATCGGTGGACAGCTCAACGTGTATCTCAAGCCCTATGACCGTCTCGAATTCCATCACTCAACCTCACTATATTGCGTTTGGGGCCTGTCCCCTTTCGCAAGTACTTTGTGTCGAAACTACTTGCGTTTGTACCCGGTACCATCTTGCGTTTGTACCCGGTACCATCTTGCGTTTCTTAACCGCGACCGATACCGGGGCGCTGGTCGAACCCGAGCGCGGACTCCAGCGCGTATGCCACGTTGAGGACCGTTGCATCACCCAGCGCGGGCCCCATCAACTGGAACCCCACCGGCATACCCTCTGACAGGCCACACGGCAGGCTTATCGCCGGGATTCCCGCCAGGTTCACCGGTATCGTGCACATGTCGGAGAGGTACATCGTCAAAGGGTCGTCAACCTTCTCACCCAGGCGGAACGCGACCGACGGCGATGTCGGCGACACCAGAACGTCACACGTCCGGAAAGCACGCTCGAACTCCTTGACGATGAGGGTCCTCACCTTCTGCGCCTGCCCGTAGTAAGCGTCGTAGTACCCAGCCGAGAGCACGTAAGTGCCCAGTATTATCCTCCGCTTTACCTCGCTACCGAACCCGATGGAGCGCGTCCTGTCGTACATCTCCCAGATATCTTCACCCTCCGCTCTTGCGCGAAAACCGTACCTGACTCCGTCGAAGCGTGCCAGGTTGCTGGACGCCTCCGCCGGGGCAATCACGTAGTACGCAGACAGCGCGTACTCGAAACTGGGAAGCGATATCTCCACCACCTCCATGCCAAGCCCCTCCAGTCTGGAGACGGCGGCCCCAAAACGCTCCAGCACCCCCTCGTCAATTCCCCGACTCGATATCTCCTTCACTACCCCCACCTTGAGCCCGCGCACCTCGCCGTCGAGTCCACCATGGTAATCCACCTTCTCCGCAGGGATCGACGTCGAGTCCATCGGGTCGTGCCCGGCTATGACCCCCAGGAGAGCCGCACAGTCCGGAACGTTCCGTGCCATCGGGCCGACCTGGTCCAGTGACGAAGCGAATGCGACAAGACCGTACCTGGAAACCAGGCCGTAGGTTGGTTTCATCCCCACTATCCCGCACATCGCGGCGGGCTGTCTTATGCTCCCCCCGGTATCCGAGCCCAGGGCCCAGGGGGCCTCCCCTGCGCTCACCGCCGCCGCCGATCCGCCGCTGGAACCTCCGGGAACCATGTCCGTGTTCCAGGGGTTTCGCGTCGGCCCGAAGTAAGAGGTCTCGGTCGAGGAGCCCATGGCAAACTCGTCCATGTTCGACTTGCCCAGCGTGACCATCCCCGCTTCGCCTACTCTCCCCACCACCGTAGCGTCGTACACGGGGACGAAGTTCTCGAGCATCCGTGACCCGCAGGTTGTTGTGAACCCCCTGGTGGAAAGGAGGTCTTTGACCGCAATCGGCACCCCAGCCAGCGGCCCGGGATCCCGGCCCCCCGCTAGCATCCCGTCTATCATCTCGGCACGCCGCACGGCCTCCTCGTACGATACGTTGATATAAGCGTTGACGGTCGGCTCGACCTCCCGGATCCGCTCCAGGAACGCGGTGGTGGCGTCCACCGCGCTGATCTCCCCCTCCCGTATGGACTCCGCTATTGCCAGCGCGTCCAGGTTGATGATATCCATCCCTATCCCCGCTAGTGTCCCTTCTCATAAGTACGGTGAAGCACCGAGAGCGTCGATGCGCCGCTCCGGCAAGGCACGTGACTCAGTGCCCCGTTCCATGGATACGGTTGCGCACCGAGAGCGTCGAAGCGCCGCTCCGGCAAGGCACGCGACTGAGGCGTACTCCTGTGGTACGTCGAGGGAGCGGAACGCAGCCGGAGTGTATGCAGCGGCGTTCGAATGCCAGCGTATCCATGGAGCGGGGTACTTATACGTACTCCTGTAGTACGCCGATGGAGCAGAACGCGGCCGGAGTGGATGCAGCGGCGTTCGAATGCCATTGTATTTATGAGGCGGGACATTATAGTATCCTCGGAACCCTGAAGGCGCCTTCCTCGGCCCAACTCGCGTTGCCGGTGGCTTCTCCGGGAGTGATGGACGTCCGTACCACGTCCTCCCTGAAGACGTTCACCAGCGGTACGACGTGGCTGGTGGGTGATACGCCTTCGGTGTCGACCTCGGATATCCTGTGAGCATGCTCCAGCACGTCGGATAGCTGGCGCCTCATCGCCTCCTTCTCTTCACTGCTCAGCGCGAGCCTGGCAAGCTTCGCCACATGCTCGACTTCCTTAATGCTGATCGCCATCCGGACCCCCTATCTTCCAGCCATCCTCCTGAACTCTTCCTCGTCCACGATCGACACTCCCAGGGCGCGGGCCTTCTCCAGCTTGGAGCCGGGGTCTTTCCCGACCAGCACGTAATCGGTCTTCCCGCTGACCGACCCGATCAAGCGCCCTCCCAGGGCCTCTATTATCTCCGAAGCCTCCTCCCGGGTATACCCCGGCAGTGTCCCGGTCAACACGAACCTCTTCCCTTCGAACGGCCTCCCGGACGCCGGGAGTTCCACTTCGTCGGCCATTCGCACCCCCGCCCGGCGCAACTTCTCTATCACCCGCATGTTCTCTTCCTGTCTGAAGAACAGCACCACACTCTCGGCGATTCGAGGCCCAACTCCATCGATCCCGAATAGCTCCTCTTCACCAGCGGCGGCCAGCAGGTCAATCGAGGGGAAGGGTCCGGCCAGCAGTTTTGCCGTATGGCTCCCCACGTGCCGTATCCCCAACCCGAACATAAGCCGCCACAGCGGCCTGTCCCGAGCCGTGTCTATCGCGCCCAGGATATTGACCACCGATTTCTCTAGCATCTCCGGCTGCACCTGGATCTCCCCGGCGGAGAGGCCCGCCAGTCGCTTGATGAGCTCTCTGTTCTCGCTATTCCCAGTGAACTCGATAATCGCTCCGGCGGTGGTGCGGTCCACCCCACTCACCGCTGCCAGCTCATCTTCTCCGGCCGCCATCATGGCGTCCACGGTATGAATCGCGACCGCCAGCGCGCTTGCGGTCCCGGCGCCGACGTAAGGGATGTCCAGCCTGGAGATGAGCACGAACAGGGCACGATCCCGGGTGTCCTCCAACTCCTCCATCTCGGCGGTCAACTCGCTTCCCTTGAAGCCCGGCAGCCCGAACAGGTCCCGGGGCTTTAAGTAAAAGATGTCGGCCACGTCCTCGATCGAGCCCCTGCTTAGCAACTCGTTCACCGTGACTTCGCCCATGCCGTCTATGTCCATCGCCCCGCGGGCGGCGAAGTGTAGTATCCTCTCGAACGTCTGAGCGGGGCAGGCGATGTTGGTGCATCGGGTTACCGCCTCCCCCGGCTCCCGCATGACCTCCGCCCCGCAGATGGGGCACCTGTCGGGCATATGGAACGGCTTCTCCCCTCCGGTCCGCGCATCAACGATTACCCTAACTATCTCCGGTATCACGTCGCCCGCCTTGTGCACCAGCACCCTGTCCCCTATCCGCACATCCTTTCTCTTTGCTTCATCCTCGTTGTGAAGGGTGGCGTGGGTAACCGTGGAGCCCGCCACCAGTACCGGCTCCAACACCGCCACCGGTGTGAGTGCCCCGGTCCGTCCCACACCCACCTGTATGTCCACCACGGTGGTGGTCTTCTCCTCGGGCGGGAACTTATACGCTATCGCCCACCGCGGGCTCTTGCTGGTGGCCCCCAGCGATTCCTGCTTTTCCAGTGAGTTTACCTTGACGACCACCCCGTCTATCTCGTAGTCGAGCCCCTCCCTCTTCTTCTGCCACTCCAGGCAGAACCGCACCGCTTCCTCGATCGTCGGCACCTTCTTCGCGTTCCTGCCCAGTCGAAACCCCAGCTCTCTCAAGTACGACAACACCATCCACTGGGTCGGGGGTACAGTGTCCGTAGAAAAACCGACCGCGAACGTCACCATCGACAGGTTTCTTCGTGATGTTACCGCGGGGTCCAGTTGCCTGAGGGAACCGGCCGCGGCGTTTCTGGGATTGGCGAACGGTGACACGCCACGCTGGAGGCGCTCGTCGTTCAACCTCCGGAAGCTCTCCTCGGGCATGAAAACCTCGCCGACCACCTCGATCAGGCGCGGGGGGGACTCCACCAGCAAAGCCAGCGGCACCGCCGGAACGGTTCTCAGGTTGGGTGTTATGTCCTCACCCACCTCCCCGTCCCCCCTGGTCGCCCCCCGGACAAACACCCCATTTGAGTAGGTCAACGCAACCGCGACTCCGTCCATCTTGAGTTCGCAGATGAACTCAACTCCTGCGGGGTCACCTCCCAGGCCACGCAAAACCCTTTCCGAGAAAGCCACCAATTCGTCCCTGCCCAATGCATTGTCCAGGCTTAGCATCTTCTCCCGGTGCCTGACCGGGGTAAACCCGTCCGCCGGTGGCGGCCCAACCCTCCGGGTCGGCGAGTCCGGTCGGGTGAGGCCCGGATACCGGCTTTCCAGGTCCACCAGTTCGCGGTAGAGAGAGTCGTACTCCGCGTCGCTTACCACCGGATCGTCAAGGCTGTAGTAGCGGTAGATGTGATAGTTGAGCTTCTTTCTAAGCTCACTTGCACGCGTTCTTGCGCTCTCGGGAACCTGCTTTTCGGCCATCCGGGTCCTTCCCGCCACTCAAGGTCGCTTTCCCCGATATGATAACAGAACACCGCCGCAGGGCAGAGGCCGTTTGGCAGCCGCTCCAACCTGAACCTGGAAGAGTCAGCCACTATAGTGGTAATATATCTGGGTCGAGAGGCGTATATGGGAACCACCAGATCCATGAATTGGAAAATGGGATGCAATGAGGAAAACATTCAGTCCGGGAGATCTGGGAAGTATTAAAAAGAGTATTCACATCAAGGGTGAGCTCGCTTTCCGAAAAGGGGAACGGGTACGGATAGAAAGGATAAGCCCGAATCCTGAACGGCCTGAATACAGGTACGTAGTTTTTTCCGTAGTTTTGCAGAAGTTCCTCGAATTGAGTGAAAGGGACCTCGGGCAACCATACAGGATCGAACTGCAAAACACGATTATCTGCATAATCATGCTAATCGGTGGTATTGTTATCCTTCTATTGCTGGAAGCACCTTTTTTTAGGATATTAGGGATATCCATTGCTGGAGTAGGATTTGTTGGTCTTATCACTACAATCGTGAGATACATGGTCCTCAAGGGAAGAGAGGTAAGGACAAAAACCAGGGCCTGAAATCGTCTTCCTTTCACTCCGCACTTCTCGAGGTTCCCTGGCCCTTGAACTACAACCTCTTAATGTCTCCCGGCGGCCAGAAAACGAACATTGCCTTCCCGATGATAGCGTTCTTCGGAACAGGCCCGAAAGACCGACTGTCGAATGAGCTGCTCTCGTTGTCTCCCATCACGAAGACATGCCCATCAGGCACCAGGGTTTCGTACTCCTGGGAACCACGCCCGTTTGTGTCCTTGTACACGAAAGTACCGTTCACTATGATCTTGCCGTCACCGGACTTGATTCTGTCCCCCGATATCGCCACAACACGCTTTATCAGCAAGTCCTCCATCCCCTTCACGCCCCTGACGACAACAATGTCCCCCCTGTCCGGTGTTGTGTTTCCACGGTAGGGCACCACGAAGACCCTGTCGCCGTCCAGCAGCGTCGGCATCATCGACTGCCCGTCAACAACGTACGGTTTCCCGACGACAACCACCAGGAGGAACAGTACTAACAAGACGACGAACGGTATAAGGGACATGAAGATCCACCGTATGAGCCCCGGCCTTATCCGGGGTTGCTCCGGTGGCGGAATCGGCGCCATAGGTGGCATTCCTGGTGGCATTCCTGGTGGCATTCCGTACGGCCCCAGTGGCGGCACCCCCTGGGGGTCTTGCCATAACCCATTCCCGCCCGTATACCTTTGCCCGTTCAAACCTCTACCCGCCTTTACCGTGTATCACCAGGTTCCGTTCAAACCGTACTAATCGTTCAATATCTTCGTCGGCGACATACGTCAAACCCTTTATGGTCATGGTAAACATAACTCATCGTACCAACAGCCACCGACAGCCCGGTTGGTCAAGCTACCTCCAACCCGCCCCATACGCCAACCGAACCCCCCGCCATTACGACGATACCCAGGACCTCGGAGTTTTCAGACGCCTTGTCACGTACGTCCCCTATCTCCTCCGCCGAGTAGACCATATTACCGAACGCGCTTGCCGCGGCGTCGGCGAGCGTGGCTGTCGTCGCGAGCACGGCCACCGCGTCCGCCTCTCCCAGCGATACCGACGGGCCCACGGTAGCACTGGACGTGCAGAGGCCTATCCCCCCGGGCGAATCAACGAACTTTATATCGATGGCCGACACCCCCTCCCCGGCGAACACCCGGACTCTTCTCTTGCGGCCGCCTGCCATGAAAATATCGCCGCCATTCTCCACTATCACCTGGCTCGATAGGCTCAGAAGGTCACGCCCCACTCTCTGTGCGATAGCCCCCGCGACCGAAGCCATTGGGCCGACATCGAAAACGGAGGCCGCCCGTGCCATCTCCTCGACGATACCGGGGGCGTCACTGGTTACGGGGACCGGCTTGAAGCTCATGCCGAAAGCGGGATGACTCTCCAGGTACTCCTCCAACTCCATCCTGCGCTCCGCCAGTGATTCGCGGGCCCGGGACTTCCACTCACCTTCAGTACAGACGTAGAGGTCACTCTCACCTATCACCACCCGGTAGCAGTCGAGTCCCTCAGGCTCCATTACTCCCCGGTATCCCCGGTTATCGGCCACTCTCTTTTTTCCTGACTTTTATCGCGCTTACTTTGTACTCGGGGATCTTGGCTATCGGGTCGAGTGCTCCACCGGTCAGCACGTTCGCCGCGCACTCTGCGAAGTGGAACGGCATGAAGACCACGCCCGGGTTCGACTTCCCGGTAACCTTCGCGGTTACATCTATCGTCCCGCGGCGGCTGGTGATCTCGACGGTGTCGCCATCCTTGATGCGGTACTTACGGGCATCCTCGGGGCTGAACTCCGCCTCCGCCCTTGGCACCAACTCGTCCAGCGCCTCGCATCGCCTGGTCATTGAACCTGTGTGGAAATGAGTGAGCACGCGACCGGTGGTAAGCACCAGCGGGTACTTCTTGCTGGTCTTCTCCGCCGGCTAAA
>SDBT01009643.1_pt1 | contig 15643 bp, 16 predicted proteins | sample 2277101 | NCBI WGS metagenome assembly SDBT01 (sample SAMN10404973, study PRJNA504765) | marine sediment metagenome | isolation source: marine sediment core GS10_PC15, 103 cmbsf | place: Arctic Ocean: Southern Knipovich Ridge | collected 2010 | reverse complement strand
AACCAGAACAAGGAAGGGAATGTTTCCAATAGCAAGATTTAGCTAAAAAGAAATAAAAAACTGGTAAGGTATCTATAATCATTATATTAAGTAAAGAACATGAATGATTCTAAATTAATTATAATTCATCCTGTGGTTATAATTGGTTATAAATGATGATCTTACAAATGAGTGCGAAGTTCTAACTTCATTATTCATCAATAATGGCATTCAAATAGTAGTAAAAACAAAAAATCCAGACTGTTGAAGACTAAAAAACCACTAAACCTGATTACAAGAGCGATTACCTATGCGAATCCCAGAGACCACAATGGATAATTGGTCCTTTTGGCGTCGTGCGGTTTATATATTTCTGCGTAGTTTAATTACGAGTTTTATTAGCACGTATTTCCACTTTGAGGTGCACAATAAGAATATTATGAAAAAATTTCCTGAAGGAACTCCAGTCATCTATTGTATCAACCACCGAAGCCATCTTGATGGTTTTATCGGAGCTAGTGCTGTCGTTGTACCAAATGGATCAAGAACTCGTATTGCTCTTATTGGTGCTGGTAATTTAATGCAGGAAAATTGACTTTTTCGGCTACTTCCTTATCTAGGGGCTTTTCCTATATATCAAAAAAAGTCAGAATTAGCATTAAACCATGGTGCTAAATTATTGAAAAATGGAGTAGGTGTCGTTATTGCTCCTCAAGGTAAACGTATTATTGGAACTCCATATCATGATTATTTCAATCTAGCCAAAGAAGGAAAAACTGGTGTTGGTAGACTTATATTAGCACTTAATGGAAAAGTTCCTGTAATTCCAGCATATATTCATGGAGCAGCGGAGGCGTTGTCACGAGGCAAAATTACACCAAAGTTTGGCTCGTATATTTCTGTTTCATTAGGCCCTCCAATTTTTTGGAATAAATATACTCGTAAAAATGGATGGAAAAACACAGATTCCGATTTTTTCTTGACAGCAAGAGAAATTACTGATAAAATTATGGTTAAAATCCGAGATCAGATGATAATCCAAGAAAAATCTATATTCATCATTCTTGAACGTTGTTTCGGAACCACAATCGATAAAATAACTATTCCAACTAGTAAAAGAAGGAAATTCGATAAACTAGTTTATAAACTCGTAAGAGTCCATCCTAGGCAGCTTCAGCAGCTTATTAAATCAGAATTTAATTTTTAATAAAGTTATTTATTAAGGTCCTCTTCTTTTAAAAGTGTACAATCATTATATTAAGTAAACGGTTACAGATTGATTCTTTAAAGCATAATATACATTATTGCAAGTATTGCTGGAATAATCAATGATACCATTGGTCCATATTTCACTAGATTAGCAAAAATTTTTGTCTTTTTTGATTCAGATACTCTGTTTTTAGAATAACTAATATCATCATAAGTTCCTTCTTTGCAGGATTTAAGGAAGATTTTTCTGACCTTTTCAAGGTGTTTTATTTCTTCTTTAGTTGTCATAACTTCATACAAAATACCTCTAGCTCTTCTTATTACTAAAAAGAAAGACACAAAACTAGAAACTATTAATAAAAGAACGGTAGCTGATGAAAAATCGAAACTAAACCTATCTTGAATAGATTGCATAAAATATCCAGTTGAGGTAGTTATCTCTCCAGTGTCGAGTGACTTGAAAGGATTCTGAAAATCAGCATCAGAAAGCACACCAATCCTATTAAAAACTACCATCATTATTGAAAAGACCAAAAATGGATTGAATATTGCAGACATATCCATAAAGAACCGAATCATAGGTTCAAACCAAGGAATTAACTGAGTTAAAGGTTTAAAAAAAGATTGTACTGCAATGATTAAATTTGTGATAAAAGTAGTAATTTCTGGTGGAATAAGACCTAAAAAGTTTGGAAAAACGAAATCAAAAAACCACGGAAAAGTAATTGGGGCTGTAAAGGCAACAGATAAACTGACTGTTTGGAAAAAAGTCCTAACCAAGAAAAATATCAATCTTTTTGAAAAATGCTTTTCTCTCACATTAAGAAAATTATTTTCATCATTGCTTTCAATTACTTTCTCTTTGATATGATCTTCTACAATTTCTTTCTCTTTGGAATGATTCCAGTCAAGACCTCTTTTGAAATTTGAAATGGGGTTAAGGTAAGCGAGTTTAGCTAATAAAAGTTTTTTTCCGGTATATGGATCACCGTACTTTTTACTTCTCCAAATTTTATCATATGATAACCAGGGAGTAGGTACTCGAACAGAAAGATGATTAGGTTTAGTAATAAAGGTTTCAGGTAAATATCCCATGATTTCACCATCAATCTGATACAGACATTTCTTTTTTGGAGAATCCACATGTATTGATCCCCCTTCAACCGTTTCAAACGTTTCAACACTGCCATGAGAAAGGTGATTGCCATGATATACAGTTGAAAAAAATCTCATCATGGTGATTCGACTCATTTTTCGCACCGTAGTTACTGTAAATTTACCATCTGTTACTTCTGCATTAGGACAGATATGCATCCCACCTCCATATCGTTTTCCATTACCTATTGCAAGCAATATTCTTTTGTCTTCGATTGTCTGTTCTCCATCTACTCGAATTAATAAATCATAAGGTTTAAATTTTATTACTGTCTTTGCAAAAGCTAATTGATAACTTCTTTTCCTACTAAATCTTTTTGATCCTGTATCTGTTCGATCTGCTACTTCTGCATCAAAACCCATGGAGGCTACTCCAACGAAATACCGATCTGCATTTTCACAGTATCCTACATCAAAAGTTTTATTTTGGCCATTAACTAGGCATTGTACAGCAGCTTCTAAATCTCCTTCTGGTATCCCATAGGCTGTAGGAATATCGTCTCCCGTTCCAACAGGAATTGCTGCGAAAACACCTGGTTTTTCAGCCTTTAAAATACCATTTAGCACCTCATTAGAAGTTCCAGCACCACCCACTGCGCAAATAATCTTGTATCCATCATCTACTCGGGTTCTGGCGATTTCCATTGCATGTTGAGGAGACGAAGTGAATTCAAAATCATATTCCAAATCATGACTATCCACTAATGGCTTGATTTGATCCTTCCAAATCGTTTCAACGCGTCCTCCAGCAGAAGCAGGATTAATAACTATAAAAACATCTTTCACGATGGTACCTTCAGAGGAATTTTACATTCACAATTTTTTTTTTGAGGTTTACCTGTAGTAGTCAAGTATTAAATTTTTATTGATATATCAAATATAGCCTTTTGTGTGAAACCTGATATGAGGAATGAACGTATGTTGTTAGGATTAGTATGTTAAGAATAGCTACACTCTCATCTGTTACCCCAATTTTTAGTTTCTTACTCGTAAATATACCTGTATTCAGCATTTTTCGCAATATTTAAAAAAAATATAATTATATATATATAGGTTAAACATGCCCCGACATTCAAAATGCCTCTCAGGTTTGTCGTATAACGTTGGTTATATGATCAAAATACCCGGTAGTAATACAAGGCATTCGAAATTATTTTATCATCTATTTGTACATCTGTGTTAGAATGTCTCTCATTTCTGTTATATTTGCTTTTTATACTTCAAAAAAAAATAAGCACAAATTAAAAATAATATCGGAAGAGTTAACCCATAGAGTGTTCTTTCTGATTTTTCTGCTATAATAAGTTAATAATTATCGTTCCATCGTTTACAGTCTTGTGTGAGTCTTTTTGGTCGTTAGTTCTTGTTTTAACTTAGTGATTTCATTATTTAATCTGGTATTTTCCTCTATCGTTGCATTGACTAATTGTAATAACAACCGTCCAACTCTTCCAGCATTCATAGTTGGACTTTTTAGATTTCTGTCCAGATCGCCTTTAATTTCATTTAATCTATTAACAAATTCGTTCAATTTATTCACGTTTCCTAAATACTACAATAAATTTATGTTTCTTTGGGAATTTTCATTTCCGAGATTGCTGCAAATCCCTAAATTTTAATATCCTTTAGTGTCGGGGTATCTTCAAGTTACCATATAAAGGATTAAATTAGCTTAACGATGCCTATTTCTCTTTCGAAAGATTAGTAGTGCTGTTATAGACATAAGAACGATTATCGGAGTCCACGATGGTGAAACTTGTGTGGTTGTGGTTGTTATATCTGTAGTGGTTGTGGTAGTTGTGGTAATAGGTGTTTTAATGTAGATTCCTCCAATATAATTGTTATCTACAATATTCTCTGAAAGAGTATTTTCGTAACAATTTGAACTCAGATAGATGCCATACTCATTGTTATAGCTGGCATTATTCTTAGAGAGGATGTTGCTGCTTGAACCTACCAATCGGATTCCATCCTCATGATTATAAAATGCAATATTTCTAGAAAGTATGTTGTTATTCGAGCCTATTAATCGAATTCCAGATATGTAGTTGAAGTTTGCATTATTCCAAGAAAGAGTGTTGTTATTACTATAATAAAGGCGGATTCCAATTTCCAAATTGTTATCTACGGTATTCTCAAAAAGTGTATTGTTATTCGCAGATTCTAGATTAATCCCAAAATGATTACCACTTGCATTATTCCAAGAAAGAGTGTTGTTTTCCGAACTCGTCAATAGGATTCCATACAATGGATGTATGGATGGGTCGTTATTTATAGAATTCTCAGAAAGAATATTGTTGCTCGAATCTACTACTTTGATTCCTTTTACAATGTTTTGAGTAAGAATATTCTCGTTCGATATATTCAGATAAATTCCTGCATTAGTATTCCCAACAATCCTGTTGTTATGCGAATTCTCTAGGACGATTCCATAACCGCCGCTAACTACATAATTATTGCTAATATTAACATTGGTCGCATTAAATAAGTGAATTCTAATAGTAGGATAACCCCCACTGGTAATTTCGCAATCTCTAATAATAAGATGAGCATCCGTGTGTCGAATCAAGATTCCAGTCACGGTGTGAACATCAATAATAAAATTTTCAATAATATACGGAGATGCAGATATACCATTTCCACTTAGTCCTTCATCAGTGATAAAGGTTGCCAAAGCTTCGTTTCCATCAATAAAAATCGGATTATGTGTTTCTGCCAGAGGGACACTTGCCCCACTAGTTGTGAGAATAAATAACGAAATTAAAAAAGCTATAATCATAATTCTCTTTCTTTTTCGTTTCAATATTTTTTTCATTTTATTTACCTTAAATTTCATCTTCGATTCTTTTTGCTATGCTAAATCATCATTTCTGCTTTTTTGAGAGGAAAGAGTCGTCCTAGTAAGCGACGAACCAAGATAAAGGTAATACCAATATCTACAACATCAATAATAACAAACATTAACATAATCGTGACAAAAGCTTGAGGGAGAATAGCAGCATCAATCATGACGAAGAAAGGAAGAATAATCGCAAAGTTCAAAACCAGACTGATTAAAAGAATATAGTAGGTTTTGCCAGTACCTAAAAAGACCCCTCTAAGATTCATAGCGACTGCAAAAAGCATATAGGGAAGAATTTGCCAGACGAACATCTCACTGGAATACCGAACGACAGCGGGATTATCCGTAAAGATAAACCCTAAACCATCAATAGCAAACAAACCCAGAAGACCGAATCCCCCAATGATCAGAAACGCAATAGCACAAGAAGTGAAGAGAAGACGCGGGATATCACGATTCGCGGATTCTGTTTTAAGGTAATTACCAACCCGAATGCTGGTACCATCTGCTAACGCAATTACAGGTATTAGAGCCGTCCACATCAAACGCTGAAAGAGAGCAAAACCTGCATACTGGTCAGGGCCCATGAAATTCAGGATTTGAAGAACAAAGAAGTAAAAGAAATTACGCACAAGCGAATCAAACCCAGTCCAACCCCCAATACGAAAGATGGGTTGAAATTGACTTTTCAGATGATCAGTAACAAAATCTTGTTTTTTCAGTTGAAGAGTACGGACACACATAAATGCGGAAATGAGGAAAAATATGAAACTAGAGAAGAAATAACCAATAGCGACTCCATTCAGACCTAATTGTAATGAGAAGGGCAGTTGAGACACCAAAAACACATCTGATAACATATTGACCGCTACATTGACGACAACAACTCCTAATGCTAACTTGGCTCGATCCATAGATTTCAAACCAACAACTAGAATATAAGCCATAGAAGCAAATGGAAGAGCTAACGCTCGTAAAGAGAGGTACGATACAGTCTGTGCAACTAATTCAGGCGCAGTACCGATAAAATCAACGAATTGATTGATATTCAGAAGAATGAACCCTCCCATCAGTGAGGATAAAACAAACTGCAAGACCACCCCTGCCAAAAGTTGCTTCACAATTCCCTCTCGATTCCGAAAATTTTGACTTATCAGTGCAAGTATACCAAAAGGAATGGTTTCATTCACAATTTCAATAAGAATTCCCATAAACTCATATTGTTCAGCTATTGCTAATGCGCTATAATCAATATGCCCGACCCAAAAAGTGTTTGTTAGACTATATATCCGGGGAATCAGCAAAACTAGTACTAAAAATCCCATGAAGTCCCAAGGATATTCGTGTAATAGTGTTTTAATTTTTGATAATTGATTATTCGAATCTTCTACCCTCTGATTCATTCTTTCACAATCCTCAAGCTGTTTTACTTGCTCGAACAACTGGTTTTTTAAACACACCGATCCACTCAGGAATCAAAATAGTCCTAAAAAGTATCCAAACTATTCTGATAGAAGGGAAAATCCCAACAGATATTTAAAAATTTCAGGAATAATTTGGAATTCGTCTTTAGAAGGGGATATTTCATGCCGTGTCAAATTTGTGGTAGATTTTCATCATTTTATCCATTATGTAATAAACACTTCAGAATGAAAGACCAAAATCTGGTGAACAAATGTGAAAATTGTGGTCTTTGGTTTGAAGGAAAAAAAGAATTATGCACGTTATGCTCTAAGGGAGTTAAAAGAGGAAAAGACCTTATTCATGTTACTAAATCAGTTTTTGAAAAATGGGCTAATAGTTTATATGCGATAGGAAAAGCTGGTTGCAAATATTATCAGAATGACCACGATCTAAGTAGATATAATCGAACACTAGACATAGCTTCCATTTTTTACGAAATTTTGAAAGAAATTCCTAATGATGACTCTTTAGGATTTTCTAAGGATCGATTTCAGGAATGGAGTGATCAACTCTATGATATATCAAAAATGGGGTTGAGGTATAGTGATAATTCATATGATATTGAACGATTTAATGATATTCTTGAGATTCAGGAGGAGATTATATCATCTCTAGAAGCTGTAACCGATTCGATTATTAGTTCTATGGAAAGGATTTCAGAAAAAAAAGAGAAAAACAAAATAATTGACCAAGAATTTGTCACTGATCGTAGTATACCTAAACGGATAGTTGAAATGATAAAACGAGCTGAAAAAGAAATACTTATAGCTTCTCCATGGATCTGGGAATCTCAAGAAGTGATTAAATCTCTTGAAGAAGTTGTCGAACAAAAACGGATTCGTGTTAGAATTCTGACTAGACCAGCCAAGGGAAAAAGGGATGAATTACACAAGGAACAAATACGCACCCTCCATAAATTAGGATTCCAAATTGAGTTAGAGGAAAAATTACATGCGAAATTAATCCTAGTTGATGATACAGAAATACTAATAGGATCTGCAAATCTTGTAGGAACTTCATTAAATAGGAACTATGAAGTTGCTTTATGGACAAACCATCAAATGACAGTCCAAAAAGCAAAATTTTACTTTACAGATCTGATGGGGGAAATTTTCATGAGCAAATTGTCAAAGAAATAGTTTTATCAATGTAAATCTCGATTAGATGAGATTTTGCATAAAGTAGTGATATTCAATCATTGGTTAAAATAAGACGGGTTAAAATAAGACGAGAACTATTTTTTTTTAACATTACAAATATCTACACCGAAAAAGGATGAAAAAAAAATAAACAAAATTTATCATTTTCTTGAATTCATGTCTCGCTGACTATTACCAAATCAGATCTATTTGATTATAAGTTTCGTCTTAGGAAAAATTAATCGTTATATCAGCCTGAAATAGATTCAAAGAAATTCTGCGTTCCATGAAAACTTTATCGTGATAACGTCGTCATAATTTACCCATACTAACCAGTATTTCCCCACTTCTGACAATGTGGTCATTTCAGCAGTTAGTATCCCTTGGAAAAATTTACGAAATAGAAAAAAACAAATATTCTATACCTTGAATAGAAGACAATTGTTATTTCTATTGGGTTGATATATTTGTAAAACTTTTACTTGTAAATAACCTAAGGGTTTTTTGCAAAAATTTAAAAACTCCTAATTATTATACTTAACGAGAGCTTTTGAAATACATTGTTAACATTTCCCCTGAAGAAGAAGAATTAATATTAGGGTTAATAGAAAAAAAAAGTGTACTTAGCATAGACCATTTCATAGAAGTAGCTGTAAGGAATCAACTTTTATTAGAAGCCGATAATACCAAGATATTCCCTATTTATAAGAAAAAACAGAAGAAAAAAGTAAAGATTAGAACCCTTAAGGATTCTTATCAAATTAAATTTAGTTTAAATGATTATACAAAACGAGAGAATCTATCTATTAAACCGATTAGTTCTGAAAAACCAAATAATAACATAAATTCTCTTCTTTGGGGACAAATTTATCGGATTTTTCCTATTAAATTTAACCTCAGAGTTTTAGCAAATTTACTTAACAACGAAGTAAGAGCGAAGTTGGAGGAATATCAAGAAATTAATTTTGATCTTGCTTTTCAGCTTGGAAGAAAACTTCGTGAAATTGATATAGTAATGTCTCGTAAGAGAGGTAATAAATTAGCGACAGGTTTCCCAACGGATTTTTATGGAAAACTAGGAAAAAGTCGTGGAAGATACCTTACTCATTACATTGGCAATTTCAAGAAGAATCTAGAAAGTGAAGGATGCCTGTCCCAATTGGGACTAGTAAAGCTAAAGAGAACCGAAGATGATGAAATCTATATTCAGATCACTGAATTAGGTTTAAACTTTGCACTTAGTGTGAATCCTATTATAGATTTACAACAATATGAGAATTCTCTAACTGATGAAGAAATAGTTAATTATATCGATTCTGTAAGAGCTAATCTCCCATATGAGCTTCAACAAATGAATTATTACCTCTCTACTATCGAAGAAGGTGTTAACGAAAGAAATCCTTTAAATGAGAAAATGAAAGATTTTTATTCTTCTCTTCCTGATGAAATGGTAAAATGGGAGTCAGCACAAGTCGTTAATACAATGCGAACTGGATTATCAGGCAGATTAGTCGAGTTAGGAATGATCGAAGTCCATTATATTAAACAAAAAGCTATATATTCCATAAAACGTGATGATTGGAGGAAAATTCTTAATTAATATTATTATAAGCGGAGTTGAATAAGAAGATGACTAATATTGAAAGTAGAAAGCCAACTGGAGAAATACAGAAATGGAAGACTGATCCACGATTATTTCAAGAAAGCGCAAGCCGAGCGATAAGAAATCTAAATGATGGGTTAATAGAGCTTATATGGAATTCTTACGACGCTTTTAGGTTTCGGGAAAAGGAAAAATCACCTGTGGTTCATATTACTTATCAAAAGGTTGACAAGACATTTTTACTAGAGGTTCGTGATGAAGCTTCAGGTGCTACTGAAGAAGATTTGGTTCAGGCCCTAACTATGGGAGCAGAAAGTCCAGAAAGGCTTGATGACGAGAGAGCCCGATCTTTTTTTGGCTTAGGATTAAAACAGACACTTTTAGCTCTTGCAGATATGAATAAAGATTGTTCAGTAATAACAATAAAGGATGGATTACGACATGAAACTAATATTTGGCCTGAAGGAGTAGAATGGGCCGCTCCAGCTAGGATTGGGGATCAAAATAGAAGGTTATTCTCAGTAAAATTTCATTTGAAAAAGGACAGAATCAAAGATGCTCCCAGAAACCATAAACAATTAGCTGATGTTCTCACAAAAGATTTCCGGTTAAAATTTATTTTACCAATCGCTGATGGTTCCCATAAACAATATTTTCATCCTGTACTTACCCTTTATGTTCATCCCTCTCCTGATGCATTGCAACAATATCTAATTGATGGAACAAAAAAGGATACAATCCAGATTATCAGAACACCCCCTACATTTCAATTACGTCAAAAACTTAGTAAAAGGCTTCCATCACCCCACAAAGAAAGTTGTAAACTTATTATTTTTAAATCAGATAAACCTTTTGAATTTGGTACTAAAGATCCATTGAAACCGGGTGGTATTCTAATTGCTGATCAACCTGTTACATATGATTTGACTTATGCAAATTTACAAGTATATTTCGGTGATAAGATCTATAGATATGTTGGTGTGTTAAATTGCAATTGTATCGGAGATGCAATTTGTGAATACAATAAAGCTATTCGATCTGGGAAGTCTGCTGAACCAATTTTTGATACAGATCGACGAAATTTAAATCAGAGTCATTCTTTAATTAATGGAATATACCGTTTTCTAAGAAATGAACTTAGGAGTTTAGTTAGAAAGGATCATCCTGAATCAGGCCCTGAAAATCTAACAAAAACAGCTGGAAAAGTACTGGATCAAATGTCAGAAGCTTTCAATACTTTTTATGAAGATTTTGTAGATGCAGGTGGAAATATTGAATCCGATAAAGGAGGAGACAAGAAACCTGAAAAAGAAAAAGATGAGAAAAGGAAACCCCAATCAAAGAAAGAAACATCGATAGAATATCCACATGCGTTCGGTTTTATACATCAAGAACGTACAATAAGGATTCATCAGGGAAGGAAGAGAACTCTTCGACTATATGCAAAAATAGGTGAAGGAATTCAACTTGGAAAATCTTTAGTAGTTACACTTAAATGTTCAGATCGCAACGTGATACGAATTTTTCCTGATGAAATAGAAATGGATAGTATGGTTGCTAAAGAAGGAATAGTGTTATCTGTATTCATAACAATAAAAGCTGAATTACCTGATCAGTATGTACAATTATTCGCTAGAGCAGATAATGGTCAATCAGCTACAGTTAATATTTTAACTCTGCAACCACCTAAAGGATCACCTGATATCCAGTTTGAGTTTGATGATTCACAAAAACCTCCAAATGATAAGAGGTGTGTTTATTATGATGATAAGGAAGCTCTTGTAATATATCTTAAAGACAAACTCTTGGCGAAACATTGGGAAAATGGTAGAGGGCAATCACGACCAGAGTTTTGGAATCTTTCTGTAGAATACTTCCTTGATGGAGCTACTCAAGTCATTTTAACCAACTATTTTTATGCCGTGAAAAATGTTCTTGAATCCCAGAACCCAGCACCAATTGAATTATATCAAATGTTCATTACACATTTAGATAAAGTTAGAACTCAATTAAGTCCTCTTCTTCATCACGTTGTACTGAAGTATCAAGATCGCTTGATAAAATCATTGGAAAAAGAAACTAAAAAAATTTCTAAGTGATTAGATTTGACTAATCGGATACAGAGTGAAATATGGAGCTTTTTAGAGAATGAATTAAGAAGAAAGAGCTTTAGAATATCTTTTCTTGATTTTTTTCAAGTCCTGTGGGAAAAGAACCCTGACCTGATTCGATCTTCCTCCAGAGTCCGATTACCATCAGATAGGAAACTTATGAAATTACTAGTAGGACTTGAAAACGAAGGCAAGATTCGCATAAATCATAGAAATAATGAAATACTACTTGAATTGCCCGAGACCAATAATAGTAAAGTAGAACGAATTTCGAGGGAAGTAAGCCTTATACGACAACACCCAAGCTTTGATAATGATAATATACAATCATCTTGGCATATTTGGCGTGAATTAATTGGTCTTCCGATGGGTGTGCCGAGAAATGAAATTCTTGCAAAGCTTGAAGAGCTATTGGATATTATTCCGACTGAATTTCAAAAAGAAAGAACTTTTGTTGATCTGGAAATTTCACATTTTATGGAAAGTCAGTCTTTGGTAGAAAAACAACCATTTCGTCATCAAATTCACTATGATGGTGAAGAAATTAGTATGCGACTTGGTACATTTACTAGAGAAGATGTTTTAGACTTATTTTTTGGTTTTAAGCCAATATCTCTGCAAGAATTGTATGATCGTGCAGGTGCTATAAATGAAGCAGATAAACCCCGCCTTCGATCAAGTATTAAACAGTTAATTGATATGAACCTTATTGAAAAAACCTCACGTGGGATGTATATTCAAAAAGTGCTGACTGAGATTCCACGGAAGAAAAGGGAGAGTAAAAAGAAGCAAATTACTTATCATCAGAAAATTTTTATTGAAATCCTGAAGCAATTACATCAAAAGGGTTTAATTCAGGAAAAGCAACTTTTAATTGGTAATCATAAAGGTAAGGAAATAAAAGCTGTTCTTATTATAGAAGAAGGACTAATAGAACTTCAGGGAAAATATTACACATCTTTATCTGCTGCTACTAGAGCTACAGGTGATAAAAGAAACGGATGGATATTTTGGAATATACCTAAGACTGATAATCATCTTGTACCAATGAATGAACTAAGGAAAAGTGCCAAAAAATTAAAATTCCAATAGATTAGGTCTAATTATGACTGGAAACCATTCATAGTATCGAGTTCATTGAACTGATTTCACATTCATGTTTGGGGTTGAAAAGTGTATCACTTTTTCAATAACGATGGAATTGAAGTAGATAATCTCTCCTTTCAAACTAATAGGACTATCCTCTGGAAGATTCATGAACCAATCCATAAATTGTTTGCTTTCAGAAAATTCCATAACCGCCATGAATTCATCTTTATGAACAGTGTCTACTTTTTCATTAGTTTTCTCCGATTTTTTCTTCTTTATAATACATTTCTGGATATAAAGTTTGTAATAACAGACAAATTTTGTCTGTGTCCACATTTTTGGGAAAAAATAGCCCAAATTCATCATCATTAGGTGAAATTTTTATTCTCCACACTCTTTATTTCCAAATAACCAATAAGTGAATGTCTGGTCAAAGAATCCGTAGAAATTTCTTCTTCAGTTCCTTCGTAAGTATAGGTTCTAGTTTGTCTTGTAATTCTCCAATAGACGAATAATCGAAATCAGAATGCATAATATTTGCACGTGCTGTTCGATCGCCACTATCAACTAACCTAACTGCTCTCTCGAACATTTTATTGGCAATAGAATATTCTCCTCGTAAATTCAAGAGGTCAGGTATAATCTCCTGCTCGATTAAATTAAGCCCTCCTGATTTAATAGCTGCATCAATTGACTCATACATGAACCGAGTGTAATCAGTGTTTTCATTACTTGCAAACGTTTTATTATATTGGATCTCTATTAATATTCGGCCAATCGTGTTTAGACGTAATTCATGTTTATCGTGCTGAATTTTAAGATAAATCGGTATGAGACTTGTTAATAAAGTAACTAATGAACCAAACCCAAACGAAATGATAAATTCTTCGAAACTAATCATTCTGAATCAACTATTAAGTATTTTCCTGACTCCGAGATATAAGAGAAGGAACTATCCGTTAGAACAGTTTTATGTATTTGGGATGGGTTAATATTATTGTTGTTTCTAAAGACTATTGCGCAATCCCTCCAAAGCAACTACTTTGAAGCTTTATGCTCTGGTGAATACACACCTGCCAAAGTAAGTCAAGGGAAAGTCTTAAATTCTAATCGTAATAACCCTGTGCATGTCTGAGCTTCAAATCGCGTCTACCCCACTTCTGATAGATTTTTAGTTGTTTCTTGGTGTAAGCAGGAGGGATCAGCTTCTTTAAATTAGCCATTGCTATTTTCGGGTCAGTAAACTGTTGTAAAACTGTGAGAATCTTATTTATTTCCCCGCGATGAATCAATACATAATCTTGGTTATGAAGATCTAATACTACTGTCACAAATGGATCAGGATGTTATAAGGTCGTTATAAGGTTCGGATGAGGTGTGATCTAAGGAATAATGCTAACTTAGGGACTAGCGGAGGTAAAGAAACGAGCGGACTGGGGAAGATTGATTAGAAAAATTAAGTCGAAATGAATTCATAAAATGTCATTGATCGTTGATTATTGTAATAATTGTTCGAACATTTATGTAAACAAAAGAAGAGTTATTTTATTGTAGTGGTTGCATTTCCACCACTTGTCGTTTTATCTCTTCTATTTCGTTATTTATTGTTTTTAGTGCTTTTAAAACTAATTCTCGAAACTTGGATTCATCCATTCATTTCCACGTTCACGGAGGATAATCAGTGGCCGAATATCGTCTATTTATTTTCCTAATTAACCAGAAATGTAAAATGATTATATGAGAAATCAACTATCAGATAGTATGATCAAGGGGAGAATCGCTGAAGCGATTGTGGAAGAAATGTTTCTGGCTATGGGCTATGAGGTCTATCGCTATGATACCAAAAGGAATGGTTTCATTCACAATTTCAATAAGAATTCCCATAAACTCATATTGTTCAGCAATTGCTAATGAAAAGTATCTTGATGAATCGATTAGCTGATATTGAGTAAAAAAATCATCCCTCCCAGTTATTCTACTTACTGTCGCTAGGAAATCGGTTTACTTGAGGGATTCGGACGAAAAATACCACCAGTCTTTTTTAGAACAATCCACAATTGATCTAACACTGCTTCATATTCTCCTTGAACATACGTTGCAAAACATTGTTCTAATTGAGTCCTTGTCCTCTGTTCAATATTTGGCTTTAGCAATTCATGGATGATATCTTTTGTGTCTTTGTTATTCAGACTTTCAACTACAGCACAGAGCGATAGATCAACCAATCCATGTTTCAGTTGAAAGGGCCATTGTAGATCAAAAAATCGTGTGATCTGTAAGACATGCGAGAGATTGAAATGTTTCTCGGTAGCATTGGGATCCATCTCGGATATTTCTTGTCGATATTGGTCGTATTTATTTGCTAGTATTTGTAAATCAGCAGCTAAGACAAAACCCATGGGAATAAGTCTTTTAGGGCGAGTGATATTGCCAAAAAACAGTTTCCAAGTAGGCCAAAATTCTTTCAATATATCTAATTCGCTCTTGGATGATTCACGAGTCAAAACGTTAAGTTTTGGGATGGAATGACGATTCCTCTTCAGTTTCATTGGAGCGAACTGGATACTAAATAGCTCCACATTTGACGAAGAAAATTTGTCTAGGGGAGCAACCCGATAATCGGGTCTCATATATTCCGTGTCAAGGTAACAAAACCTTGTCCACGATAGCATAAACGGGGACATACTTTTTAAATCTCCTTAATCGATGATGTCGTCTATGGATAACCATAAACAATGCCAAGCAATTCCCGTTGCTGGTTAAATAGGATAGAATGTATCCAAAACAAATATCAGACTGTAACTGTACGTATTCAGTAATGAATTCGTATTTCCAGCTATTATACTAAAGCCGACAATTCCTTCTACTTTTATATGCGTATCGCAAGCACACGTAATTCCAACTTTCCACTTATAGAGTAAATAGATGATATTTCCACTTATTCCGTACTATAACTATCTTAATGCTTTCTACATGAGCATTTTCCTAGTCATACTCAGCCAGTCGGAATGCGTTGGCTGGTTGAATCTATAATACGGGTCTATAAATCAAT
>SDBT01009642.1_pt1 | contig 15643 bp, 15 predicted proteins | sample 2277101 | NCBI WGS metagenome assembly SDBT01 (sample SAMN10404973, study PRJNA504765) | marine sediment metagenome | isolation source: marine sediment core GS10_PC15, 103 cmbsf | place: Arctic Ocean: Southern Knipovich Ridge | collected 2010 | reverse complement strand
CACTCCCGGAACCATTACAGCGCGCAGGAGTTTGCTTCGCAAACTCCACTTTCAGTGCCGGCAACGAGTCGTATACTTTGACTGCGAAATTGGACGCACTACGTTGCCGCGCGCTGGTTGCACACAGCTTGCAGGCTGGGACATCGCAAATTCGGTGACTGAGCACTTCATTCTCTGACTGCGGAACGCCTGCTAAGAATCAAGTGCTCTGTCACTGAAATTGCGGAAGCAATTCGGGATTTTGGTGGGCAGCAGAATCCCATGCAACTGAACGGGAGAAGAACCGACAAGTCAAACTCCACTCTCATCCCCTCAGGTTTTCAGAAATGCTGCGCCGCGTTCTTTGTCTTTCCTTCATCTTCCTCCCTGAGCTGCCCATTCAGCCGGTTCCAGCCCTCCAGGAGCGTCTCCCGGCCAAGGCGGTTCAGGCAGATATTGTTCCTGCACTCCTTGAACTGCGCGGTACCCATACAGAACTGGCAGGGCGTGCAGCCCACCACTGCTTCCACCGGGCCCGTGCCGCGCGGCAAGTAGGCTTTCGGATCGGCAGGTCCGAAGAAGACCAGCAACGGGCAGCCGACGGCTGCCGCTATGTGCGCAGGTCCGGTATCGACGGAGACCAGTGCATGCAATTCAGCCAGTATCGCGCGCAGCTCGCCAAGGCTCGTCTTTCCGGCCCAGTTGTGCAGCCGGCAGTGATGTCTGCCCGGTACCCGCGCTATGATCGGAGATATGTCGCGGGATTCCCTGATGGAACCGGTGAAGACCACGGCATCAGCACCGTCATCATCCAGTATGTCCGTTACGAGGTCTGCCCACTGTGATGGCCTCAGGCCCTTGACATTGAAGGGGCGTCGCAGCCAGGTGTTGACCGGGCCGGACCCTGCCTGAACTCCTATCACCCTGCCGCCAACCGCCGCGAGGCGTGTCCGGGCGCGGCGGCGGGACTCCTTGTCCACTTCCAGCCTGGGACATCTTTCCATGCCCGCGGCGGGGATGCCCAGCGACTCAGCTGCTATCTTCAGCCCGTCCGGGTCTCGTTCGGGATAGGTCATCCTCCTGATCACCCCGGCCCCGCGCCAGCTGTCCACCCAGTCCGTGATGACTCTTCGCTCGTGCGAGACTACGATTATCTCGTCGAGTTCCCGGGTGGCCAACTCGACTCCCAGGCGCCGGCGGTGCGCGCCCACCAGTGCCCGTGACAGCTTCCCCTTGCCGCGGTTGGGATGCTTCAGGCAGTAAGTGCGTGCGATGAAGGACTGGTCACTGAACAGGGGAGGGCCGTAGGGACGGTTGAGGAGGTCCAGTTTGCCCGTCTCGGCCAGCTTGCGAAACAGGGGGACCTGCATCACCAGGTCCCCTATGCCCGCAAAGGCTATCAGCAAGCGCTTTTTGTCGCTCATCCTTTCCCGGCTCTCCTACCATGTGTACCAGCGCGTGAGGATACTTGCGGCCCCGATTATTGCATCCATGACGACGACCAGTCAAGAGGCACATTGCTGCATGCTGGAGGGGGGGCGCCCATCCGCCCGGGGTTCCTGCTCGAATTTCACCAAGTGCTTGTCGTGCGGTAAGATAGCGTTGACGGAGCCGCGCTGACGTGTTAAGATAATCATGGCTTTCTGGAGGGGGTTGTGCCAGGAGGTCTTTGTCCCGGGCGGCAGTCAAGACTGATGAGGAGGGCTGCGGGCTGTGAGTATCAGGACTCGAAGTGAGTCACGCAAGAAGCGGATGGAGGTCCACCGTGCAAGGGATTTCGCCGATGCAGAGCGGTGGGACCTGGAGTTCTGGCAGAGGCAGGGACCTGAAGCGCGTCTCTCCGCGTTCGTCTCTCTGAGAGACGATTGCGAGAAGGTCTTCCGGGGAAAGAAGCGTTCCGCACGTTCGAGGTGACAGTGAATACCATCCAGGATTTTGAGGATATGTTCGCCTTGCTGCAGAAGCACAGGGCGCAGTACGTCATCATCGGCGGATTGGCGTTCATCTATCACGCGAAGCCCCGCTATACGAAAGATGTGGATCTGTGGATCGGACCGGCCCGCGAGAACGTCGCTCGAGCGAATCGGGCTCTCGCGGAGTTTGGAAGTCCTGCGCTCCTTTCTCCGGGGAAGGTGTCGGAGATCGTGCAGATCGGCATGGACCCAAACAGGATCGACCTGCTCATGAGCGTGAAGGGGCTGCGTTTCGAGACTGCCTGGAGGAAGAGACTCCGGGGCTACTATGGCAAGGCGCGAGTGAACTGGATAGATCTTGACAGCCTGATCAAGATAAAGAGCAAGATCGACGACCCACGGCATCAGGAAGATGTCCGTGTTCTCCTGGAAGTGAAACGGCTGAGAAAGAAGCGCTGAGCCGTGATTGCAGCCATTGATATGAATGATGGCAGGGCTCAAGAGCCCTGCCAGTGCATACAGGCCGTATGAAAGCCCGGACCTGCCCGCTTTGCGGGGTGGAAACCGAAGACAGCTTCTTCCGGGACAAGAGCCGCGGCTACATCCGGTGCCCTGAGTGCTGCCTGGTATTCGTATCACCGGAGCAGTTCCTGCCTGCAGAGGAAGAAAAGTCCCGCTACGACCTGCACCAGAACGATCCCGCCGACGCGGGGTACCGGAAGTTCCTCGGCCGCATATGCGGTCCCGTGCTGGAGCGCCTGGCGGCGCGAAGCCGCGGCCTGGACTTCGGCTCCGGACCCGGCCCCACGCTCTCGGTGATGTTCGAAGAGGCGGGGCATACCGTGAGTATCTATGACCGCTACTATGCAAACGACCCTTCAGTGCTTGAGAAACAGTACGACTTCATCACCGCGACGGAGGTGCTTGAGCACCTGCATGAGCCGCGGGAGGAGCTGGACACGCTGTGGGGTTGCCTGAGACCTGGCGGGATCCTGGGAGTGATGACGAGGCTTGTTCCCGGTAAGGACGTTTTCCCAGACTGGCATTACATACGGGACCTGACGCATGTCTGCTTCTTCTCTAGCGAGACCCTCGAATGGCTTGCCGCGAGGTGGAATGCAGACCTCGAGTTTGTCGCCGAAGATGCGGCTGTCTTCCTCAAGAAGCAGTAGGATTCCACGTACAACGAGATGTATGCATTTCCCGCACGATACTTCCGCAATTTCGGTGACAGAGCACTTGATTCTTAGCAGGCGTTCCGCAGTCAGAGAATGAAATGCTCAGTCACCGAATTTGTGATGTCCCAGGCCCGGTGGGGGAGGTCCCGCTGCAGCTGGGCAGCCAGCCAGCCGGTCAAGAACCAGCTACTGTTTCCATTATGGCTTTCTTGATATCTTCAGTTTGCGGGATAACCACTTTCTCGAGCACATGCGAACACGGGATCGGACAATCCAGTGCGGCCACTCTCTTGATGGGACTGTCAAGAGAATCAAAGCAGTGTTCCTGGACACGTGAAGCGATTTCTGCTCCCACCCCGAAGTCATGATGGCCTTCTTCAACGCAGACAAGCCTTCCGGTCTTATTGACAGACTCATAAACCGGTGCCATGTCAAGTGGCGATATCGTCCGCAGGTCTATGACTTCTACGCTTATGTGTTTTTGTGTCCATAGCTCCTCGGCAGCCTGGAGAGCTTTGACCACCATGTATGAATGGGAGACCAGGGACACGTCTTCGCCCTGGCGCTTTATGTCAGAGACCCCGAGAGGGGTCAGATGCTCGCCATCGGGTACTTCTCCCGTGGTATTGTAGAGGAGCTTATGTTCTATGAACATGACCGGGCTGTCCTCCCGGACGGCTGACTTCAGCAGGCCCTTCGCATCCGCCGGTGTGGAGGGTAATACCACCTTTAGCCCTGGTATATGGCCAAACCACACTTCGAGGCTCTGGGAGTGCTGGGCCGCATAGCTCTTGCCGGCTCCCCCCTGGCTGCGTATGACCAGGGGGACCTTTACCTGGCCGCCGAGCATGTACGTCACCTTGGCGACCTGGTTGGCGATCTGGTCCATGCATACACCCGTGAAGTCAATGAACATGATTTCTGCAATGGGCCGGAGCCCGGTCAGTGCCGCACCCAGCGCAGACCCTATCACTGCCGATTCGGAGATAGGCGTGTCTATCAGCCGGCCTGAACCGTACTTCTCGTGCAGACCCCTGGAACACGCCATCGCCCCGCCGAAGCACCCTATGTCCTCGCCTATCATGAACACGGCGGGGTCCCGACCCAGCTCTTCATCGAGTGCCGAGATTATGGCTTCCCTGAACGTCATCTGCCCCACGACTGCTTCCTCTCAGTAGATGTTTTCCATCACGGTCTTCGGGTCCGGCCACGGGCTGGAAAGTGCGTACTCGGCCCCGTCCCGGGCTTCCTCCGCGGCAGCTTTCTTGAGGTCCTCGAACTCATCCTCCGTCATCTGCTTCCCGGACATGAGTACCTTCTTGAACAGGTCTATGCAGTCCCTGTTCTTCTTCCAATCTTCTTCTTCCTCACGCGTCCGGTAAGGACGATGGTCGCTCGCACCATGACCGAGATACCTGTACGTCCTGAACTCCAGGAGAGACGGCCCTGCCCCCGCGCGTGCTCGCCTCACGGCCTCGACTGCCGCGTCATGTACGGCCAGCACATCCATCCCGTCCGCGTTTATCCCGGGGATGTCGTACCCGCTTGCCCGGTCGGCGACGCGGGGAGTCGCAGACACTGTCTCGTGCCTGGTCGAGAGGGCGTACTGGTTGTTCTCACAGACAAAGATGACAGGCAGCTTGAAAGCCGCAGCCATGTTGACAGATTCATGAAATGTGCCCTGGTTGGAAGCTCCATCGCCGAAGAAACATACGCATACCTGGTCTGTCTCCCGGTACTTTGCAGACAGCCCGACCCCGCAGGCCAGCGGGAGCCCCCCTGCCACGATGCCGTTTGCGCCAAGGTTGCCCGTCTTGACGTCGGCTATGTGCATCGAACCGCCTCGCCCCCGGCAGTAGCCTGTCTCCCTGCCGCACAGCTCGGCCAGCATGGGGCGCATCCCGGCGCCTTTTGCGAGGCTGTGCCCATGACCGCGGTGTGTGGTTACCAGGTAATCATCGTTTCTGATCGCCGCGCATACCCCTGCTGCGACTGCTTCCTGCCCGATAGATAGGTGGGGCGACATGCTGATCAGCTGATCATCCAGGTACATCTTGTGGATCCGCTCCTCGAGGGCGCGGATCCTCAGCATCATCCGCATAAGACTTACCGGTCTATCACCCGAAAGTCGTTTCTCATTCACCCGGACGTATCCTCACGTACCATCTCCCTGAGTGCATCGGCCCACATATGCAGGATGGCAAGGTGGGCATCTTCAATGCGTATCATGCTGGCTCCCGGCACTACAATGCACAGGTCCGCTACATCTCTTGCCTTCCCGCCCTTGAAGCCCGAGAGGCACACCGTGCATGCGCCTGCCTTCTTTGCCACCCGAAAAGCATCGAGCACGTTTCTCGAGTTCCCGCTGCCTGATATGCCGATCACAACATCGCCTTCTTTCACCCAATTGGCAAGCTGCTCGCTGAACACGTGCTCAAGTCCCATGTCGTTGCCGAGCCCTGTCACAAAAGACATGCTGTCGTTCAGGCACATCGTCCTGAAACGATGCTTACCGGCGATGACCTGCTCTTTGTCATCAGAGCTGATGGTGTGCTTTGCAAGGTCGTTGATCGCGTGGCTGGCAGTATTGCCGTGGCCGCCGTTTCCCATGGTGAATATCGTCCCTGCCTTCAGATGACATTGCCAGAGGATATCTATGCCCTTTTCAATATCGTCCATCGGAAGCGACAGGAGCACCCCGGTCAGTTCCTCGACATAACGGAGACAATGCTTCTTCTTGTCCATCTTGTACCTCCCACTGTCGGCCGGCATTATATAGCACACGGCATATTTTGCCAAGTTGAATATCCCTTTCACAGGGACAGAAAGGATGTGTCAGAGAAACCCGGGGGCAGGTAAACGGGGGCCATCGGACAAGAAGGTCTCCACGGCGTGAGTCAGGTTTGACTGGGACGGATCTTCCCGGTCAGGACGTTGTCGAGGACCGGGGAGACATCCAACTCCTCGGCCCATCGCCTCATGTAATCAACGTCCAGTGAGTTTCCTTGAACGGAGACTACCCCTGCCGCATCCCCGAGCTGGCGTTCGGAGGGCGTGATTCTGTTCCAGTACAGCTTGTGCAGGATCAGGTCTTCAGCAGTCGAGATCCAGGCCGCTTGCCCGAACAGGTCGGTGTGTACTCGACGGGAGAACATCTCCTCCTCAAAGGGCTTGGGCTGAAGCAGCCAGAAGTCGACCTTCAGGGGCGAGCGGGTATCGATGGCATTGAACTGGTAAGGCGGCATGAACGCCGCGCGGATGGCCGCTTCTTCCAGGAAGAAGTCGCCGCTGAATGCAGCCGCCAGACGCGCTATCGCTTCTTCCGGCAACTGGACGACGAAGTCCAGATCGTGGGTCGTTCGCGGGATGCCCCAGTAGTTGCTCACCATCGCACCCGTGAGCATATACGAGATGTCTGCCCGGTTTAGCCTACGCAGGCAGTCGAGTAGCAAGTCTTTCTCGGTCATAGTGATTGCGCCAACTCGATGCGCTTACGCAGAAACCGCTCGATCTCGTCCCGGTCGACATCCGGATGCTGAGCCCTTATGCCGGCCCTAGCGACATCACAGGCAAGCTCGTGGAGATCGAGGGCGATAGCCAGGCGTTCCTCCCCGGACATGCGGCGGTATCGTTCGATCTGCGCGGTCAGTGCTGCCTGCGGGTCCATGGCTGTGATTATATACCATCCGAAGCGAGGTTCCCACCAAGAAAAGAGGCAGGGCAGGAAAAGAGGCAGGGCTCACCCTTGCAGAGAACCTGATGGGGGAAGCCGGTCGGCACTGCTAGAAACCTTAGGAGCCGACCTTAGAGTTCGCTACGCGAACTCGTGTCCCCAATTTACGCAGAACTCTTCACACTACTGGCAGCGCGAGGGTCCGTTCAGGATGGGAAAGGGTGGACACGGACGCACGGGGCGTGCGGAGGGAGCGGGGCATCAGTGGATCATCTCGCCGCGAGTGAGGCTCCCGGCCGGAGACCGGCCCCGGTTTCCGGCGAATGAAAAGGTGGAAGCGTGCCGCATTGGGATCAGCTGCCGATCAGGCACCACGTGTCGACACGCGAGTCGAGTTTCACCTTCGTCTTGTCCCTGCCGGTCCAGGTCACTGCGACACGGCCAGCTTCATCTCGTGCACGAACTTGCCGGAGAACAGGTAAAGCCGGTCCCCTTCGCGCCAGGCGCTGATCGGTCCGTCAGACCCTTCCCATTTCACGTGACCCCGCGGATCGCGGGTCACCTTCTTGAAGTCCGTAGTGGTCCCGAAGATGAGCCGCGCATCACCGTCGAAGTGATGGCTCTCTTCCCAGGCGAGGAGGTACTCATCCTTGCCCTCATCGTTCCTGCCCAGATACCCAATGAACCCGGGCCGATACACGCCCGCCCGCCCGCCGTCCCCATCCTTCTGGTGGATGATCGGGTTCTCTGTGAAGTATTTCCAGTTGCGCCCGTCTCTGGAGGAAGCGAAGCCGAGCTTGGGAGGGTCGCCCGCGATAGTAGAAGTCCCGCGCACGAAGGCCAACCACGATCCATCGGGTAACCGGTGGACCGTGTTGTACGAGGTGGCCTCACTGATCCACACATCTCCTGTCGTGGGGAGCACCGGACGATAGGGAGGCACGGTATCGGACGAAGCGTCTTGCCAGATCTTCCACTTGTGGGAGGCCAGGTCGGGCGAGCTGGCCATGGCCGTCAGTTGGTAACCCGGCACTTTGTTACGGACATGGTTGAAGTAATGGAAGTACATGAACCACAGCTGCTCTTCCTCGTTCCATACGACCCAAGGACTGGCGGTATGGTCCGGATCGTCCGGGTTACTGCTCGAGGCATGAAAGGCGGGCACCACCTGGTTGTCCGACCGGCCGGGCACGCTGACTTTCTTCGAATAGGGGCCCGTGATGGAATCGGCGACGGCGACCCCGATCCCCGAGCGCGGGTCGTGATGGGCGTAGAAGAGGTAGTACCTGCCGTCCGGGTCGGGCCCGTGGTCGTTCTTGACGACCGTGGGGAACCCGACCGTATCGCGGCCGCCTTTGGGCCAGTCCTGGTTCTTGAACGTCGAATGCTCCCAGTCCTCGGTCTGCCGGAGGACCTGCCTGGTCGAGAGGACATCGAGCGGGAGCGGGCCGACCAGGTCGCTCAGGTCCACCACTTGCAGGTTGTTGTCGAGTGGTCCGCGAGCGGCGCGCACTGGTGCTGGCGGCTTTCCCACTTCCGCCCCGGGTGCAGCTTTATCCGTTTCACAGACAGCGTGAGGAGGTAAGAGTAGTGCGGCGATGAACCCGAACCAGCAACAGAGAAACCCTGTAAGCTGCCCGCGGAGCAGGCTGATGTACCAGGAGCTCCGGTAGATGTCTTGATCCTGCATTGCTTTCTCTTCCACTGATAACAACTTCGATCTCACGAGAGGCAATAGACACGGTTCACATGGACACCGGCCATGGTTCTTGGACGTCGTTCCAGGCTGAATGGTTAGGTGCCGTTCTTTCCAGTCCTGATCAGTGACATCAGCCACACACCACTTGCATGGCGATGTGCGCCCACTTGGAAAGGGGGCCCGGCTGGTAGAGCACTGTGCTGATGTCCTTCAGGATGAACTCGAGCGGGCACCCGTACTTCTCGCACACCTCCCGCGTGCTGGTGAGGTCCGCCCTGACGAGGTCCGGGCTGAAACTGTCTGACGCCACGAACGCCGGGTTCGGCTTGCGGGAGTAGACGAAGTCGCCGCCTATCTCTGCCGCGCCCCGCTCTTCGTTGACCCACGGGCTCATGGAGACCTTGCGTACGTTCGGGATCATGCGAACCTCGGCCATCTTGCCGTCCAGCGGGTCGCAGCAGCCGTAGTACACCAGGCCGAAGCGCCCGCATATGCGGCTGGCGTAGTCCACCTCGAACTCCTTGAACATCCCGGGTGAGACGGTGGAAAGCATCTGGGCCAGCCCGAACATCCAGATGTCCCTGGTGCGCGGCGCCTGCGGGTCATAGCCCGGGGCGGGCAGCTCATCCGTGTATGCGCCCGTACAGTGGATCAGGCTCTGCGGACAGCATAGCAGCCCCTGTTCCTCCAGCTGGTCGAGCGTGCTCAGGTAGCCGTCCGTCATCCGGGCCAGCAGACGGTGCATGAAGTCGGGCCTGTCCACCAGGGCATACAGTGCGTTCTCCACCCCCATCCACCGGGCGATGACGTCCCACAGGGAGAGGTGGATGTAGGCCCCCCATGGCCGCACCTCCAGCAGGCCGTCGAAGGCCTCGTGGGCGACGGCCAGGCGGCGCTCCGTCTCGGTGTGATCGTGGCTGACCTGCGGCACGCCGATCTTCTCCAGGTCGTCTTCAGCCTGGAACTGGTTCTCGTACTTGTGGCTCACCACCTCGTTGGTCGGGTCGGTCACCGCGGTCTCTTCCCGCACCTCGATGCCGAAGCCGCTGTTGCGGACGGCCCTGGCCACCCGCACGAAGGGCTCGACCACCATGTCCACGGGGAAATACTTCCACTGGTAGAGCGTGCGCAGGAAACGCGTCTCATACTCGCGCAACTCCGCATCGACGCACTGCAGGGCCAACTCGTCGCCGATGGGCATCTCGTTCCAGCAGATCTGGTCGATCATCACCATCGGGCGCGCCGGTTTCCGCGCGTTGAGCTTGCGCCACAGCTCCCGTTCTTCTTCCTGCACCGGAAGTGCGGCGATTTCCGCCACACGAGCGGCCAACTCCCGCACGATTGCCATATCCTTCTTATTCGTCACAGTGATCCTCCAGCTGATAACAACTTCGATCTCCGGGGGCGATGGTGCGGCCTCGCCAAACAACGGGAAAACTCCACTCGGAAGCCTCCTCAAGAGCGACTATACCACGCGCCGGGTGCGGACGCAAAGGGATGCGTTCACACCCACTTTGTCATGGCGATTCTGATCCGTGAGGATGCGAAGCACGTTGCGAGTGGTCACAAGAAGACATCCGCGGCGTGAGTCAGGTTTGACTGGGCCGCATCCCGTGGCTTCAAGCAACGCGTCCCTGAATCGCCATAGTGCAGGCCGGGAGCCCCGATGCAGCTTCGTGCCCGATGGCGGGCCGGACACGACCGTCCGGGCGATCTCACGGCGACCCTGGCAGGTTGGCTTCCTCCAAATACGCGGCGATGTTCTCAACAGGCACTTCTTCTCCCAGCCCCTTGGCCCCGGCCAGGACGTACCCGCCGCCGCGGCCCATCTCCGTCTTCATACGGGATGTTTCATTTCGGACCTCTTCTGCGGTGCCGAAGGGCAACGTCTGCTGCGTGCCGAGACCTCCCCAGAAACGGATGTCTTTGCCGTAGAGTCTTTTCAGACTGTAGATGTCCATGCACTCGGGTTGGCAGCTTTCCATGCAGTCCAGCCCTACCTCTATCAGGTCCGGTACCACTTCTGACGTATCGCCGCACATGTGCATGATCGAGTACAGACCGTAGTGATGAGCGCGGTCGAAGATCCTCCGCCACCGCGGCTTGAAGAAACGGCACCACCTGTCGCATCCCATAAGAAGCCCCCGTTGGGCCGCATGGTCATCCCCCAGCAGGATGGCATCAACCGGAGCAGAGGCCATGAGGTCCACGCTTTGCAGGAGCCATTCGGTAATATGGTCGAGAAGCTCGTCGACAAACCCGGTGTTCTGCGCGAGGTCGATGAGGAAGTTCTCAAAGCCCCTCAGGCTCCATGCGCGTTCGAACAGCCCAAAACTGTGGCTGATGACCCGGAACTGTGCTTCGGTAGTGGCTATCTCGTCCGGCCACGAAGGACAGATGTGCTGCTCGAAGTACGGACGCAGGTCCGGCAAACGGTAGTCGCTCATAACAGGCTCATGAAGCGGCCAATCCACAAGATGGTGCATACTTCCCATCTGCCAAGCGCAGCCGATACAATCCCGTTGCGAACCGTCCGCCTGCTCTGTCATGCCCGCCATCGAGAGAAAATTGTCCACGCCGGCAACACCCTCGATATAAGTGACTATGCTTTCTTGCCATGAGGGATCGCCGCAGTATTCCGTGAGCGCGCTGGCCTGTTCCTGGGTGACGGAAAAGATGTAGGGCACATGTTCCGTCTCCTGGTACTGGAACGCCAGTTTCACCACATCGCGCGGTGTCTTCACGTGCCTCTCTCCGTACGGGAGCGCGGGGCGCCCGGCAGCTGCTCGAGCAGCACCTCGATGTACTTGAGGTCCTCGCGGTCCTTCGGGGAGTTCCTGGCCAGCTTGCTCTTCTTCAGGTCCTCGAGGCAGGGGACAGTCACTGCGAAGCCGTCTTTCGTGGAGAACACGCGCCGCCGGGCGTACATGTCCTCGAACACGAGGAAGCCCCCCTCCGCGAGAGAGTACTTGCGTGCGCGGAAGACATCGACCTTCATGTTGTCGGCATAGAGCGTGAGTTTGCCCGGCCGCTCGCGTGGAAAGCGCTCCACGTCCATGCGGAAATGCCGCGCGACGTCCAGGATGCTCTCGAGCTGCTTCCGGTCCGGGTCCAGGTAGAAATCGTAGTCCATTGTCTGTAGCGGAGCCCCGTACTGTATGAGGGCCTGGCGTCCGATCAGAAGGTAGCGGATGTCTCTATGGTTCAGCTCGCCTATGAACTCAACCGGGTCTATGAAGTTCTCCCTGCGCATCTCTCATCCTCCTGACGATATCCCTGTGCGATTCGGCTGCCCGGATCTTCTGCCGCGGGTCCAGCCGGGAGAACCAGCGGATGTTGGAAAGGATCTCCGCGCGCTCGTTCGGGTCGACGGCCGGACGTGTTCCCGCAGCAGGTCGCTTCGGGTGCCGCGGATTCAGGCGCACTTCGACGTCCAGGCCCAGCGCGTCGGCCAGCTTCTGGAGGGTGCGGAACGAATATCCCGAGGCCCCCTCCTCAAGCCGGGAGACCCACTGCTGGCTGAGCCCCAGCTTGCCTGCAAAATCCGCCTGCGTGAGCCCAATCTGCCTGCGTCGTTTCCTGATGGCCCGGGCCAGATGAGACCTGTCCATATCGACCTCCAGTTTCAGTATACAACTATTTACTTGTATAGTCAAGCGGGAAGCCGGGTGCAGCAGGAAGTTAGAAGTGGCAGGGGGATGCGACTGGCGACGAGGACCTGGATGTCACCGTATCCCATCGCCCTGCAATGGTAGCGCTAACGGGAATCGAACCCGTGTCTCCACCTTGAGAGGGTGGTGTCCTAGACCCCTAGACGATAGCGCCATATCAAGGTTCGCAGGAGCGATATGATACCGCCGCGGCTGCAGGCTGTCAAGCGTGTGTCCTGGCAACGTGCTGCGTGTGGAGTTTGCTTCGCAAACTCGTGTATGGGCCGTTGCTGAAAACCTGAGGGGTGGGGCGGTGTTTCGCCTTGACCGGGCCGGCCAGCCGGTGTCATAATCCGGTGGCGGTGCAAATTCGGTGACTGAGCACTTCATTCTCTGACTGCGGAACGCCTGCTAAGAATCAAGTGCTCTGTCACTGAAATTGCGGAAGTATTTCGGGGTTTTGGTGGGCACCAAGATCCCATGCAACTGAACGGGAGAAGAACCGAAAAGCATCGGTTCCCGCACGTCAGTGGAGGTCTCGAAATGGTACTGAAGGAATGGGGCGATGCCGCACCCGGTGAGGCGAGGGTGGAGTCAAAGGAGCCGGATCCGGAGCGGCTGTACGAGCTCATCATCATCGGGGGCGGTCCTGCCGGGATGACTGCCGGGTTGTACGCCGCGCGCAAGCGCATGGAGACGCTCCTCCTCAGCCAGGACTTCGGCGGCCAGGTGCTCCTGACCAAGGACGTCGAGAACTACATGGGCTACTACTACATCACCGGGATGGAGCTGATAGAGAAGTTCGAGAAGCAAGTGGAGCAGTTCCCGATAGCCATCGGACTGGGTGAAGACGTGGTGAGTATCGCTGCCGCGCCCGGGAAGAACACGGTCACTGTCCGCTCGGGCAGGACTTTCCAGGGCAGGGCGCTCATCGTGGCTTCGGGCAAACGCTCGCGTCCGCTCGGCGTCCCTGGAGAGAAGGAGCTGGTGGGGAGAGGGGTCTCCTACTGTACGACCTGTGACGCGCCGCTTTTCGGCGGCAAGAAAGTGGCCGTGATCGGAGGGGGCAACTCCGCTCTGACCGGCGTGGCGGACCTCCTGAAGATAGCCGCCAGGATCACAATAGTCAACGTCCTGGATTCATGGCAGGCGGACGCGGTGCTGGTGGAGAAGGCGGAGCAGGCGGACAACGTGGAGCCGCTTCTCGGGCACGAGGTAGTGAAAATCAAGGGCGACGACTCGGTCATCTCTATCGTTGTGAGGGAGAAGGCCGGCGGGGACGAGAGGGAGCTGGAAGTCGAGGGAGTGTTCATAGAGATAGGGCTGCTCCCGAACTCAGAACTCGCACGGGGAGTGCTCGAGCTCAACCAGTGGGGCGAGATCGTCGTGGACTGCGGCGCCCGTACCAGCGTCCCCGGGGTCTTTGCAGCCGGCGACGTCACAACGGTCCCCGAGAAGCAGATCATCGTTGCGGCCGGGGAGGGCTGTAAGGCAGCCCTCGCGGCACACGAGTTCCTGCTGAGGGGGAAGTGAAAGCCGGGCCGGCGCCGCAATCGGGATACCGACGTTAAGGCACGCGAACTCGTTCGCGTTGGTCTTCTACGTGCTCTCGGTGGCGCTCTGCGGGAAGGCCATGCTTGCCGCGGGGCAGGGGCTTCAGGGCCGCTGTCGGTACATCCGCACGCGTTCAGGTTATCGTTCAGCCGTGGTCAAGACCAGCCCGCTTCTCCTCCATACCCTCTCGAAATCCTCGAGCGGCACGGTCTCCAGGCCCGTGAGAGGATTCCCCTGGCTGACGTGGGTGTCCGTGACTTCGAGGACCGTGACGTAGTGGTCTATCATGAAAGAGAACTTCACGAGGGCGACTACTGGCTCCTTGCCGCGGAGTTGCGGGACGGTCTGGAAGAAGCGGTACTCGCAGGACAGCCCGTCCTGGGCGTAGCGTTTGCGCAAGGCGAGGCACAGTGAAGCGGGGTCGGTGCCGCCGCCGGGAGTGGTGCGGGCCAGGATAGCGATGTCTGACTCCTCGGCGCGGATTCCCAGCACTCTCAGGGCGGTGACTGCAGCGGCGGGACCGCAGGTGTAAGAGTTGCTTTGCAGGCAGATCCCATCTGCATCTACTGTGGTCTCCAGCTGCGCGAGATGTCCGCGGACGACGGCCGACTGGAAGAAGGGGAACGTGAAATAGACCACGGTGGCTAGCCTGAGCACGGAGACGAGTGGTCCCAGCATCCTGCGGTTGATGCGGGGGATCAGGGTGGAGAGCATCAGTGCGAACGCGGCGGCCAGTGTGATGAGTTCTGTCCTTCCGGCCATGAGCCACGAGAACGGAAGACGGAACTCGAGCGCCGGGATCCAGCGGGCCAGTGCGACGGCGAGGACCAGCGGCAGGGGCAGGAAGAAGCCTGTGAGCCACCGGTTTCCTCTCAGCCGGGAGCACCGGCGGCCCAGCAGCCCCGCGACGACTGCCAGGGTAAGTACCGCAAGCGTCTTCAAGAACGGCATCACGGCCGGCTCCCGGACGACAAAGGCGGAGTTCCTGGATGGAAACTCCGCTTGCCTGGCGATCTGGTTGGGGAAGATGGACTCGAACCATCACTAACAGATCCAGAGTCTGCCGTCCTGCCGATTAGACTATTCCCCAACCCCCTGTACGATAGCATGTTCCGAGGCCCTTGTCAACTGACGGAGATTAGGTTAGACTTGTTGCAGGGGCGGAAACAGGCGCAGTAGGCCTGCCCGGGACGGGGGGCAAGGTGGCTTCTGCCTCTCAGCAGAAAGGAGCGAGGTGGCCGATAAGACCACCAGAGACGAACTGACCCGGGACAGCTCCCGGCGGGACACCCCGGTGACGCAGCTTTGCAAGGGCGGTGTCGGCGGCAGCGCGTCCAGCTGGGGCCCTGCACCGGGCACGATGCTCGGACAGTACGAGATAAGACGCGAGATCGGAAGGGGCGGGATGGCCATCGTCTACGAGGCTTTCCAGTCCAGCCTCAACCGTTCGATCGCGTTGAAAGTGCTACCTCTCCAGTACTCCACGGACCCTGATTTCATCACCCGCTTCCACCGCGAGGCGAGGGCCGCAGCAGTCCTCCACCATCCCAGCATCATACCCGTCTACGACGTAGCCGAGGAAAACGGCATCCACTATTTCACCATGGAGTACATAGATGGGCCCACTCTGTCGCGGAAGATGCGCGCGGGGTCGATCCCGCAGGACGAGGCTCTCGACCTGGTGGCGCGTGTTGCGGACGGGCTCGAGTACGCTCATGAGTTGGGAGTGATCCACAGGGATATCAAGCCGGGAAACATCCTGATAACCTCGCTGGGCCACCCGGTGGTCACCGACTTTGGCCTTGCGCGTCTCAAGGGCAGCGACCGCGTGACGGTGACCGGCGCCGTCATGGGAAGCCCGGTCTACATGTCTCCCGAGCAGGCCGGGGGAAAGGAGCTGGACTCCCGCACCGACGTCTACTCTCTCGGGATCGTCCTGTACGAGCTTCTCACGGGGACCGTACCGTTCGAAGGGTCGAGCTCGCTTGACACGATGA
>SDBT01009641.1_pt1 | contig 15645 bp, 21 predicted proteins | sample 2277101 | NCBI WGS metagenome assembly SDBT01 (sample SAMN10404973, study PRJNA504765) | marine sediment metagenome | isolation source: marine sediment core GS10_PC15, 103 cmbsf | place: Arctic Ocean: Southern Knipovich Ridge | collected 2010 | reverse complement strand
ACAGGTACAAATAAATCTTATTTCATAAGAGAGATAAGAGACGAGAGTAACAATCTTATCAAATATATTTTTCTCGACGAAACGCCAATAGATCAAATGTCTTTGCATTATCACGAGTACGAGATTTTTAGAAGAGAGCTAAACCCAAAACCTACGCGCTATTTTGATTACACTATGTTTCTTTAGAAGCCAAAAGAGCCTACATTTAATTTATATTCTCTATAGATTTGAGCCGTTGACCCTGCACCTATTCCGAATACATCCGAAATATTGATCAAAAGCTCAAAGTTTGTTCCAGGGTCTCGATAATCAAGTTCTATTATTGGAAGTAATATATTGGTTTGAACAGCTGGACCTATGGTAGCGGTTTGAGCAATCAAATCTGCACCACCGTTTAAAACCTTTGAAAAACGCTTTGAGTTAACATCCCCAACAGAGGGGACAGCGTTTGTGTAATATGCTGACGGTTGAGTGTAGTTAAAATCATGACCGAAGCTAGACGGTTCATTAACACCTGGATTTAACGCTTCGTTACCACCAGCGTCTACATTAATAAGTGGAAATTCTTTTGTAGCATCCCCGATTGCTGCACGCCACTCAATATTAACCTTTGAGGACTGACCACCATCAGCGAAAAGATAAAAAACTTGATTTAAAAATTTAGGTTGAGTAAATGTACCAATACTGAAAAGACCATTCGCTGTGATATTCAATTGTAAATCCATGGTATGAGAGTCAGCCAAAGCAACCGCTTGCGATAAATCACTCAGGGTTCCGGTCGGACTGGTCTCACCATCAGAAACCCCCAGAAAATCTAATATAAAATTTATGTTTGATCCATAACGACGGTTTACGCTTTCGCTCAATGGAGCATTAGCCGAAACCTCGATGTCGTTAATCCTGTCTGCAATCGTTGGTAAATCAGCCATTATCTCTCCCTTAAATCATTGTGTACGGGTTGCCACCGTCTGCAAAAGTCGGGTCATCCGTCATATAAGCGTAAACTAATTTTTGTTTGTCTGAGGTGTCGGCGTCAACATATCCAGTGAATTCAACTAATAAATCAGTGGTTAAGGTTATAGAAGCCGCATCTTGTAAGGTGAATATGTTCTGATTTACCGATGTCACTACTAAGTCTTCCTGAATACTGTAATCAGCGTTTCTTATTAACACCGATATTGGGTTAGTAATGTTGACAATATTATCCCACTTTCTAAACTCGTCCTCTCCAAACTTGCTCGGATAAACAGGGTCTTCACCTATAACAAACTGACTTTGAGATATAACCCCGGTGATTGGTGAACAAGGGGCCATCAGTCCAAAGCGAGTATCAAGGTTAAGACCAGTGTCTAGTAATATAAGATCAACATCCCCGGTCTTTAGGTTAATGGACTTGTTTTGTATCTCGAAAAGCCTTGGATCAAAATCCCTAGTGCCTTTTATCGTGTCTGATACCTTCAATGTTCTGAAATCCCCAACAATAATATCACCTATTTCTAACCCTGCACCTACTCTTAAGAACACCTTAGCCTTAACTCTTTGAGCGCCGAATTTGTAACGTTCTATGATTCTTGAAGAGTTTGAGCCTATAATATTCGCTCCGTTGAGGTCTGTTCTAATACCAAGAGACTCAACAACAAAGGTTTTCGTGGTTCCGGGGATGCGGTTTTTTGATGTTTGAGAGATAAATATTGCACCGCTATCAAACTTCACCGATGAATTAAGCGGGGTGTCGTCAAACTTATAAACCACCTCGTTAAAGAATGCCCTATTTGTTGATCTCATTAGTTGTATTTTGTCGGGGTTTCTAACGTTTGTACTATCAAGGGTTTGAATCTCTTCACCAGGAATAGGACCAACAGTAAAGCCTAAAGAAGCTTGAGCCTTTCTAGGTAACGAGTAACAAGCTATGGGTTGATATAATTGTTTGTCTAAAAATGGTTTACCCTCTACTTGGTCTTCTTTTAAATATATTCTCATCTCGGTTGAGCTATGAAAGAAGTCCCTTATTTTAATATGTTCTGCTATATCAACTTCATCGGGAGTCATACGCATTCCGTCTGGAAGTGTGTTGTATTGTGAAAACATATCCATGACTGCACTGGTGGTGTCCTCTAGAACTAAAGCCGCGCCGTCGACAACAATGTAATAACCAGAATCAAACTTTACGACCTCTGTCACTGTTCTGGTGGTGACATTGTTTGCACCATTACTAGCAAGGGTTGTTGTAATTGTATCCCCAACGGTAATCCCGAAATCCTGAGGTAAATTTATTTGATCAAAAAAGATCGCGTTATCGACTTGAGTTGTACCCGCACCGACCTTAACAAACGATGTGACAGGAATGTCTTCAAACACTGGGTCTGTCCCGAAACCACTCATCATTAACTGTAAAGCTAAATCTAAAGGATTACCCTCTAAACAGTAAAGTGCTCTCACCTGGGTTCCGTCGTCGTGTGCTGTGGCTGTTGAGTCTAGCTCACCTCTCGTTAAACCAGTAAAGTTTGTTGCATCAAAACCAGTATACCGAATAAGCTCGTCTTCTATTCTTATGTAGGTCGTCAGCGGTCCTTGTTCGTTTATATAATTTGCTGTCGACACTACAGGGATCGATGTCTGTGAAGCGTTAATATTACCGACAATCTTAGTCTCTACAATCTTAAATAACTCTACAAGCTTCTTATTGTCCGGGTGATTAACTTTAAACTTTATTAACCCCGGTAAACTATCAATAGTCGTTACAACACCCTTGAAAACTAAGATTGAATCATCAAAGAACGAAACATCTCCAAAGGTTAAAAACACACTGATTTTTCTACCTAACATATCCTCAACATCAAAGCCTGGACTAATAAGTGTTGTAATCTCTTCGTTTTTATCCACCAGTCCAAGGGTCATACTTGATATAGAAGAGCCCTCAGCCTCATCATAATTTATTTGCTGTTGAATAGTCCACGTTGTTGAACCTGAATCAATATATGTTTTATTACCAGTGACGTCTTTTAAACCACCATAAAACAACCCCGGATCTCCATAGAATACATCAGGACAACCGTATAATAGAAAGTCCTGTACTGGTTTTGCGCTGAATATGGTGTCAAAACCCTCTATTGTGAAAGCTATATTAGGCTCTATTGATAGCTCATCGAGTGCTCTAAGGGTTGCGGGAGTGAGTTCTAGTGCCATTAATGAACCTTGCCGTCTGTGATTATTTTCTTACCAATGATTAGCGTTTCTGCCATGTCGAACAACTCTTCCTCTTGAACCTCACTAAGCGGTTGCATTTTCGACGAGCGTCTAATATCGAGCACCCGACTTTTAGAGTAACGGCTAACACTAACACTGTCTGATTGATTACCACCGAGAACATAAACATATTTAATCGTCTCATCTAAGTAAACCCCAACATGACCCTTCCAGCCTTTAATATTCCCTCTCCAAAAGACAACGATATCCCCTGGCAATGGTCTATTTTTTACAGATATACCCCACTTTAAATAAGATCGAGCGTTCATCTTGTTTGTACTTTGCATCATTATATATGGATTAGCTTCTAAAACATAAGCGATGAACGAAGCGCACCACGGAACACTGTCGGGCTTTCCCTTGCTGAGATCGTTATCTACTCGTGCATAAGCATGGTATTTTACAACCTGTTTATTGTTACCCTTGCCTTGGACTTCTTTTTGTCCAATCTCAAGAGAGGCAAACTGTAAGATCGCTTTGTTGCGAATATAATCAGGTTCCTTGGATCTTTTTAAACGCTTACTCAACCAGCTAAACATTATCACCCTTTTTCATGTCTTCTAAACGCTTCTCAAGTTTCTGTTGCTCAGCCTCTAGAGCGTCTTTTGCACTCAAGTGATTCTGTACTTTCTTCTCGCCAATTTTATCAACGTCCTCTAAAAACTTGTAATAACTTTTTATGTACTCAGCTTTCTTTGCTTCCCCTGAGATGAAGGTTTTAATCAACCATAAGATAATCGGTGTTGCTAGACCTAGTATTGTCGTCCACATTAAAGCCCCCTTATTGGTATGGTATCAAAGCCAAAAAAGAAAGCCTGATGAACCATTCGTCTAGGGTTGTCGATATCTATAAAATAAGCTTCACACTCTCCACGTGGCATAAGAAACCGCCAGATACTTGAGTATGGTTTTTCAGTGGTTAAGTTTTTAATCGAACAACCTTTAGCCCCTGCGAAACTAACAGGTCTATTGAAACTATACTCTTGTATTAACCCTGCTTTAGACTGGCAAACGCTAACGCCCTCGTAATTTTTTACATCTCCATTGCATTTTGTAAAAGCAGAGAGTTTAAACTTTGGGTCTAAAATTGCCACTGTACCCCAAGCGTGTCGACCTTTCTTTTGTTCATAAGCACCAGTGCTAAAACTACAAAGCTCATCCTCATCAACACTTCCAGTCATCGGAATAATAAACTCATAATAACCCTTAGCAAACCAGCCCCCACTTTTTTTAGGGTGTGGTGTTTTAAGATGTCGGTGACAACTAACTAGGGTCATCATATCGACTTTACCAGGAGGATAAACTTTAACCTTATAGAACTTTGATTTAGGGATAACTCCCATTCCATCGATCTTAATCGGATACTTGAACTTTCCATCGACATATAAATATATGTCCATTTTGATATCTCTTTGATATTCAATATTTGAACTAAGAACGGGTGCATTGAGAAAACTCGCGCACCCGCTTAAAAATAAAAATAATATAATATTATGTAACAGGCTCTTCATCTTTCTCGAAAAGCTCAACCACTTCCCCAACAAGATATCCTGCTGTCTCGCCTAAACCTTTTCCCTTAACAGCTGCAACGGCGTTCTCCCATCCGTCAACGGCTCCCATGGCAGCTGGTAAAGCCAGCATAAGCTCTGCAAAGGGTTTCTTTTGCATAAAATGACGAGCGACTTGTGTGATCACATCAATCACTTCTTTTGCATCTTTAGGCACTTCTTTTGTTACTGCTACTGTCTCCACTTATCCTCCATTGATTAAGTTTTTAATATAGTCCACACCCATTCCGGTGATACCACCAAAGAAAGACGCAAACCCTATTACTTTTATTTTAAAGCTCGATAACTCTTTGTCAATACGGTCTACCTTTTCAATCATGTATTGACGCCACTCTTTTTCATTTTCAATGATTAAGTCTAGTTTGTCCTTTTCCACAGTAAGTCCTTTTTTAAAAATATGTGGTCGCCTATTAGTTTAGATCAACCGTTACTGCATTAGCTCTTATTCTAAATTTATCGTCGGTGGTGTTGTACCACATATCACCATTCACCGGAGAGCCTGGGTCGGCTGCTAAGTTTGGCACTCTAGCCGGGCCTGTTGACGCAGCCATGTCAACGCGACCAGCCCCCCAGTTAACCATATTAGTTCCAGACGAATCTTTTAAAAGTCGGTTGGATATATCTATAGCGACCAACGATCCACTTCTTATTGCACTTACATATACATTAAGAACAGGGTTGCTTGAATTTCCTATACTCCTGCTGGAATCATTCATGGTTAAATTTCCGACAAGTTTCGCCCCGCCAGTCGAGAAGTCGATAGCTATTCCGCCGTTAATGGTTCTTAGGGATTTAAGATAAATATCTCTTACAGATTCAGTGGCGGTGCCGATATCATAAGTAACATCGGCGTCTAATGTTATGCTCGAATCAACTGGATCACTCCATAAATCACCGCCGCCACCAGCTGGTGTTATCCAAGATACCTCACCCAAAATTCCGGTGGACGTTAGAACATCCCCTGAAGTCCCTTCAGTGCCATCCTTATAAACGAACTGACCACGAGCACCACCTGCACTAGTTCCAGTCTGTGCAATAATATCGCCACTGTCACCAGTCCCTGCCAATTTATTACCACTCAAGATATAAACGTTTTGTGTCGGGTCTGCGTTTGCGTCAGAATCGTTTAGAGTTTGAATCGTTAAAGGGATATCTGTTGCCTGTGTTCTTATTAAAAAACCACTGATTGATAAAAGGTTACTGCCTAGATCTAAACTTCCAGTGGCACCACCGACACCGTCGGTTACAAAAACTCTGTCAATATTACCAAGTTCAAAAGGATTGGCTAAAGTTCCAAGGTCTCTAGTGTTTGCAGCGTCTGGCACAATATCAGCGTCAACCGGATCACTCCAAAGGTCACCACCACCGCCACCACCACCAGACGCGACCCAGATTGTGCCATTAAAATTGTTTAAAAGGTTAGACGTAGAGTTGAAAACACATAAACCTTTGTCTGGTGTACCTATCGCGTCCCTTTCAGCCTCAGTCATAACAGGGCAAGGTGTTGAGCCCATCACTGTACTGTTAACATCAAAGATAGAAGAGCCGACTAAAGAGTTAGACCCGACTGACAAAGTTCTATACCACTTATGTTGAGCGCTCACTGTTGATGCTAAAAACATTGATAAAAAGAATATATATTTAATCATTAATAACCCCTTAGATTATAAAACCTTCATAAGTAAATTTCATTGCACTAGTCTCGACATCACTCGTGTATTTAACTTGTCCAGTTGAGGCATCGATACTGCTAAACGTGATAAGTGAATCATCCCCAACAACACCACCGGAATGTATAGCCCAGTTAGATCCGTCAAACATTACGTCAAAAGTGCCACGCTCAAACAGTGTTGCAGTCTTAATCGAGTATGTCACGGTCGCGCTATCATACTCAGCACTGTCAAATATAAGACCAGTGACGTTAGTATCAACTTGTGAAGCCGCTGACGTAAACGTGATTGGAAGTATTTTTAATTGAGCTTTTGAATCAAGGGAGGCATAACCATTAGGTATACCCTTATTGATTTTGTCTTCTTTTAAAGTTTGTAGGTTCGTAATGTCTAAATCATTTGAGGTTATGTTTGCAGTATTGTCATTGATTGTTTGCTGAGCGTTAGCAATCAAACCACCACTTGAAGCCTCGTTTAAACTTATCACTGCCACGGTGTCACTATCGGTGGTTCGACTTAAAAAAGCCGCGTTTGTCACCGAGTCATTAACTCTCTGTCCGTCTGTTACACTCATTCGATTACCCTCAATTTCATTACACCAGTCTCGTAAACATCCCTTAAGTTCTGGTTAAATAATTCTCTTAATTTGTAACCAGTCCCATCGTCAAAACCAGGCATCGTTTCTAGAATGCACCTAAAAAACGTCGATGCGTCTGTCGCATCAGGCATAAACTCGAACTCGTTTAATTCTGTTATGTCCTGCAAGAAAGTCCGAGCGTCTTCTAAACCCTCTGAATTATGAAGTATGTTAATCCCGTCAGAGATATCTGTTCGAGATGTTATAAACTTAATGTCAAACTCTATAAACTTACCAATGCCAAAGTTAACGATCTCGACAGTGGTTCCGTCTGATGCTACATTTTTCGTTGACTGTTGTTTGGTTTGAAAGTCATTCGGATCAACAAAACTCTGTAAAAAGAATTGAGGTACATATTGACTCCCACTCGCAAAATCAGAAGTGTAAGATGATAGACCCGTTTTGTCAGTTGATGTATCAAATCCTAGCAGGGACCATATTGACGTACCCACATTCGACCCACTATTTGTCAGCAAATCAAACGGTGTTGATGCAGATATGGTTATTTTCCTGGTGGTTCTGTTCGCAGTCACGGTGTAATCTAAAGTCGCTTGAGACAAAAGAGCACTCGTAACAGCACCGACTATTGTGTTTAAAGTGAAACTCCCAACACCGACCTCTACAGTGATCTCGCCACTACCCTCGTCGATGTTCATAAATCCGTTCTGAGGGTTTGCTGTAACCTTGTAACCAAAATAAAAAGAGCTTCTTGTGTCAATCAACTTATCACCGCGTTGTTAAAACCTTGTTCTTTTAATATGTCTGCTATTCTCAATCCAGTGCTTTCAGTATCGAAAACATTACCCTCGATTGTGACCTGCACCCTTGCACCTTGATCTCGTAAACTGTCGGTTAGATCATCTCCCAGTATCGGTGAAGTAACGGCGTCATTCCCTGGACCGACACCAGCACCCTCGAAACCACCACCAGACAGAGCTTTAAGCAGTGACCCGATTGCTATTAATCCTAGTCCCAAAGATATGGAAGCGGCTGCATTTCCTTGAAAAAGACTAAGCATTGCTAAACCACTGGCTACAATCATCGTTCCAAGTTGTATTGCTAAATCACCAATGACACCTATAAAAGCCTTACCGAAAGCCTCTAAAGCGTTTTCACCATTCGTTAATGCTGTAACGAATGCCTGAATACTAGACGACATCGCTCTAGCAATACCATTCCTCACAGCCTCATTTAGTTGCGCGATTTTCTGTTTCATTTTGTCGACGCTTTTGTCTATTGACGAGACCATAGGATCTAACGGACCTTGACCCACTGGTATTGGTATTGGTCCTGGTAGCTCTATAGGTTTAGCTATTAACTCTCTAGCGTCTAAAATGTCTTGTGTTAATTTATCGATGTCTTGATTCGTTTGTTCTAAAACAATTGACGCCGCTACACCTAGACCCTTTATAGAGCTACCAAAAACTTTCTCAATGGCGCGACCTATTATGGGTATTTCTGTCAGTCTTTGTAAAAACTCAGAGGTGCTTAAAATAGCCTGAGCAAACGATCTTTTAATAGCCAGTCCAAAGAATCGAAAGAAATTAGTTAATCCACCGAGCGCATCTTTAACTTCAAGAAACTTCTGTATTAAAAACTCAAAGGCTAATATTAACCCCAACGTCACCGAAATCTTTAAAAGATTAACCGCCACTTTTAAGCCGCGCATTGCTATCGCTGTGACGTTAATAGATGTTGCCATTCTTTTAAACCCAAAAGCTATCGTTCTAAAAGGGAAAAGTCTTAAACTCAAACCTACTGTTTTTACATTAACAGCAAACGCTTTAAACGAAATCGACGCGGCTTGAAGCGCTAAAGGAATGACCCGAATGTTTCTAACCAGTCCGACCATCGATGCTGAAAACGCTGCAAACACACCAGGACCGAAACTTAATGCTAATAAAAACGCTGTCACAGTTATAGCTAACTGTTTAAACAGACCAATAATAGCGTCGATATTTCTAAATAAAAACGTTATTGATTTAGTCAAACCTCTAACACTATTAACAAGCGGACCTTCTATATTCTGACTCAACTTTAAAACTTCACCTGAGAAAGTCGCTGATAAAACCTTTAATTGCTGACCAAGGGTTAGATTAATCTTTTCAAAAGCTTGATCCGCTGCACCCGCTGAGTTTGTCAAAGCATCAACGTTTCTACCAAGAGCTTTAAAGTTATCACCACTTAGAGTTAAGATTGCTCTAACACCCTCGACTCGTCCTAGTAATTTAACTAAAGCTTCACCAGAACCACCGACCGACTTATTTAAATCAGATAAGAATGTCGTCAATCCCTTTGCTTTTAAAGATGCCAGACTAAAAGCTTTAGCAACCACCGGACCGAAAGTCTTAGCTAAAGCCTGCTTTCTTAATAGTGCTGTAAACACAGCGTTTAACTGTGTAACAGCCTCAGAGGTTGAAAGTCCTCTGGTGGTTAATGTTGCAATCGCAGCGGCGGTGTCCTCAAAGGTTACACCAATCGCTTTTGCAGCTGGTAAGATTTGACCCAAAGAAGCCGCTAACAAGTCAACACGAGTTTTACCGACTCGAACCGCTGCAAATAAAATATCTGCTGCACGTTCCGCTGATAAATTCTCTGCACCAAAGGAGTTAATAGCAGAGGTTAAAATGTTAACAGCTTCCGCTTGTGTCGCTAAACCACCGATTGCTAATTTGTTCGACGCGATTAAAACCTTATTCGCGGCTGTGGCGTCAGTAATACCCGCCGATATGATTTGATAAAATGTTCGAGCTTGTTCCGCTGCACTCGTTCCAAACTGTTGACTTGTTTCAATCAAACTAGCATTTAATTGATCATTTGCCTGGGCAAGATTAGGGATAATTGTCCTGATCTCTTCAAACCTTTGCTGGAACTCGATCAAGTTTCTAGTCGCTTCTCTCACACCTGCAAGACCTGCAAACGCCGCACCTATACCCGCTAAAGCGCCAAAAGCTGAGCTTGTTATCCTTTTAAAAGCATTAGTTAAAGAAACGCCAAAAGATCGACCCATCTTTTTAGCCGATTGGTCTGCTTTTCGATTAAGTTTAGCAAAACCTTTCTGAATCGAACCGTCGTCTAATACAATCTCAATTTCAATTCTATCGTCAGCCATTACCAAGCGTCCTTACTAAGTGATGATACATATCCTGTGTATTCATTTGTTTTTGAGACGTTTCAAGGTTGCTTTTCATCCTGGCTTTTAGATCTTTTTCGTATTTCTTAGCACCAGCTTTTTTCATGTGAGGATATGAAGCAACACCGAGAAGAGATAAAGATTCATAAGCGCCAATAGGCTCAATGCACAAAATGTAATCCTGACATCTTGCATAGCTCATGTTCTCAATCACCTCATCCGTCCATCCATAGAACCGAGCTAACCTTGCCTTAAGCAAAGTCAGCTCACTTACTTTTTTTCTTGAAAAGTGGAGACCAATCCTTCCGATAGTTTTTTAAGCTTCATAAGACCCAAGTTGTCGGCTATTTTCTGAGGCATCCCCAACGATACAATGAAATCAATCACTGACTCGTCAGATTTGTCTTCACCCTTTTGATTAAGAACTCTTATGTCCTTAACTGTGGGTTCCCTAAGACTATAAACCTCTCCATTGAGCTTTACTTTAAAAACTACTTCGTTACCTAGATCAATCTCCATTTATCCTCCATTAAATAGTGATACCCGTCTGAGTAGAGTCACCGAAACCAAAACGACGAATGCCAGTAGGTTTAGACAAATCTAAAAAGGTGGTAAAACTAACATTTAATACGTTAAAATTCTCACCACTGAAAACAATACTATCGGGATTAGGATAAGCTAACCAGAAAGTAAGGTCGTCAGAATGATCACTGGCATCGTTTGACACGGGATGAAAGACTAATCGTCTAGAGTTCTGCAAAGTGTTCACACCCTGCTTATTATCACCCCATCCAAAAAGCTCCGTTCCACCACCAGGGGTGAAAGTTCCACCACCAGCACCAAAGATTTCCTCATAAAGCGCCTTAGTAGACTCTTTTAACACTAAAGAAACCTCAGCGTTGTTACCCTGTCTCAATTGAGCCAGAATAGAAGTACCAAACTGATGCCCGGTTACGTCTAAAAGGTCTTCTGAGAAATTAGGCTCAACATCTCCATCGAGTATCCCCAAAAAGGTCGACGCTCCTTTGTTAACAATGGTTACTAAAATACCACTATCAACATCGACAGCATCGTTAGGCACTTTGTCTGTAACATCAAGTGTGATGAAAAGACGGGTTCCGTCGATACGTCCAGTGTAACCAGTGGCGGCTTCAATGCCTGTTTTGGTGTCGGCGAGCATACTAGCGACAGATTGACCTGTAACCACGTCAATCTCAATACCAGTTCCACCACCGGGGTTAGGTGTCCCGGCTGCGTCCAGATCAAAAAAGACATTATACTCGGTGGTTGAATCGAAAATGTTGTACGACAAACCATTAAGATCTGCTGCCACAATATCCTGATATTCCAAACACACTTGCTCTTCAATAACCCACGTTGCGTCTATAGGTATAATTTTAATATTTGCTGCACTTGCACTCATTTTGTCACTCCTTTGACTAATTAAGTTTTAAAGCAGAGTTCTAGTTTGGCTGTGAAAACAAACTCCAATACTATTACATTATCGTTAGTCTCGTCCAACGGCAAGGGCTGTACTGTGTCGGGAACGATGTCTTTTATTATCGTACCCAATCTCACCATTGGATCAAGTAAATCTGCTAAAATTAAATCGGCATCAGCATGAATCTCGTCATAAGCTGCGAGAATATCCTCATAACCTTTCTTGTAAACTCTTATTGTTATTGGATAATCAAAGTCGTGCACTATCTGATTCGCTGATGTGCTAACAATGACACCCGTCTCCATATGGAAAGCTCCGTCTTGTATACTCTCACCAATTTGACCCGGCTCGAAAGGCTGGTCGTGTTCGCGAAAACCTAGACCCTCTAGTCTGGCTCGAAAGAATGGACGGACAGAAGCTAAAGACATTAAAACCTCACCAAATCGACGGTTCTATACGGTGATTTGTCACCATCGTCTAGTGACCCGTCTCCGTCTTTATCAACTCTAAAGAATGCACGAGTCTTGTGAATAAGAGCGTCAGACATATAATCAGCCGCTTTTAGACCGTATATATCCCCAACAACATTCGAGTTATCCTCAAATATAAGGGATAAAACCATGTTGAGAGCCCACTGTCTCACCTCTTCAATGTCCACAAAAGCGGCTTTTGTAAGTTTATCGTTATTGGTATCAGTCACACCGCGCTCGTTAAAATCCTCAACGATCAAGGTTTGAGCCCGTCTGTGTTTGTATTTATAAGAGGTCCGACCAGCTGGAAGCCATTTTAAAATGTCTTCCTCCATACTTAACAAGTCCTCATCGGTTGAGAATAGAAAGTCGTCGTCAGAAGTCAGCACGTTAAGACCAAAGGTTGAGGTGACTGGCACACCATCCGTGGTGACACGCACTGAAACAACAACAGCCCGTGAAACTCCTGTATACTGCCAGTCTAAGAATCGGTCTTTTACCTTGGTTCCTGTAACATCGATAAAACCGTCTCCCGCTTCTGGCTCAATCTCTACAACAGTGATTTCAGCCTCATCTTTAGAGACAAAGGTTTGTGTAGCGTCGAGTCTTGTAGCATCGTCAACAGCCACCACTGAATCGTTTATCATCTTTGGAAATATAGCCATGATTATTTCTTCCCTATCGCTTTTAGCTCTCTAATTATCTGCGTTAATAAAAGCTCGACTCTAGCCTCATGGTTGTCTGACTCTTCAAGAGCGGTTATTAAATCGCTGTCTAAATCTTTTTTAAACTCCTTAGCGGCTTTGTCTTTTTTCTCGTCCTTAGCTATTTTCTGCTTTGACAGTCTAGATTCTTTTGTCACTTCAAGTTTAGCCATTTTAAATCTCTCCGTGTTCTATGTCACAAATCCCAGACATATAAAAAGATTTGTTGTCAGCATTTTCAAAACAAAGCGCCACTTTAAAAGTCTCGCCTACCCCTTGAGTACCAATGAATAAACGCTCACCCTCTCTGGCTGTTAACTTTCCACTCGTTTTTGTTGACCACACTGGGTTTTCGTCGACGTGATCATATTTCCATAAAACCTTAATCACTGCCGATTGAGAAATCGGAGCCTCAGCGAGAAACTTATACAGGTAAACCGGACCCTCTGGAGGTATGATAAAAGCACAAGTCTCTTGTCCTGATGGAATCTCTTCAGAGATAACCATTTGAGTCACCATTTATTCATCCCTCCAAGCTTTCATCTTAATAGAGAAATTATCTAAACCTGTTAAATCATCCCTCACTGTAATTCTAATCAGATCACTATTGTCACCGTCTAGCCTCAGGTTCCTTAAAGGTGTCGTTTGTTGAGTGCCTATCAAGGCAATCTCTCCCGATATGTCTTTAAGTGATATCGCTTGACCACCATTAAAGATTGAAGCGATATCAAAGTTATTGGTTAAAGCTCCAATATCTTGAAACACCGCATTTCTACCAATCTCAATTAAAACACCATTAGTTAAACCACCAGCAATAGCGCCAAAAGAATCTTTTAACCATGACCCTTTGTCTTCTAGCCATATCGAAATGCCAGATAAATAAATCACTTCCCCAACACCTGGACCAGCTGTAAAAACAACAGGAGTCACAGACCCGTCTATATTCATATCTGGACTACTGCCACCATCTAGAAAGTTAAGGCTTAAAGGGAGTGTATCTTTAAAAGGTGTCGGTGTTTGAATAGTGCTAACAACAATGCGTCCAGTGCTATCAATTGAGAACTTTAGATTCTCTAAAACCAATGTTGATTGACATGGTGGTAGCTCAGTCGACACGACTCACCTCACTTTCGTCAATCTTAACATAATACCAAGCGTACCAAAGTTTTTCGCTCTGCACCCACTGAATATCCTGGTACACAACGAAACCCTTGTGCTGAGTATTATTGCTCAGCATAAGCTGACGCAGTCTCTTTGGAGACCGCGCCTTGATAAATTGGGGGACCGTGTCTAGTCCCGCTGATTCATAATAACTAATCCCCATGGATTAGATGTTGTTGTCCTTAACAATCCAAGCTGATTTCGTTCCAAGAACTGTTGTTCCGTCAGCAAGAAAACCACCGGGGACACCAATTTGCAAAGTCTTAAGCCCGTATTTACGAGTCAAAACTTGTTGCATAGCACCAGCACCAAAACTAGGGGCTTTTACTTCATCAAACTGTAAGTCACGTTGAAAACCGACAGCAAAACCATCAGACGCATACATGAAATACTGATCTGCACCTAGCTCTGTGTTCATTATTACGTTAATACCGTAAATTTGACCCAAAGCACCCTCAGGGATGATTGCTCGTCCATACTGCTCAGCAGATACAAACGGATCAATCGCTAAAAGCTTAGCGTGTTGTTTTGGACTCACTTGCAACCACATTTGAGCTAAATCTGCTTTGTTTTGCAATAAAACTTGTTGCATCTCCAACACTACAGCTTGAGTAACATCTCCCGCAGTAGTGGTAACGATACCGTCAGCCTCCATATCTGTGATTACTCTGGAATCAAGATCACGACCGTGTTCTTTACCAGCTTGTTCAATGTATTCGCGTTGCACGTCTAGAGTGGACTCAATCTCATCGTCTGAATCAATCAACCACTGAATGTGTGCTCGTACATCTAACAGCATGGTATCAACGTCAAAAGCTGACAATTGATTAGTCCCCGCCGTTGCACTCGCTCTATCCTCTACTGCAAAAAGAGAGGTATATTTTGGAAAAGAAAGACTTGAAGCCCCCTTTACAGCGCGATTCGATACATCTCGAATTGTGCCTAAAAACTTTGATTGCTGAATTAAAGCTCGCTGTGCAATCTCAGCGATAATCTCCTGCTTTGTTGCGGAAAGTTCCGTATCTCCTACTTCATTAGCCATTTAAAATCTCCTGTTAATTCGACCCAGCCCAGTGTTCCATAAGCTGGTCGGTTGTCATTTTCTTTAGGTTAGTGTCTTGTTTCTTAACAGTACCGTTGTTGATGTTGTTATGGTTAGCGGTGTTCGGTGCAGTCTTAGAAAAGAGAATCGGTGCTTTTTCTTTAGCCTCAGCGACTAACATTTTCACTTGTTCTCGATCCGGTTGAAAGTCACTGTCAAACTCTAACGTACTGATCTGGTCTTCTACATACTTGGTAACAATGTCCGGTGAATTACAACCAGCTTTGACAGCCTCATCGATGATTGCATTCATTGCCTGACTCCTTGCTACAGACCCCACTGTTGTTTTTAGTTTGGTCTTAGTCTCCGTGACTTCTTTTCGTAAAGATTCAATCAGTTGATCTTTATTACCATCAGCCTCTAACTTATCTTGTTCGATTACTTGCATACGCTCTTTGAGGTCTGCAAATTCTGTCTCGGTGTTCTTTAATTTCTTAAAGACCCGTTGATAAGTGTCAAATTGTACTGTTCTTGGACTGACTTCATCAGTCTTTTTAGATTCCTGCGTAATGA
>SDBT01009640.1_pt1 | contig 15645 bp, 12 predicted proteins | sample 2277101 | NCBI WGS metagenome assembly SDBT01 (sample SAMN10404973, study PRJNA504765) | marine sediment metagenome | isolation source: marine sediment core GS10_PC15, 103 cmbsf | place: Arctic Ocean: Southern Knipovich Ridge | collected 2010 | reverse complement strand
CTCGACGGCCTCCATGCGGGCATCGATCTCACCTGTCCGGGGGGCGAAGCCTACGAATACGATCCGGCGACCGGCAACGTCCGCTGCGTCCACCCCGGCCATGGGAGCTTCTGACCGCCCTCGCCTTTCCCGGCGACCGCGTCTGCCATCGCCTGGAGCCGCGGACTCGCCATCACTCGCCCGGAGGTCTGAGTGTTCAAGAAGATCCTGATCGCCAATCGCGGGGAGATTGCGGTGCGCGTCATCCGCAGTTGCCGCGAGCTCAACATCCCCACGGTGGCCGTATACTCTATCGCCGACAGAGACTGCCTCCACGTTCACATGGCCGACGAAGCCGTCTGCATCGGTCCTCCTCCGAACAAGGACAGCTATCTCAACATCCCCAACATCATGCAGGCCGCCCTGAACACCGGCGCCGACGCCATTCACCCCGGATACGGCAATCTCTCTGAGGTCGCCGCCTTCGCCGAGAACTGCGATGCCTGTGGCATCAAATTCATCGGCCCGCGGGCGGAGACGATCCGGAGGATGCAGGACAAATCGGCTGCGCGGAGCATCATGCGCGCGGCGGGCATCCCCGTGATACCCGGAAGCGACGCCCCCGCCCAGAGCGAGCAAGAGGCTCTTCGCACGGCCTCACAGCTCGGCTACCCCATCCTCATCAAGGCGGCGATGGGTGGGGGCGGGCGGGGAATCCGCCTCTGCCACAACGACGATGACGTGACCAAGAACCTCCGCCTCGCCCAGTCCGAGGCCCAGGCGGCCTTCGGCCGGGGAGACGTCTATCTGGAGAAGTACCTGGAGGAGCCGCGCCACGTCGAATTCCAGATCCTCGCCGACGAGCACGGCAACATCGTCCATCTCGGCGAGCGGGAGTGCTCCATCCAGACCGCCAAACACCAGAAGCTGCTCGAGGAGTCGCCCTGCTCCGGGCTCGGAAGGCGCCTTCGCCACCACATGGGCGAGGCCGCCGTCCGCGCCGCAAAAACGGTGAACTACACCAACGCCGGCACCGTCGAGTTCATGGTCGACCACGCGGGGCATTTCTACTTCCTGGAGATGAACACGCGCATCCAGGTCGAGCACCCCGTCACCGAGATGGTCACCGGGCGCGAGCTCGTGCGGGAGCAGATTCGCATCGCCTTCGGGCACAAGCTCGGCCTGCACCAACGCGACATCGCCTTCAACGGGCATGCCATCGAGTGCCGCATCACCGCCGAGGACTACAAGAACCATTTCCTTGCCTCAAGCGGGGTCGTCAACTCGCTCCGCCTCCCCGGGGGCACCGGCGTTCGCGTCGACACCCATCTCTATCCCGGATACACGATCCCGCCGTTCTACGACGCCCTGCTCGCCAAGCTCGTCGTCTGGGCCCCGACGCGCCCGGAGGCCATAGCCCGCACCCGCCGCGCCCTCCAGGAGTTCCAGGTCGACGGCATCAAGACGACCATCCCGTTTCACATCGAAGTTATGGCGAACGCCTACTTCCGCCGGGGAGAGATCGCCACCAACTTCATCCTTCGCCGCATGGGCCTGACCTAGAGATGCCTGTGGGCGAAGTGGAAGGCGGGGATCCGAAAGGCCGCCGGAGAGTGGACTCGGGCTGTGCCGCCATCTTCACTCTAGACCGCGGGAATGGGTAGATGAGGCCGCGAATCGGAAGCCGCCGAACGAGCCGCGAGCTCGCCCTGCGCGCACTCTATCAGATCGACGTCGCCGGCGTCTCCGCCGAAGATGCTCTCGAAGGCGTCTCCGACCGCGAGCGGTATTCCGACGAGACCCTCGCCTTCGCGGCAGAGCTCGTCGTCGGCGCCACCGGGCGCGAAGCGCGCATCGACGCTGTCATCCGGAGCTACGCTCGCGGTTGGTCGCTCGACCGCATGGCCCACGTCGACCGCAACATCCTCCGGCTCGCCATGTTCGAGCTGCTCTTCCTTCCCGACATTCCCCCCAGCGTCAGCGTCAACGAGGCCGTCGAGCTGGCCAAGAGGTACAGCACGGCCGAGTCCGGCAGCTTCGTCAACGGCATCCTCGGCAACGTCATCAGGAACCTCGATGAAGAGCGGGCGGAGCCATGAGGACCCGCCACATCTTCACCGTCCGCCAGCTCACTCGCTACGTCAAGGCGCTCCTGTCCCAGGACCCGACCCTGCAGACCGTGAGCGTCCGGGGCGAGATCGCCGACTTCGTCCACCACAGCTCCGGCCACATCTACTTCACCCTCAAGGACGAGTTCGCTCAGCTCCGCTGCGTTCTCTTCCGGGAGGAGGCGGAGGCTCTCGCCTTCGCCCCGGGAAGCGGAATCGAGGTCGTCGCGCTCGGCACCGTGACCATCTACGAGGCGCGAGGGCAGTACCAGCTCATCGTCCGGAAGCTCGAGCCGGCCGGCCTCGGCGGGCTCGCACTCGCCTTCGAGCGCCTCCGCCGCAAGCTCGCGGAAGAGGGTCTCTTCGACGAGGACCGAAAGCGGCCGCTCCCCGCCTTCCCCCGGAAGATAGCCGTCCTCACCTCGCCCGTCGGCGCCGCCGTTCACGACGTCCTCGCCACCCTCCGCGCCCGCTGGCCGGCGGCCGACGTGATCGTGATTCCCACCCCGGTGAGCGGCCCCGCCGCCGCCCCGCAGATCGTTCGCTCTCTTCAACGCCTCGACAGCATCGAGGGAATAGAGGTGGCGCTGCTCGTTCGAGGAGGCGGCTCCCTGGAGGAGCTATCGGCCTTCAACTCGGAAGTCGTCGCCCGCGCCATCGCCGCCTCGCCCGTCCCGGTCGTGACCGGCGTCGGCCACGAAACCGACGTCACCATCGCCGATTTCGTCGCCGACCGGCGCGCCCCCACGCCGACCGGCGCGGCCCTCGCCGCCTCACCCGACCGCGGCGCCCTCTCGCTCAGGGTGCAGGCATTCCGGCGCAGCCTCGCCGACCGCCTTCTGCGCCTCGTCGACCGATACCGCCGCGAGCTGGCGCTCCTGCGCGCCCGCCCCGTCCTCTCCCGGCCGCACCTCGTGCTGGCCGACCACCGCCAGCGGCTCGACGACCTCCGCACGGCGGAGCGACAGGCCCTCTCCCAGCGCCTCAGAGACCTATCCGACCGTTTCCGGCGCGCCCGAGAGAAGCTCGACGCCCTCCGCCCCGAGGCGGTGCTCGCCCGCGGCTACTCGATCGCGCGGCTCCCCGACGGATCGGTCGTCCGTTCCTGGCGGCAGGTGGATGTGGGTACACTGGCAGAAGTCATATTGGCAGAGGGATCGGCCGAGGTCGCGGTTCGCAGGTCCATACCCCCTTCACGGAGAGAGAAGCGTGCATAGGCTCATCGGCTGTATCGTCTTGCTCCTTATCATCGGCCCGGTTCTCGCCGACGCCGCCCTGACGGAGAAGAAGGGCGAGGCCGAGTTCAGGGCCGGATGGCTCACCGTCGTTGCCCCGCGCCAGGGGCAGCAGACCGGGAACACGCTTGAGGCGCGCCAAGAGGCTGTGCTCTCCGCAATCCCCCACTTCGAAGAGGCCGTCGCCGCGGACCCCGACAACAGCGACTACCGCACCGCGCTCGTCCACGCCGAGCTTGCCGCCGGGAAGTACCAGCAGGCCTACGACGCCGTCTCCGAAGCGATCGCGCGCAAGAAGGACAGCCCCCTGCTCTACCTCCTCCGAGCCCAGGCGGATGCGGCGCTCAGCCACATGGACCCCGAGACCGCCGCCGGCAAAGCCGAGAAGGTGATCCAGTCTTTCGCGGATGCGGCCCACCTCGACCCGTCGAACTCGCTCTACGCCCTCCAAGCCGCCAGCGTCGCCTTCGACGCCGGCCGGCGCGGGCTCGCCCTGAAGAGGATCGAAGAGGCGCTTCAACTCCCCGGCATCACGCTCCACCGATTGCCGGTCCCGGGGGACCTCGACCCGGATCGGACCACGGCGATCCAGATGTGGCAGCACGTGCAGATGTCGCAGTGGTCGGGGCTGCTCGCCCGCTGCCAGAACGCCGCGCGGATGGCCTCCAAGCTCTCCAAGGAGAAGCTCGCCGCCGGCGAAGTCGACGCCGCCGAAGCTCTGCTCACTCAAGCCCTGGAGATCGGCCGTCAGATCGGGAATGCGAAACCCAATCTCTTCATCAGCGTCAACTCCGCGCTGAACGTCATGCAGGACGCCTCTGCCGGCCTGGCCGCCATCGCCAAGACGAAGCAGCATCCCGCCGATGAGGAAAGGTGGACGGGCGAGGCCGGCGTCCTGATCATCGCACGCCAGGATCTCTTCGCCGCCGTTCAGCGGTACGTCAAGGTCATCGACGAAGAGCCGCCGGCATCCATCGACGACCTCATCCAGGAGGAAGCGGAACAGGTGGCGCGCACCATGCTCGGCGCTGCGCTCTCGCCGACGGCCAAGCCCAAGCCGTTGGGGAAGGGGATAGCGAAGAAGCCGCAGCCGGCAGAGGAAGGCGCTCCCGCTGAGTAGCCACCATCCCGCAACCCGCCGGCGCGTCCCTGCCCTCTGTCGTGGTATCCTCACGGTGATAGTCGGCGCCGTCGGGAAATCCTCGCCTCACGGCGAACTGGAGATCGCGAACGGGCCACTGCCTTGACCGAGAAACCGAAGCGACAACGGAAGAAAGCAGCGGAGCCTTCGCCGACGTTTGAGGAGGCCCTCGGCCGACTCGAGGAGATCGCCGGGCGGCTCGAGAGCGGTGACCTCGCCCTGGAGATGGCGATCGCGCTGGCCGAAGAGGGCATCAAGCTCTCCCAGTTCTGCGAGAAGCAACTCACCGAGGCCGAGGGGAAGATCGAGCAACTCGTCGAGCGCATGGGTGCAGTCGGGCTCGCGCCGCTGGGCGACGAAACGGAGAAGGACGAGGAGGCCTAGAGGTATCGTGAGCAGTCTTCTGGATCGCATCGACAGCCCCGCCGATTTGCGACGACTCGAGCGCCCCCAGCTGGACGAACTCGCCGCCGAGATCCGGGCCCGCATGATCGGCACCGTCTCCCACACAGGCGGCCACCTCGCCGCCAGCCTCGGCGCGGTCGAGATCGCTGTCGCCCTCCACTACATCCTCGATACCCCCACCGACAAGATCATCTGGGACGTCGGCCACCAGGCCTACGCCCATAAGCTGCTCACCGGCCGCCGAGACCGCTTCGACACGCTCCGGCAGGCCGGCGGCATCTCGGGCTTCCCGCGGCGCACAGAGAGCGAGTACGACGCCTTCGACACCGGCCACGGGAGCACCGCCATCGCCGCCGCCCTCGGGATCGCCACTGCGCGCGACCTCGAAAACCGCACCAACGCCGTCGTCGCCGTCGTCGGCGATGGCGCCATGACAGGCGGCATGGCCTTCGAAGCGCTCAACCTGACCGGACATCTGAAGACACCCGTCATCGTCATCCTGAACGACAACCAGATGTCCATCGCCCGCAACGTCGGCGCGCTCGCCGGATACCTCGCCAAGGTCCGCCTCGACCCGTACTACCTGCGTGCCAAAGACGACTTCGAATCCCTCGTGTCCAAGCTCCCCCTCGGCGAGAGTCTCATCGACGCCGTCACCCGGTTCAAGGACGGCATCAAGCAGCTTCTCATCCCGGGGATGCTCTTCGAGGAGCTCGGCTTCACCTATCTCGGGCCCATCGACGGCCACGACCTGCCCACTCTCCTGGACACCCTGGAGCAGGCCCGCTCCCTCGCCCGACCCGTCCTCATCCACTGCATCACCCAGAAGGGCCGCGGCTACGTCCCCGCCGAGAACGATTCGGCGAAGTGGCATCGCACCGGCGCCTTCGACATCGAGACCGGAGACCCGCTCAGCTCCTCCAGCGGCCTCTCCTTCACCCACTCCTTCGGCAAGACCCTGATCGAGATCGCCGAGAGAGACCCGCGCGTCGTCGCCATCACGGCCGCCATGAAGGAGGGAACCGGCCTCACCGAATTCGCCGAAAGATTCCCCAACCGGTTCTTCGACGTCGGCATGGCCGAGCAGACGGCCGTCACCTTCGGCGCCGGCCTGGCGGCGGAGGGAATGCGCCCCGTCGTCGCCGTCTACTCCACCTTCCTCCAGCGCGGCTACGACCAGATCGTCCACGACGTCGCCCTCCCTCGGCTCCCCGTAACGCTCGCCCTCGACCGGGCCGGCCTCGTCGGCGAGGACGGCCCCACTCACCACGGCGCCTTCGACCTCTGCTATCTCCATCACATCCCCGGGCTCGTCGTCATGGCCCCCAAGGATCTCTCCGAGCTGGCCGCCATGCTGCGCACGGGGATCGAGCTCGGCGCCCCGGCCGCCATCCGCTACCCGCGGGGCGAGGGAGCGGACCCCCCCGAGGAAGACGTCGCAGCGATTCCCGTCGGCAAGGCGGAGCTTCTCACTCCCGGCGACGCCGTCGCCATCATCGCCGTGGGCACCATGGTCGCCCCGGCGCAGGCTGCGGCCGAGATCCTCGCCCAGCAAGGACTTCGAGCCGCCGTCGTGAACGCCCGCTTCGTAAAGCCCCTCGATGTCGAGCTGATATGCGATCTGGCGAGCGATTGCGGCCGCGTCGTCACCATCGAGGAGAATGCCGTCGCCGGCGGCTTCGGCAGCGCCGTCGCCGGAGCCCTTCAGGAGCGCGGCCTCTGCGTGCCCATCCTGCGGCTGGGCCTCCCCGACCGGTTCATAGAGCACGCACCGCGGGAGCACCTCCTCGCCAATCTCGGCCTCGAGCCGCAGGCGATCGCAGGCGCCGTCGCCCGCTTCGTCGAAGCCGGAGCGCGAACTCTCACCTCCTAGCCGGCACTCCATCGAGGCGACCTCGCCGCCGCCATCCCGGAGCATCCGAGGATCATTCAGGTCCCTCTTCACGTCGGCTCGGTTGACAACGCCCGTCGCCGTGCCTAGAATTCGGTGGGAGTCTTTCACACTATGGCACGCTGTCCTCGCTGCGATCGAGCAAACGACGAAGAGAGCAGCTTCTGCAAGCACTGCGGCTGCCCCCTCGACCCGGCCGCCGGTTCCTCGGAGGAGAACGACGACACCCTCATCATCCGTCTTCTCGACGAGCGTCCCGACGAGACCCTCTCCCGTCGCGCCAGCCTCTGGCTGCTGGACCCCTCCGGCGAGCACGTCGCCAAGGCCTCCGAGCTGCGAGACGATGTCGTCGCCATTGGCCGCAACACCGACTGCGAGATCGAGCTCCCCAGCCACACTGTCTCGCGGCGACACGCGCAGATCCGCAGAGACGGCAGCCAGTTCTTCCTGAAGGATCTCAACAGCACGAACGGGACACTCCTCAACCGCGAGCCCGTGATCGGCGACGAACTCCTCCACGATAGAGACGAGATCGGGGTCGGCATCTACCGCCTCATATTCAGGTACTCGTGATTCCCGTCGGCGGAACGGGGTCGATGGCCCAGTCACTGACCGCATTCACGATAGCCTTCGCCCTCGGCGTCGTGCTCTCGCGGACCTTCCGGCGGAGTCTCTTCTGGCTTCACTCGCGCGAGCGCAAGCCCGGCAAAGAGAAGATCCATCGCCTCTTCCCAAAGCCGCGCCGCCCGCTCGGGGGCGGGCTCGCCATCATGTTGGCCGCCACCGCGGCGACGCTCATCGTCCCCCTCGCCTGGGGACGCCTGCCCCAGACGGAGGCGCTCTGGGTGCTCCCTCTCGCCTGGGCCTACGCCCTCATCGGCTTCGTGGACGACCTGCGCAAGACCGGCGGCCGGGGCCTGCGCGAGCGATCGAAGTTCCTCCTCCAGCTCGGCGCGGCCGCGCTCTTCGGCCTCCTCCTGTGGAAGCTCGGCGGCCGGAGCGAAGTGCTCGTGCCCTTCGTTTCCCATCCCGTTCACTTCGGCGCGCTCTACGTGCCCTTTGCCGCCCTCGTGCTCGTCGCCACCGCCAACGCCGTCAACCTCTCCGACGGAATCGACGGCCTCGCCGCCGGCGCCGTCGCCATGGCCCTCGCAGGGCTCGCCCTCCTCGGCTTCCTCGACCCTAGCCGAGCCGTGGGTCCCGTCTGCTGGCCGTTCGTCGGCGCCGCCCTCGGGTTTCTCGTCTTCAACTTCCCCCCCGCCCGAATCCTTATGGGCGACACCGGCGCCCTCGGGCTGGGAGCCGCCCTCGGCGCCCTCGCCATCCTCGCCCGGGCGGAGTTCATGCTCCTGCTCCTGGGCGCTCCCTTCGTCGTAAACGCCGCCTCCGTGCTCCTCCAGATGGGCGCCGTCCGCGGCCTTTGGCGCGTGGTGAAGCCGCTCCGCCACCATCGCACTGAGGCCGCGCGCCCCTTCCTCTGCACCCCGCTCCACCATCACTTCCAATGGCTCGCCTGGACGGACATCCGCATCCTCGCCCTCTACTGGGGCTTCGGCGCCCTCCTCGCGGCGTGGAGCCTCGCCGCGCTCGGGTCCGATCTCCTCTGGCTGCTCGGCCTGCTCACCATTCCCGCCTTCCTCACGGCGGCCCTCCTCCAGAAACTGGTCAGCGGCCACTACTTCATCGGCCTCTCGGAGCGTCCCGACCAAGCGCCCGTGGTGGCCCTCTACCGCGGCCTTCCCCTTGACATACTCGGCTGGCAACTCCACCGGAAGGTCTCCGAGACCAGCATCACAGAGCGCATGCTCGTCGGCGCCACGGCGGAGAGCATTCTCTGGCGACCCATCTCCGAGGTGGAGGCCCATGTCATCCTCGGCAAGATCTACGCCGATCAGCGACTCCTCGACGAGGCCCTCGCCGAGTGGGAACAAGTGCCGACGAGGAACCTGCTGCTTCGGCCCAGCGTCGTGCTCCGGCTGGCCCGCATCTACTACGGTCGGGATCGCCTCCTCGAGGCCATCAGGCTCTGGGAGCAGATGCCCGGCTCCCGCCTGGCAGAGATGCCCAATCTCCGGGAGGTGGTGCGCAGCGCCAAGCTCAGGCTCGTAGACCTCGCCAGCAAGTCCCACCGCCAGGCGACGCGGAGCCTTAAGTCGGCGGAGCGCACCGGCAACCAGCCGGACCGCCTGGAGACGTACGTCGCAACCGCTCGCCGCTACAACCGGGAGCTGCTCTCTCTCCTGATCTACGAGCGAGACAAGCTCAGGGGCCGCCCTGCCCGGCCGCAGGCCACCCGCAATCGGCGGGAGCTTCTGCGCCATACCCGCGACGTGGTCCTCGCCCGCATCGGCGAGCTGGACGAGGCCCTCGCCCAGCTCGCTCGCACCACTCCTCCGCCCGGCGCCGAAGCCGAGGCCGGCGACCCCGCGCGGCGAGCCTCAGCCGACCTCAACCTCTCTCGGGAGGGCCTGCTCGACATCCTCTCTCAGGCGGGCGAAGGACGCCCCGAGATCACGCAGGCAGCGGTCCACCCGAAGGCCTCGCGCAACACCGTCTACCGCCTCAGTCTGGCCTGGCCCGGAAAGGGTCCCGGCAGCGTCATCGCCAAGCTCTACTCTGCCGACCGCATCAGCTTCTTCTCCGCCTGCTATCGGCGGGAGGAAGGAGTCCTGAAGCTCCTTCGCGAGTACGGCGCCGCCGTCCCCCGCGTCTACGCCGGCGAGTTGAGGGAGGATCAGGCCCTCCTCGTCATGCAGGATCTGGGAGACGAAACCCTGGCCGAGCGCCTGGAGGCCTCCGACGCCGACGTCAGGCGCCACCGGCTTCGGTCCGCCGTGGGCGCGCTCGTCGCCCTCCACAGCACGGCCCACGGGCACCTGCACGAGCTCACCACAGAGGTCCGCAAGATAGATAAGGAGATCCTCGTACCGAAGTACTACTTCAGCGCCCTCCGCATCGCCGCCGACCGAATAGCCGCTCTCGCCGACGCCCCCATCGCGGAGGCCGAGTGGCCCCAGATCGCCGAGCAGGCCGGACCCCTCGTCGACTTCTTCGCCGCCAGGCGCAGCGGCTTCATCCACTTCGAGTTCACCCCTCACCATCTTCTCGTGACTGATTCGGGGCTCTATGCCTTCGACTTCGAGCAGGCCACGATAGGCCCCCCCGAGTTCGACCTCGCAGCCCTGCTCGCACAGCCCGAAAGCGACATCGGTCCGGCCGGCTGGGACGAAATGGTGGAGCACTACGCCGTCATCGCCGCCGAGTCCGGGCTGCCCCTCCCGGAGACAGACCAGCTCACTCGCGGCGTCGCCTACGCCGCCCTCTTCAAGTGCCTGGTGTACGCCGGGGCCGCTGCCAACTTCCTCGGCAAATTCGGCGGCGAGCACCATCTCCAGAGGCTGAAATACTACCTCGATCGGTGCGAGTCCATCATGGAGCACTGGCGACCCTTGCGCCCCCTCGGCCGGCTGCTTGCGCCTCGCTTCCGCGCCGCCCGCGACGTCATCCCTCAAGACGATCCCCCGCCCGCGCAGCCGCCTCCAGGTTGACGCCGACTCACCCGCCCACCTATAATCAGGCGGGGTGGAAGAGATGCCACCCAGGGAGGGCATCCTCGTGGCTGGACTCTCGGGCATTCTGTTGATCGCTGCGCTGGTCCTCGTCGGCGGCTTCGTCGCCTACGTCGGCGACATCGTTGGGCGTCGCATGGGCCGCAAACGCCTCAGCCTCTTTGGTCTTCGCCCCCGCCACACCGCCATCGTCATCTCCGTCGTCGCCGGCATGCTCATCACCATCATGACCCTGGTCGCCGCCATGGCCGTCTCCCAAGACGTCAAGGACGGCTTCCTCCGCGTCGCCGAAATGCGCCAGCGACAGAGCGAGCTCTCTCAGGAGCTGGAGGCGCTGAACCGGAACATGTCCGACCTCCAGCGCACGCGAGAGGCGGCCGAGGTGGAGCTCCAACAGCGCAAGAAGGAGCTCGAAGAGGCCAAGGCCATGCTCGAAGATGTCAGCACCGACCTCGACGTCACCCAGGAAGAGCTCACCAACGCCTCCGCCGCGCTGAGGCGGGCCGAGGGCGCAGTGCGGCGCGTGAGCACTCGGTGGCTCGGGCTGGCTCGCGAGAAAGACGAGCTTCAGCGTGACATCGAGAACCTGAGAGCCCAGGCGGCCGGCGGCATCACCCTGGAGCGCTCCACCCCCATCATCCTCGGCGCCGGCCAGCCCCTCGACTGGCGTCTCATCGACGGAGGCCAGCCCGTCGAATCCATCAGGGCGGAGCTGGACCAGTTCGTGGCAGATCTCGACGCTCGCGCCCGCCGCGCCGGGGCCGTGTCCCTTCCCGACGGCAAGAACGCCATCGTCATCCGCAAGCCCGTCAGAGAGCCGGGCGCCGATTCCGTCGCCTGGTTCAGCGACGACCAGGTCCTCGACGCCATCGGCGAACGAGTTCACGAGAGCGCCGGCGGCGTCATCGTCCGCGCCTTCTCCGTCTTCAACACACACCCCGGAGAGCCCGTGCGCGTCGACTTCGAGCTCTTCCGCAACCACCTCGTCTTCCGCCGCGGCGAAGTCCTCGCCCAGGCCTCGATCGACGGCCGGCAGCCCGAGCCCGCCCTCATGGGATCCCTGCTCGCCCTCCTGCGCGAACAAGTGAACCCGAAAGCCCGCGCCCACAACATCATGCCCCGACCGAATCCCTCCTCCCCCGAGGCCTCTGGGTCCTCTCAGGAGAGCGTCGGCGACATCAGCATCGAGGAGCTGTTCGCCGTTGTCGCGAAGCTCCGATCCATCGGCGGCCCCGCCCGTGTCACCGCCGTCGCCGCCGCCGACACCTGGACGATCGGTCCCCTCGAGGTCGATCTCCTCGTCATATCGACTTCAAGTTTCCCCCCGATATAGCGCCTGCTCGGGGGCCCGCTCCCGTCCGTTCCCACACCGCTTTGGTGCCTGCCCCCCCGACAGGGTAAATAGCAACCAGTGCCTTCACCTCTATCGCAGCGCCCGAGGTCAGAGCCCGTGCAGCAGTCCGACGCCGCCCCCGAAATCGTTCTCGCAGTCGACCCCGGCCGAGAGAAATGCGGCCTCGCCGTTCTCCGCGCCGACGGCCGCGTCCTCCACAAGTCCGTCGTCCCCGCCCCGCACATCGGCGACGCCGTCGCCTCCCTCTTGCGAGACCATCCCCGCGCCGTCCTCGTCATGGGCGACCGGACCGCCGCGCGGGACGTCAGAGCATCCATAGACGCTGCCGCCAAAGTCAGAGCAGTGCTTGTGGACGAGCACCGCTCCACCGAGCAGGGACGCCGCCGCTACTTCCGCCATAACCCCCCACGCGGCTGGCGGCGCCTGCTGCCCCTCGGGCTACAAACGCCGCCGTGTCCATATGACGACTATGTCGCCGTCGTTATCGCCGAACGCTACCTGGAGTCGCTTCGCTCCCGGTAGCTTACGCCTCCTCGGAGCCGCCCTTGGCCGGCCCCGGCGACTTTTCCGCCGCCTGCGTCAGGCTCTTGATATAGGGAGCGAACAGGTCGATCGGCACCGGGAATATCGTCGTCGAGTTGTTATCCGTCGCTATCTCCGACAGCGTCTGAAGGAAGCGAAGCTGCAGCGCGATGGGCTGTTCCGAGATGATGGCTGCCGCGTCCTGGAGCCGCTGCGCCGCCTGGTACTCGCCCTCCGCGTTGATCACCTTCGCCCGCCGCTCTCGCTCGACCTCCGCCTGCCGCGCCATCGCCCGCTTCATCGAGTCCGGCAGCACGACGTCCCTCACCTCGACCATCGAAACCTTGACCCCCCACGGCTCCGTCTGCTCGTCGATGATCTCCTGAAGCCGCTGGTTGATCTTCTCGCGCTCGGCCAGCAGATCGTCCAGCTCCGACTGCCCCAGCACGCTCCGCAGCGTCGTCTGCGCGATGAGGTACGTCGCCTTGTGGAAATTCTGCACCTTCACCACGGCGTCCGTCGGCACCAGCACCCGGTAGTACACCACCGCGTCCACCGTCACCGGCACGTTGTCCCGCGTCATCACCTCCTGCCGCTGGACGTCGATCGTCTCGATTCGCGTGCTGATCCGCTCCATCCTGTCCACGATCGGAATCAGCAGGATCAGGCCAGGGCCCTTCACCGGGATCAGCCGCCCGAGGCGGAAGACGACGGCGCGCTCGTACTCCCTCAGAATTCGAACGGCCGCGGCCGCCAAGATGAGCGCGAACGCGACCACCGCAATAACGATCGGCAGCATATAGCTTCCGTTACCCACTGTCTTCTACTCCTTTCCCTTCACTCATTGGCTCATCACCCACTAAGCGCTCGCCCGCGGCCTTCCCTCGCCCGGCCGCCGGACCAGCAGCACGAATCCATCCTGCCCCACCACCTCTACATCATCCCCCTCCGCAATCTCTCCCTCCACCGCCCGCGCCCGCCAGCGCTCGCCCTCCACGTGCACGCTCCCCTTCGGATCCAGAGCACTGAGCGCCCGGCCCCGTTCGCCCATCATCCCCTGCTGTCCCGTCTCCACCTTCCGCATGTGCGCCCGAACCGCCGCCCCGATGACGACGAGGAAGAACAGCACCAGCAGGCCCGCCATCACGACGATGACCTGCCACGAAACCCGAAGCGCAGGCGTCAAGGACGTGTCCACAAGCATCAACGCTCCAATCACGAAGGAGGTAATACCGCCCACCGTCAGCACCCCATGCGACACCACCTTCAACTCCGCCAGAAGCAGCAGCATCCCGAACGCGATCAGCCCGACCCCGGCGTAGTTGACCGGCAGCACCGCCATCGAATAGAGCGACAGCAGCAGCGACAGGCCGCCGATCACTCCCGGCAGGATCGCTCCCGGACTCTGCATCTCGAACATGATCCCGAGGCCCGCCAGCACCAGCAGCACGAGCAGGATGTTCGGGTCCGCCAGAACGTGCAGGAAGCGCTCCTTCGCGCTCGCCGGGATCTCCTCGACCGCCGCTCCCTTGGTCGCCAGCACTACTGTTCGGTTCCCCGGCAGCGACACCTCCCACCCATCCACCGCGGCCAGCAGCTCGTCGATGTCACTCGCCACCAGATTCACGACCCCAAGCTCGGCCGCATCCGTCGCCGACAGCGTCGCGCTCTCCCGAACCGCCTTCTCCGCCCACTCCGCATTCCGCCCCCGCGCCTCCGCGATCACCCTCGCCTGCAGCGCAAACGTGTTCACCATCTTCTCCGCCATCACGTCCGGAGAGAAATGCTCCTCCTTCTTCTCCGCCTCGCCCTCGCCGGCTTCCTCCCCCTTCTCCTCGTCCGCAGGCGGCTCCGGCATCTTCGGGGTCGAGAAGAGCGACACCGGATGCGCCGCGCCGATCGTGGTCGCAGGATGCATCGCCGCGATGTGCGCCGACAGCGTCACGAACGTCCCCGCCGAGATGGCGAACCCGCCCGCCGGATAGACGTAGACGATCGTGGGAATAGGCGAGTTCAGCAGCGTCTCCGTCATCTCCTTCATCGGCTGGCCCAGCCCACCGGGCGTGTTCAGCAGGATCAGCAGACACTGCGCCCCCCGCTCTTCCGCCACCCGGACCCCCCGCGCCAGGTACTCCGCCGTCGGCACATCGATTGCCCCCTCCAGCCGGATCATCGCCACCGGCGGCACCGCCTCAGCCTCCGCGCGGGCCCCGCCCAGAGCCGCAACGGCCAACGCCAACGCCAGTACGATCGCCAAGCACACTTTCATGGGCATCATCAAAACTCCGTCTTTCGAGGTCGCATCCAGCTCGTACTCTGCCAGCACTGCAGGCCCTGCTCCGCGTTGCCGAATTCGCCGGGGAGTTCTCCCCCCGACACCCCCCGCAGCATCCTCGCCAGCAGCAACGCCAGAACGAAGAACGGCAGCGTCGCCCACTGCCCCTGCTTCTCGAAGAGGTTCTGCGCCGCGGCATAGGCCAACCACACCCCGCCCGCGGCGACCGCGGCCAGCGCCTTCCACATTCTGCTCGCCCTCCGCCGCACCCGCATCCTCCCCTTCCGCTTCTGCTCTCCCCGCTCCACGCAGTCGAGGCACTGCTCCGCCATCGCCGCCCAGTCGCCGGGCTCGGCCTCCTTCAAGAACCCCAGCTCGATGCGCGCGTCGTCCCATCTCCCCGCCATCCGACAGCAGCAAGCCAGCATCGACCGCGCCGTCGCTCGCAAGCCACTCCCCCCGGCCAGCCGGCGGAAGTTATCCGCCGCCGCCTCGTAGTCCTTCCCGTGGTAGCACGCCACCCCGAGGGCAAGCTGCAATCGAAAGTCCCCCGGCGTCTGATCCAGCGCCCTCTCGAAGGCCTTCCGCGCCCCCGCGTTTGCCCGCCCGAAGAGTCGCACCACCCCCAGGTTGTACCAGACCTCCGTGTGCAGCGGCTCCGCCTTCGCCGCCGCCTCCAACACGCTGCGCGCTCCCTTCTGCCGGCCGATCACAACATAGGCCCTCCCCACTTGCAGCAGCTCCTCCCCCGCCTTCCCATACTCCTTCCCCGCCCGTTGGTGCTGCCCTATCCCCGCCACATCCGCGTCGGCGAAGGCCGCGGCCAGCGCGGTGTAGGGATCCACGATGGCGTTGACGGCCGCCTCCTTCGTCTCCGTCACCTGTTCCCAGTAGACCTCATAGCGCGCGTCGTGGCTCACCAGCGGCCGCTCCCGCAGCAGCCCCAGCTCCCGCAGCTCTTGCCTCGTCTCCCATTCCCGCTGGCTGTCTCGCGGCTCCCCCTCCCCCTCCTCGGTCTCCTCCCGGGGCTCGGGGGCCTGCCACACCTCCGTTACCAGCAGCTCACCGACGCCCGCGGGTCGCAGCTCCGTCAGAACCGATCGCGCCTGTGAGATATCGGGCTCCTCCGCCTCCGTCTCCTCCGGGAAGAGCGGGCCCTCCTCCGC
>SDBT01009639.1_pt1 | contig 15648 bp, 15 predicted proteins | sample 2277101 | NCBI WGS metagenome assembly SDBT01 (sample SAMN10404973, study PRJNA504765) | marine sediment metagenome | isolation source: marine sediment core GS10_PC15, 103 cmbsf | place: Arctic Ocean: Southern Knipovich Ridge | collected 2010 | reverse complement strand
AATTGAGAGTTGGCGATTGGGTAGTAGCCATCGGTAATTCACTGGGAGAGAGGATAAGTGCCACCAATGGGATTGTCAGTGCACTAGGAGTTTCTCTATCGGTATCCTCTGGCCAAACCCTATATGACCTCGTTCAAACCGATGCCGCTATTAATCCGGGCAACAGCGGTGGCCCACTGGTTAACATGGCTGGAGAAGTCATTGGTATTACCAGTATCAAAATTGCTACTGTCGGCGTAGAGGGTATGGGCTATGCCATAAGTATTAATACTGCACTACCGATTATTGAGGACCTGGTCGCAATGGGGTATGTAATTCGCCCCTGGCTGGGAGTGCTACTTTACACTGTTGATGAAGGGATAGCCACTAGATTTGGATTAACGGTAAATCAAGGAACACTGATAACTGAGGTAGTACCTGACAGTCCCGCCGATAAAGCTGGGCTTGAACCGGGTGACGTCATCGTTAGTTTCGATAGCAAGGAAATAACCAACACCGACGATTTAATACAAGCGATACGCGCCACTCAAATTGGACAGGAGGTAGAAATAACCTACTGGCGTGATGATACTAAATATACTACTTATGCTACCCTCATTGAGAGCCCACCACCACCCTAAGTTAGCTCAATCTTTTTACTCCCAATAATATGTCGTAGCCACCCAACTTATAGCTTTCGGTAAAGGTGTCCTCCCCAGGCACCCTCTCGATAAGCTGGCGGGATAGCGTTTCTTGCTTAATGTAATCAGCTAACTTCTCATTTTCCATTATTCCCTTTATGTAGGTATCACCCTGATAATAGGTAACGATATGGTCAGCAATGTTAAATCCGGCTGAACGGCGCATGGTTTGCAGGCGGTGTACAATTTCCCTTGCCATACCCTCATTTAAAAGTTCCTGGGGAATATCAATGGGTATTGCCATCATGTGAACACCAAAAAGTTCAGAATAACCTTTTTTATAGAAGCGATTTTCGATTCGCCCTTGTTCTCTACCAGAAACTGCATAACGGTGTCTATCGAGTTCCTCCACCTCAGTAAGCCCTTTTATTATCATGTCTTTCACATTCAACTCTTCCATTATTTGCGGCTTAAGAGTCTGCAAGCTGTCCTGTGTGCGTGGCTCGGCAACACCTATTATTACATGCGACAAGGGTTGGCGCACCTTGATTCCTGCCTGACTGCGGAGGGAGCGACCCGTACTAGATATACTCATAGCTAACTGGGTATCCGCAGCTAACTGCTCATCGATTTTGCTCTCATCAGCCTCCGGAAAATCTGCCAGGTGCACACTATCTGGAGCTTCAGGAAATACCGAGCCGACCAGGTTTTGATATAGCTCCTCAGCTAAGAACGGAGTAAATGGAGCCAGCAGCTTGGATAGCGTAACCAGGCATGTATATAGAGTGGTATATGCCGACTGTTTATCGGAGTCGTTCTCACTCCTCCAAAACCGCCGGCGGCTCCTACGCACATACCAATTAGATAGGTCATTAACAAAGCTCTCTATCTTTCTCCCCGCCTCCGTTGGGTTATAACCATCCAGCGCTGTATCAACATCAATTATAAGCTGATTAAGCTCGGAGATAATCCACTTATCAAGCTCCGATGTCTCTGCTGGGGTCCTTTCAGCATCAGGGGTGAAGTGGTCGATATTGGCATAGGTAACAAAGAAGGAATAGACATTCCACAGGGTGAGTAAGAAACGGCGGGTTATCTCAGTTACCATCTTGTCATCGAAACGGTATACATTACCCGCTGGCACAGCAGTAAAGAAGTACCAGCGCAGGGCATCAGCACCATGTTTGTCAATCACCGCCGATGGCTCAACCACATTCCCCTTAGTCTTGCTCATCTTCTCCCCCCTGGTATCAAGGACATGCCCCAGACAGATAACATTTTTAAAGCAGGGGTGATTAAATAGCAAGGTAGATATGGCATGCAGACTGTAAAACCAGCCACGAGTCTGGTCAACTGCCTCACAAATGTAATCAGCGGGAAATCGTCCGTCCTCAAGCAGGGTATCATTCTCAAACGGATAGTGCCACTGAGCTAGTGGCATGGCTCCTGAATCAAACCAGCAGTCAATTACCTCCGGCACCCGTTTCATCTTTGCCCCACACTCAGGGCAATCAAAAGTTAGCTCATCAACAAAGGGGCGATGCAAATCTAAGGGCTCTTTCAGTCCAGTAAACCCAGGCTTATCTTTCAACTCCTCCACACCACCGACACAATCACAGCTACCGCAAGACTCGCAACGCCATACCGGCAGCGGCGTCCCCCAGTAGCGCTCCCGGGAGAAAGCCCAGTCAACGTTGTTCTCCAGCCAATCGCCAAAGCGGCCGTGCTTGATATGCTCCGGATACCAGTTTATCTCATTATTCCCGGCAATAAGCCTTTCTTTAACCGCTGTTGTCCTGATATACCAGGTCTGCTTAGCATAGTAGAGGAGAGGTGCCTCACAGCGCCAGCAGAAGGGATAGGTATGCCTTATCTTCTCACTGCGATACAGCAGCCCTCTTGACTTCAGGTCATCAAGAATAAGAGGGTCAGCATCCTTGACAAATTTACCTGAAAAGGGGTAATTACCGATAATATTACCCTGTAAATCTACCATGTGGACAAAATCCACACCGAGTTTTTTACCTGTCTCAAAGTCAACATCTCCGTAAGCCGGTGCTTCGTGAACAATGCCGGTGCCATCATCCATGGAGACAAAATCGGTACTAATCACACGATAGGTCAGCTTTGCGTCTGGCTCCTGCAGCAGGAGTTCCGAGTTCGCTTGAAATCGCCTACGCTCTACCCCAAACTGGTGAGGATTATAAAGCGGCTCATAATTTACCCCAGTTATCGTGGCTAAATCGCTTCCCTTTAACCTTTCGACCACTCCACAATCATCAAGCCCTACCTGTTTCAAGCGAGCTGAAGCTAAAATTAGATACTCATCATCTTTTTTCACCACAACATACTCAGCGTCAGCAGCTACTGCTAAAGCGGTATTACCTGGCAGCGTCCACGGGGTTGTTGTCCACGCTAAGAAATAGGTTGGCTTATCTCGTGATAGTTCATAGAGTCTCTTTTGTTCCTCAGATTCTGATATTGGCGAAGGAACAACCTTAAACTTTATGTAAACCGATGGGTCTTCAACATCATCCTGGTAGCCAAGGGCAACCTCGTGGGAGCTGAGGGAGGTGCCACAGCGGGGGCAATGAGGGGTAACCCGGTAACCCTGATATACCAGCCCCTTATCCCACATCTGCTTTATTGCCCACCAGACGGTTTCAATATATTTGTTGTCCATGGTGATGTACGGATGTTTTAAGTCAACCCAGAAGGCAATACGCTCGGTCATTGCCTCCCATTCTTTAAGGTAACCAAAGACGCTTTCCCGACAACGAGCATTAAATCGGTCAACACCATATTCTTCAATCTGCGCCTTGCCCGAAAAGCCAAGCTCCTTTTCTACCTCCAGTTCCACAGGTAACCCATGCGTATCCCAACCGGCAATGCGGGGTGTATAATAGCCCTTCATTGCCTTATAGCGTGGTATAATGTCTTTAAAGACACGAGACAGCACATGGTGTATGCCCGGGCTGCCATTAGCCGTAGGTGGTCCCTCATATAATACGAAGCGAGGACCACCACGGCGTGATTCTACACTTCGCTCAAAGACATTATTATTTCTCCAAAAGTTGAGTATGTTCTCCTCAACCTGTGGAAAATTCACCTTACTACTCACTGAATGAAACATAACAAAAAACCTCTCTATATAAAAATCCCGCCCTCTAGGGACGGGATTCTTTGTTCCCGCGGTACCACCCTATTTCCCCTGCCCTCAGGCAGGGACTCTCTTTCAAGGCACAAACTCATGCCCTCGCCTCGGATAACGGTTGACGAGACCGACCAAGTCTACTGGGCGGATTACCTATCATTCGCCGTTCGGTTGGCGGCTCAGGAGAGATTTTCAGGGGGCAGTCACATCTGCTCGCACCATACCAGACTCGCTAAGTGGCCGTTACCTCCCTTACTCTTCTCCGTCACTGCTTTTATTAGCTAAAGTTTAGTATACTCTAAAAAGTAAGTCAATCAAGCTGGCTGCTCTTTGGGCAGGATAACTACCTGGCGAGCCTCACCCTCACCAATACTCTGAGTGATAACATCAGGATGCTCAGCCAAAGCAAGGTGGATAATACGCCTCTCATAAGCCGACATAGGCTCTAGTGTAAATGGCGTTTGCCCTGCCTTTACCTGCTCCGCTATACGCCAAGCTAAGGCCTGCAATGCCTCGTAACGGCGTTGCTTATATCCCTCCACATCAATAACTATAGGCACCCAAGCCTCGGTCTGATGACCTACAATAAGTCTAACAATGTATTGCAGACAAGAAAGGGTCTGCCCACGCCGTCCAATCAAAATACCCAGGTCATCACCTTTTATATCAAAGGCAATGGGAGCAGTAGCTTCCCCTTCGACAAAAGACCTAGTTGGAGACACAACAGAAGCAGTTACCGCCATCATGGAAAGCAATGCCTCCAGGATACCCTTAGCTGTATCAGCTACATCGCTCTCCTCAGATGCAGACACTAATGGCTCTACTCTAATCAAAGCCTCCTCAGCACCCAGGCCCAAGACACCATGCCTACCTTCTTTTAGGACGCTGACCTTTACTTCTTCTCGGCTGACGCCTAGTTTCTCTAAGGCGCGTTGGATAGCCTCCTCCACGGTCTTGCCGCTCATCTCCAGATTTTCCATAGTCTAAGCCTTCTCCCTGCGTAGAACTCGGTTCAACAATATCAGCATCAGCATACTCTGAAGGTCTTTCCTCTATCTGGGCAATACGCTTCTTATATGCCTTATCCCTACCAGTTGGCCTCCCAGCCGTTGACTTAACCAAGCCTCCCCACCCAGTAACAAAATACTGAATAACAATGCTAATAAGATTGGAAGTCACCCAGTAGAGAGCCAACCCGCTAGGAAACTGTAAAGAAAGGAAGGTAAACATCAGTGGCATCATCCACAGCATCATACTGCCCATCGACCGCTGTTTGGGGTCATCAGTAGTCGGCGTTACCATCTTCTGCTGCACCCACATTGTGATCCCAACCAGGATTGGTAATAAGAGAAGCCTGTCAGGCGTAGCTAGATTCAACCAAAGGAACTCACTAGCCAAAGGCAGCGTAGAATACACTACCGGCCAGGAATAAAGATACCTAGACAAGTTTAGTAAACCTTCAGGAGCTACAGCTAGAGCCATCATAATTGATTGGTAGAGGGCTATCCAGATGGGCATTTGGATTAGCATAGGTAATAAACAACCGGCAGGACTTACTCCAGACTCCTTATACATCTGCATCTGCTCTTTAGCCAGTCTTTGCTTATCCTTACCGTACTTTGTCCGAAGCTCAGTAAGCTTGGGCTGAAGTGATTGCATTGCCTTAGTAGAACGGAGTTGTCTTATGGTAAGAGGATACATCAACCCACGAATAATAATGGTCAGCGCAATAATAGTCAGCCCAAAGTTACTGAGCAGAACGCTAGCCAGCACCACTAAGGTGTTTAGTACCGGTTGAAAAATGATTGTATCCCAGACTACTCCCATATTAGATAAACCGCCTCACTCTGACTCACTAATTAACGAGACATGCCACAACTCCATCCCTGTCTGCGCATTCAGCGCATAAAGGGTACCATCCTCTTGCGTGTGAACATAAACCACCCCATTAGCAGCATAAAGAGGAGCATCTATCTTCTCCTTCACATCAGCTAACGGCTTAACCTGATTATTAGCCGTATCCAGCGAGTATACTCGGCCCTCCCCGGAAGCGATAATAATTGAGCCATCAACCAAAACCGGCGAAGAACTCACTGGATTCCCCAGGTCAACAGCGTCTATGAGTTCATGACCACTCTCAGCATCTAAAATATAAACTTTACCATCAAGAGAAGGGGCATAGACAGTATTATTATAAATTACAGGTTTTGCCCAGAACCATTTACCGGCTTCAACCTCCGACTTCCATTTCAGGCTACCATCGGCAGTGTCCACAGCATAAAAATACCTGTCCATAGAGCCGAAATAAACCGTGTTATTATCAACGACGGGACTAGTCACAATCGCCCCACCCACCTCGACGGTCTCCCATTTTTTCTCACCAGTATTTGCATCCAGAGCATAGAGTTTCTTATCAAAGGAACTGATGTATATCGTCTCGCCATCAATCACCGGGGTTGACCAAATCTTGTCCCCGGTCTGAAACGGCTCCCATGCCTCAACGCCGGTATCAGCCTTCAAGGCGTAGACTCTGCCATCAGAGCCACCAAAATATACTTTACCTAAAGCCACCACCGGTCCACTAACAACAGGATGAAGATTGCCCTCAGGAGGATATACCCATCTCTTTTGCAATGAACTGGAATCAAAGGCATAAATTTTGCCATTATAGCCACCAATGTAAACCAAATCCCCCGCTACTGCTGGAGTTCCATATAAAGCCACCGCAACCGATGAAGACGCACAGCCAAATCCGCTTGAACCTGTCACCGTCAGCGACTCTGACCATTGAGGAGTACCATCGGCGATACTAACGGCTGCAAGTCTGCCATCCTTAGAACCCACAAAGAAGGTCCCGTCGGCCACTAACCCTCCTGACCAACCAATGGGCTGTAAACCTCCAATACATCCTGAAGCGATTAGCCCACCCAGCAGAAGTATAACCAGCAGGAGCAATATCTTATTTGACAATATTTTATTATGCTTAATCCACACTTACTTACTCCAAAAAATCCTCAGGTATCAAGGCACAGGGTCATAACCACTCTCATGGAAAGGATGGCAGCGAGCTAGTCGCCTTATTCCCAGTTCTACCCCTTTAAAAAAACCAAACTTGGTAATAGCTTCATAGGCATATTGAGAACAGGTTGGACTAAAGCGACAAGATGGTAGCATAACCTGAGATAAGGTTAACTGATAAAATCTAATTAGTTTTAAGGCAAATCCCTTCATAATTCTCCACTAATAATTGAGCTCGGGATAACAAATTCTCAACCGATTTCTTGAGTTCGGCATACTTAGTGGTAGCGGCGAGAGGACGAGCAATAAATATAATATCCCACCCTGGCTCAAGTGGTGTTAGCCGTAAGATTTCACGAAGCAACCGCTTGACCCTATTTCTTGTCACCGCCTTACCTACCCGCTTACTAACCGAGAAGCCATACCTTGATAAGCTAAGCCCATTAGGTAACGCCTTCATTACCACTAAACTACTTACCCACGACCTACCTTCATTATAAACTAACGCGTATTGTTCTGACTTAGTAAGGTATTCTTCTCCCTTCATTTTTCCCGCTCTTAACTAGTTTACTAACAAAAGAGGCCACTCCCGACGTCATACCACAGTCAATTTCTTACGACCTTTGAGTCGTCTCGCTTTTAACACGGCTCGCCCACCCCGAGTGCTCATTCTCTTTAGAAAGCCGTGCTCACGCTTCCTTGGAATCTTCTTTGGTTGATAAGTCCTTTTCGGCACTCTAACTCCTTAACAGGTTGAAGTAATTATACTTCAATCACCCCTCAACAGCCAATCCGCGAGGTTCTTTATCAATTTATCTTAGGAAGGTTGAAAAGACAAAGCCCCTTTAACAACTACTCTCCCCTTTTGAGAGAGAAGTCGCTTACTCGATTCAGAGAAAGAACTAAGAGGACAAGTTGATAAACAACTCAACCTATCCAACTAATCACCTATACCAAAATCCCCCATCATGTGGATATGAGCTGATGTATATGGCAGTAAGGCTAAGTGTCGTGCTCTCTTTATTGCCACAGCCACGGCGCGCTGATGTTTAGCACAAGTACCAGTTCTACGGCGAGGAGCAATCTTCCCTCCATTCGATATGTAGCGTCGTAATTTAGAAGGGTCTTTATAGTCTATCGCTTCAACCTTATCAGCACAGAAGGAACAAAACCTACGCTTAGGTACATATTTTGCCCCGCCCCAACTTCTGGTTCTAGTCTTCGGTCTACTAGGTTTCTGTCTAGCCACTGGTTATAAGTTTCCTCCCTCCTATCAAGCCTATTGAATCCTGACTTCCACCTAAAATGGAATATCCTCTGGCTCCAGTTCTCCAACCTCAGCCTCCTCAACTTTCTCTTCAGGAAGAGAGGCTAAGGCTTGCCTGTCAAGGAATGTTACCCTGTTGGCTATTATTTCGGTCCGATAATGCTTCTGCCCATCCTGGCCATCCCAAGTCCGGGTACGTAGTCTACCCTCAGCATAGACAAGCCGACCTTTAGTCAAAAACTGATTGCATTGTTCAGCTAGCTTATTCCAAGCGACCACAGTAAACCACTCCGTTTCTTGCTTACGCTCTCCCTCAGAAGTAGTGTATACCCGATTAGTGGCAACACGGAACGAGGTTACTGGGTTACCATTCGGGGTAAAGCGCATTTCAGGTTCGCTCCCAAGATTACCGATAATCATTACTTTATTTAAGCTTGCCATTATCCTAAGTCTCCTTTTACCCTCCCTAACTCCTGCAGCAAATACGCATTCCTCGCAATTAACTATTTAATTTTATTAACAGATGCCGCAGAATTTCCTCAGAAATCTGCAGGTTTGCTTCGAGCTCCTTGCTCAATGCAGGCTTCAAGTTAAAACGAGTCAGCACATAACTACCTTCCATAAAATGTTCTATAGGATAGGCTAGTCTCTTTTTGCCCCACCTTTCTACATCGGAAATAGCGCCACCCTTTTCTGTAATAAACTGGCTTACACTATCTATTGTAGCATCAAATTTCTCTTCTACAACCTCCGGACTAATAATCAGTACCAGTTCGTAATCACGCAACTGCTTATCCTCTACCTTCGATACTTTCTTAGATGTCTTTCTTGGTACCAATTTTCCCCCCCCCAAAAAACGATAAAACATTATAGCACACAACAAGAAGTAGAAACAATATATGTTCTGTTAATAGGAGCGAGTATTCATCACAGCCCCAACGAGACAACACCTCCCCCCTTTGAAGAAAAGGAAACTAAGGGGGTGAGATTAATAAACAACCTCACTACTAGCTAGCTTGACACGACATATTATCCTTGATAGACTTTAGCTAGATAAAAGGTTTATTCACTATCTCCTAAATACCTTAGTGGACTAGAGTGGCCCCGTGGTGTAGTGGACAAACATGCCACCCTGTCACGGTGGAGATCGGGGGTTCGAATCCCCCCGGGGTCGCCACTTGCTACTTTTTAAATACTGCTCGTTTGATAGCTGGAAGAAAGGCTTTAGCTCCTCTCGTGGTTTAACTCCAACCGCTTTGTTGTCTTCTATCCATATTTGCTCAAATAGAGTATTAGCTAACTTATTGCGTTGCTCTTGACTAGCCCCTTTCCAAGCCTTGACCACATTACTCAAGAAGTGGGCTAGTTTATCCAGTGTCTTCCCTTTATCTCCTGGAATAGCTAGCGTCTTAAGCTCTCGTTGGATAGCATCGTAATCACTTAGGTATTCGTCTTTCGACATATGTCCCCACTTGTACATATCCTTAACCTTTTCTAAGCGACACCCAAGCATGTCACGCCTCTTGATAGTATCGTCATAGGCTGTTTCTAATTTACGGTGAGCTTCAAGAATCCTCTCCCTGTAATCCTCCGGAATGATAAAGCTCTTTAGGTACCACTGAACCTGCGCCTCGTAGACTTCTAGGAAAGTGCTCCTACTTCTGCAATCAAAACCTCTGGCCCTACTGCCACAATATACCCGAGGCTTCCCATACTATTTTGATGAATATGCACTTTCGACCCGCAATGTTTGCACCACATAAGTCCTGACAAGCTATAGGTTCGAGCTTTGGTTCTTATTCTGTTACTCATATTATGTCGCCTCTTTACCCTCTCTTCTTGCGCCATGTCAAATAGTTCCTGACTTATAAAAGGTTCATGTTTAGCTTTTAGATATTGACTATTTCCATTAGACAGTTGCCCAATGTAAAACCGGTTTTGTAGTATGCCTCTGACTGTATCCTTACTGAAAGGTCTGTTACCCTGATTACCAGTAGTGCGATACCCACCTGCATTGAGCGCTTGAGCTACAATATGTAGAATATGGTATGACTTAATACATTGGTTTAGAAAAATGAACCACCTAAAGGGTACTGGAACTGTTAAAAAAGAATAGCGGTAGCTGGTGTCCCTTTTTGGTTTAGGAGGTAGGAATTAGTATCGCCGAAAGGAGGGAATAATGGAAAAGAGCATTACTAGGCTGATTTTGAGCTTCTTGCTGGTAATTGCCCTGGTACTATTATCTTGTGGCCCAGCAGCAGAGGGAGAGCAAGAGTAATGGATTGGATCGCAACAAATTCGCAAACCCTGCTCTATAGTGTAGGAACTCCTCTTGCTACAGCCATCGTTACAGCTTTTTTCGTTTATAAGATAGCACCCAAAATCTCTCATAGACTTGAGATAAAAAGAACAGATGAAGTGCCGTTTCAAAAGTGGGCTGCTGAAGCCTGTGGTGAAATAAGCGAACTTCACCGGCGTTTAATTGATCTGCCTAATCAATATTCAACTTGTCAGCTTAATTTTGGCTTTATGGAATTACACAGAGTTCTTGATGATATATTACGATAAAGGGTGGGAGCCAGGACTTAAGAAAAAAGGAAAGAAAGTAAAGGACTTAATTAGAAAAGCAAGGGTACTTCACGATCACGTTGACAGTTTTTACCATTGCAGCCAGGTCAAGGTATCCGATACGAATGTGTATCTGCGGGATGTGTTTGACTTCGCAGGTGATAGAAGACGGGAAACTTATATCAGAAGTGAAGAAATAACCCAATATTTCATACTTCAAGTATACCTCACTTATGCCTATAATCATTTTGCCAATGAAAACCTCCGTGAAGTGGAACAAGGTAATTTCACCCTTGCTGAATACTCAGGCAAAAACTCTTGGAAAAGAAGGAAAAATAAAATCACTGAAAAGACGCAACAGAACCTTACTAACTTCGCTCAATTTTTTTCCCATTATCCATCCTGTTGAAGTCATAAAGGAATGCTGGAAGGAGTTGTGGCAAAATTTAAGCGAAGAGGAGGTAAAAGAAGCAAGAGATTTGAAAATAGATAAGCCAGAAGATGCAGTTAATCAAGCACTTAAACTATTACACTTGCATGGATTATTTGTAAGAACTAGCAACGGCAAATATATAAAAAGGAAAGCAAGAATCCGTTTTCCAACTGTAGAAGATCACAAAATCAAAAATGGATCTGGGTATAACAAAGTTTCCTTTATTGTACACTCCCTTGTCCTTTCACCCAATGTGACATTCTACAGATTTTATCCGGTTTATAAGTGGTTGTACAAATAACAAATATTATCTTCGCCCATTCGCATTCGCTTGAAACTTGTTTCCCTCGACTATATAATTCCATCATTCAAGTAACGAGTATTAAAATGATGTTCTCAGGAAAGAGGGAATGAAAGACGACAAAATATCAATACGGGAATTAGAGGAAGGAAAAGAACTCCGACTGAACTTTGAGAAGGTGAGCCGGGCAATAGCACAGAATCCGAGTGTAATTCCGGTGGCTGTTCAGAATGCTGATACAAAGGAAGTGATACTCATTGCATACACTAACGAAGAGGCGTTCGAGAAGAGCATCCAAACCCGCATCGCGACATTCTGGAGTACATCCAGGAACGAATTATGGATTAAGGGAGAGACTTCAGGGAATCTCTTCGAATTAGAGAGGGTGTATGTCAACTGCGAGCAGAACTCACTTGTCTATCTTGTGAAACAAAAAGGTGAAGGTATTTGCCATACACGCAACTCTAAAGGGAAAGCTCGCAACTGCTTCTATCGTCGACTCGACTCTATAACGGGTGTCTTGAAGAACACAAATCCTTAGTGCCCAGTACCCATTACCAAGGTAGAATAAGATATATTATCTCGTGAGGCAGTGTTAAAAAGATTCCTTTTTATACTAGCCAACAATATGACGAACTGTACAATGCAGTAGTTACCAGGAGAGGTTGTTGGACGGTTCAAGGCTAGTGTGGGGCTGTGGATAGCTACTTTGACAAATAGAAGAGAGACCACATATAATCAGCAACAGCAGCTATTCTCAGAAACCTTCCAGTTTTGTTAGGCACGGTTCTCAAAACCTTCTTGAAAGAGAAAGGCATGAGTGGAAAAAGTGGGCATAAAGTGAAACAACAACAGAAGGAAGGGACTACTAGCGGAAAGATTCTTGACATTGTCGACCCCTCGCGGAAACCACGTTCGGCCGTCATCATCGCCCTAGATGGGGGCAGATACGATTATGTAGAACGATTTCACACTTCTAATATCCATTCTCTTATTCGAAATGGGACCAGCTTCAGGAACGCGGTGGCAAGTAATTGCCCCGCTCTTACCGCAACGGGTTATGCCTCCATATCCACAGGCGTATTCATTAGAGAGCATGGTATCTATACTAGTAGTGAGTGGTACGACAAGAAATCTCGTAAGGCAAGATACTTCTTCGATGAGGAGAAGGGCATCATGGATCTAGTCCATCCCACCATCACCGATTTAATAAAAGCGAAGAATCCAGCTGCCAAGGTAGCCTCGGTTTCTACAAAGGACCGGAATGCTCTCCTCCTCGCGGGCAATGGGGCGGACATCATCGCCTATTCCTATCGAGAATACGTATTCGAAAGGCAGGATATCGAGGAGGCTTACATAGGGGCAGGGGTCCATTCTGATCACTACTCCTGGGCGACAATACGCGGCCGTGAGCTTCCCTCTTATCTTAAAGCCTTCCGCCTACCCAGAACAGTAGACTGGAAGGGAAAGGGCTTTGAGCACCTGGGAGTTGATGCGGCAGACACTTCATATGTTGATCGCTTCATCATGGAGTGCGCACTCAAGATCCTGGAAGAGGAGGAACCTACATTACTTATCATAGGTCTGGTTTCCTCCAATATCACCGCCCATGCCTATACACCGGATTCCCCTGAGGTCGAGGATGCCATGCTGAGCATCGACCAAGAGATCGGTCGGTTGATTGAGAAGCTGAAGAATATGGGTAGGTTTGATGATACCCTTATAGTGATGTGCAGCGATCACGGGATGACGATTAGACCTTATGGAATCGATCTTCTAAAGGAATTGAAAAGAAGGCATTATGACGATATAGTCGAGAATATCCTGTATCTGTATTCGGGCGATGTTGGTGGCGTATATTTAGAAGATATAAGCCCTCCTATCATAGATAAGACTATCAGAGCTATAGAAAGCGTGGAGCACATAAAAGGGGCTTGGTATAAGTATGACCCCGGAGCCCCTTGGTTTATCAAAAGGGCAGCCCACTATCGGGCTCCTGATATCATCATCATTCCAGAGAAGGCTTGGGCTATTTTCGAACCGGGATGGAAGAAGCCTTCCTTCTTGGGCAGTCATGGTCCTTGCTATCCTTCCGATAGCAGCGTCCTGTTGATATTCTCCGGGCCCGGGGTCAAGAAGCTGGGCACCGTGGGAACGCCGCTGGACTACAACTCATGCGAGCTGATAACAGACTCCGAGATTGTAAGGCTGCCTGAGCAGGTGGACATTGTTCCAACAATGAAGAGCATTATGGGACTTTAGATACAAAAATGTAGGGCTTTCGTCGACAGTAATTACTGTTCCTTTTTTGTCGTAAGGTTTTAGGCGTGGCCTTCACACGTGAAATGCAGCGCACCTTTTTGCGTCCACACTATTTGGTGAGGTATTTACCACACTTGAAGAAGCCAAGGTATTGATTGAACAATGAAGAAGAGAATACAATCAGATACGGCCGCACAGCACCCTGGGATACAGACCACCGGCACCTGAGACTATCTTAACTATGGTAACGACGTAAGAAGTGGTACAATTAATGAGGGCAGGTCAGAAGTAAGCGTATGAAGCAACGGCAATTGTAGTAATAGAAGATAAGAGGTCTCTAGCTGGGGTGCTTGCTGAGCACTATCCAGCCGCCACTAAAGGGTGAAGCGAAAGCACAGATAGCGGTCTCTGCCTTTACCGTGACCTGCCGCACGCCGGCCGTTCCCCGAAGCTGTTCAATGCTGTCGACGTACATGGCGGAGCGAGTGCGTCCGTTCCCCAGATTCCCACCGCCTGAGCAGAAAGGATGCGGCCCCTTGACGCTGATATCGCCTTTATAGAAATCGAACGCCTCTCCCCGCTTCACTCCATGCCACTGGAAAGCCTCCAGGAAAAACTGGCTGATGGTGGCGTAGCCATCGTAAGGGTTGAAGATATCGATGTCCTGGGGACGGAGCCCAGCTCCCTCGAACACCATGCGGGCCGCCCGGTCCGCAGCTGACTCAAATTCATCCAGGGTTTCCTGGCTACTCCGCTTTATGGGTCTGCTCTGAATATGGTTGAGGACGTAGACAGGCTTTTGCTTCATATCCCTGGCGCGCTCGGCAGTGGTGAAGAGGAAGACTGAGCCACTCTGGACAGGACGGTCGCAATCCCATAGCCTCAGGGGCTTCAGTATATACCGCGAGTTCACGTAGTCCTCCACGGTAAACGGATTCGGCTCATGAAGGGTATAGTACGACCACCAATTCAAAAGTCCGTTTTTATGCTGGTTTACGACGAAGGGGGCTATATCATCGTGGGTCCCCCCGTACTTGAGGCAATACTGGTTGTGGGGGAAGATGTTTCTAAAATCGGGTCCCCCGTCATTTCCCCAGGGAACGTTCCATTGGCGATTCCCGGGAGCGGTGTCGGATGCGTTGGCTCCTCCACGGCGAAACCGACCTTCGAGATTACACGCCGGGTATATCACCAGACAGGTGGTGCAGAGACCATCACCCACGGACTGGGCGGCGAGACCCACCGCCTCTCCTATTTGGGGGACATTGACAGGGGCATACTTGACATTCTTGAGTCCCATCTGGTTGATCAGCCATTGCGGGTTCACCCGGGTAAGACCCCACTCAGAGTCGTAGGGCGGGTCAAAGTACGGCCGCGGCGCCCAGTTCGACGAGGCGCCACCCTCGGGGCCTCCCATGGTATCCTGAAAGCAGACCAATCCGTCAATCTGATCCGGCGTTACCCCAGCGTCATCCATGGCCTTCTGGCAAGCGAGAATGGCGTAGGCGCCCACGGTCTTGTCCATACTCTTGCCGTCCCAGCGCCGGTCAGTAGGGGCATGCCCATACCCTGCAATCGCGACCTTGCCCCGGTGCTCCCAGATCCCTAGCCATTCTTTTTCTCTCCTCCACTCATACTGTTTCTGTACATCCATTTTTCACCCTTTCTTGCATATAGCGATCTTATCTGCATGAATCAATAGACCTAGCTGACTACACGCCACTCGTGGATCAACTGGCCCGGCGCGACCTCCTCAAACATCACCCCAACAGCGTCTCCTACCGGGACTTTGTCCACTGGAACCCCCGGAAGGTTGGAGTAGAAGTTGATACCCGGGTCCTCGTCCAGGGTTATCAACGCCAAATTGTAGGGCTGATCGGGAATACGCCGTGCGAGCCGGCTGTCTTCTATGACGATATACGTAGAGATGTGGCCCCTCCCCTTCACCTCTTTCCACTCCAGCTTCTCAGCGGAGCCGCATTTTGCGCACGTCTTGCGTGGTGGGTATTGTAGCTTGTTGCAGAA